>ENA-UOOK01000946-UOOK01000946.1-fermentation-metagenome-genome-assembly--contig:-NODE-946-length-39035-cov-32.472832_pt1 | contig 39035 bp, 36 predicted proteins | sample MGYA00245777_ERZ724023 | MGnify/ENA primary metagenome ERZ724023 (study PRJEB28704, sample SAMN03018312) | fermentation metagenome | biome: anthropogenic terrestrial biome; feature: soil; material...
TGCACCTCTCCCGGGTAACCCTGGTCGCCTTCAGGGCTTAGCAGCGTGAGCGTCAGACTGGCGGAATCGGAGGAGTGCAGGGTTGAAACCTGCCAGAGCCTGGTCTCAAAGCCATTTGGTCCGGAGTGGAGATTGTTGTTGCCATCGTTCTGTACGAGGGCATATTTTTTGCCATCGAGCATGAAGCTGGCACCCTGGATGCGGTTTGCCACCCTGCCAATCAACCCTCCGAAGTACATGGGATTGGTCAAATAGAGGCTGGGGTCCTGGTAGGCAAGCACTACTTCATCCAGGTTGCCAAAACGGTCGGGGGTGCGCAGGCTGAAAATGACCCCGCCCAGATCCAGGATGCCGACAGACATCCCGTTGGCGTTGGTCAGGGTGTAGAGTGAAACATCACTCCCGTTAGCCAGACTGAGAAACGACGATTTTTGTATTCTATTCATGAAAGATATTTTAATTCAGATAACAGGCAATCGACAGTTGACTTTGGGATGACTTTTTGAATGAGGTTGGATTATTCCGGGAGAGTCAACGGCACCATTGGGAATTGATAACCATGGAGACGCAGAAAAGGGCGGGTTTGGAACCCGCCAGTACTGAAAATTGTGTGAAGGATGATCTGTCTATTTGCCCAACAAAGCCGCCCCGGGGTTGCGCTCGAAAAATAGTCTATCGGGCGGTGTTGATAGGCATGATGATATGGCTGAAATTATCATCACCGACCGGGCGCAGCATGCCTGGTGTATGTACTGCATTGGTTTCAAGCACCACGTTGGGGGTCTTGATAACTTCCAGTGCTTCGCGTAGATAGCGAATGTTGAAGGAGATCAAGAGGGGCACACCATCCACCGAAGCATCCACCATCACCTCAGATGAGCCGGTTTGCTCGGAGCGAGCGGAGATCTCGAGCATGGAGCTCTTTTGCCCTTCCACTTCAGGTTGAATGTCCAGTTTGGCTATGTAGCTGCCCTCGCGTGCGATGATCTCGGTCTGTTTGCATGCCTTAAGCAATTGAGCAGTGGAGAGCACGGTACGCGTTTTGAATGAAGGAGGGATGATGGCGCTGTAGTTGGGGAAGCTGCCTTCGATCAACTGGGAAACCAGCTGGGCATCTTTCATCTGGAAAATTACCTGACCGCGACCCTGGGGGAAAGAGATGAGTACGGTTTCATCGCCGTCGGTCGCGATGCGGCTCAACTCTGAAAGGGCGCGGGCGGGGACCAGGGCTTCAAAGTTCTGGGGTACTTTTTGCGCCATCTCAGATTTGGCGATCGAGATGCGATAGCCATCCGTGGCAGCCATTTCCAGCGTATTACCATTGAAGGTCATATGAACACCGGTCAGGTTCGGGCGGGCATCGTCAGTGGAGGCGGCAAAAACAACCTGTTGGATCTGTTCCTTGAAATTTTCGATGTTGAGCGCGATAGCTTCGTCCAGGTTGGGAGTGGGCATGGGTGGAAACTCTTCGGCGCTGATACCTTTGATGTCGGTGTTCAGCGTGCCGCATTTTACATTAAGGGTCTGGGTATGTTCGTCTACTGTGAGGACAACATCTTCATTAGGCAGGTTGCTGACCATGTCCACAAAGGTGCGGGCGGGAACGGTAAGCCCACCTTCCTCTTCAACTTTAGCGCCAATCCAAGCGCTGATGCCTAATTCAAGATTGGTAGCAGAAAGGCGCAGTCGGCCATCGTCAGTTTTTATGAGGATGTTGGATAGTACAGCCAGGGTGCTGCGGGATGTGACCGCGCGTGAGACAATGCTGACACCATGGGCAAGTTGCTGTTGTTGGACGACGGCTTTCATGAGACCTCCAGAAATTATGGACTATTGTATCGGTTAAGTATACCTTTAAGCCCGCTTTTTTTCCACAAAAACGCTCGTTCAGACCGGCAATGATACAATTACCGAATTATTATCTATAATTGAGTGTTATGCAAAAACCTACCAAGTTATCTGTAAAATTACTTTTTCGTTTGTATTTTCTGTTCATTTTTGCAGCCCTGGGCATGCTGATCGCCTTTATGCCGCTTTACTATGATCAGCTTGGTTTCAGCGGAGTCCAGATCAGCACCTTGATGATCATCGGTTCGGCAGCTTTGATCCTGTTCGCACCAAGATATGGATTGCTTTATGACCGGGCAAACAATAAGCGGCTGGTCTTGATGGTCTCTATGGTGATCATGGCGCTTACCTTGAGCACGATCACCTGGATTAAGCTCTTTGTGCCTATATTGTTCTTCTGGGTGATCTTTAAAATCGTTTCGGGTCCCTTTTTCTCGACATCAGAGAATGTCTCTTATGCTGTAGCCGCCAAGTCCACTGATAAGGGCAGCTCCAGTTTTGGAGCTATCCGGCTTTGGGGTTCAATTGGGTATTCCATAGCAGCGGTTGTTGCCGGTTGGCTCTACCAGAAATTTGGGATCACGGTAAACACCATATTTTTTCTTGCCCTGACTGGTTTGAGCATAATTACTTTACTTTTGATGCCAGAATCTGTATTTGAGGAAGAGACGGAAGAGGACGATCACCAGGAGAAGCTCGGGCTTTCAGCGGTGCTCAAATTGATCGTATCCCACCGTTTTTTGTGGCTCATGGCGTTGGCACTCGCAATTTCGGATCCAACCCAGGATGGAGTGCGCTCTTTTGAGCCCATTTACATGCAGAGCCTGGGTTTAGGCGCGGTGTTTGTTGGTCTTTCCAATTCGTTGAGTGCTATCGGGGAAGTGCCATTTATGATGTACGCTGATCGGGTAATACGCAAGTTTGGTATCCGGCAAATAATTATCGCTGTTATTCTTTTCGACCTTGTCAGACGCTTACTGGTGTGGTTTTTCCCTTCAGGTCCAATGGTTTTTATTACCGCCGTGATTACATCAGCCAGTTTCACTTTTCGCCTGGTGGGTACGCTCACGCTTATTAATATCTCTCTGCCAAAACGGGTCACCAGCACAGCAAATGCCTTTATCTACGTAACCATGTTTGGTATTGCCTACATGATCAGCAATGCCATCAGCGGTTTTGTGTATGACCGTTTCGGTAACCAGGATGTCTACCTGGTAGGAGCCGCATTCTGTGCGGTATCTTTGTTGCTGGCTTTGATCGCAGGCAAGTATGAACCAAAATCTGAACCAATGGGTAACCCCATGTAGTGGGAGGGGAGTATTGAGCGAACTTAACACTTTGCGACCATCCGACCCGGAGCTGGCTGAACTGCTGGCTGATTTTCCTACGCGCAGTCCTTCAGGCGAAATCCCGGTAATGGATGAGGAGGAAGTCTCGCGGGTGCTATCACTGGCTGAGATTGCCGGCATTCCGGTTGTGGTGGACGGCGGTTGGGCAGTGGATGCCCTGTTAGGCTGGCAAACGCGCGAGCATTCTGACCTGGACCTGGCGATCAACCAGCAATACCTCCCCCGTTTACTCAACATTCTGCGGCGTCTGGATTACCGATACTTACCCAGGGGGGATGAGTGGCTGCACAATTTTGTCCTGGAAAACGGCGCCGGTCATCAGATCGACCTGCACAGCTTCGTACGCAACAGCAAGGGTCAGATCGTGGGCGGTGTGGAATACCCCGGCGATTCCCTTACCGGCCAGGGTAGAATTGCGGGCAAGGATGTGGCTTGCATCCAACCGGAATGGCTGGTTGATTTTCACCTCGGTTATGCCTTTGACCGCCAGGATTACCAGGATGTGACCTATATATGTAATCTTTTCAAGTTGGCTTTGCCAGCGGAATACCGTGATTATGCTGTCGATCTCTATGAAGGCAAGCAGCCTGGAACCTGGCATCTGCCGGAGCGTTTCAGCGTACGTGTAACTCAGAGCCCAGCCGATTACCTGGCGTTCACGAATATCATGGATAAGAACAGGCGCGATGGTCTCTCTTCAGAGCTTCAGGCAACCATCCTTGAATTGCTCGAGAGGTGTATAGAACCGCAGGATGTAAGTCTGGCTGATTTTCGTGGTGCCGGCTTACGCTCAGGTCTGATTTTGTTGGAAGATGAGCGCGTGATCGGCGCCTGCGAACTCATTTTTCTGCCAGCAGAAAACGGGAAAAATGCAGACGATGAAAAATGGAGTATCCGCCAGGTATCCTTTTCGAGACGGGCTGATTATTCGTCGTTGTTCTTAGTGCTGGTGGGCTCTGCCACCAAGGAAGCCCAAAGAGCAGGAGCAAACAAAGTGGAAGTAATGCCGTTGGATGACATCACCCAACCCCGACCAGCGCTCCCAGACCGTTACGATATGGGAGAGATTGGTTTTGCCAGCTTTTATGCAAAGGCTGGATTCCGACGTTTGGAGCCCTTACCAGGCAGCCGCTGGATATGGGAGGAAAAAAGTGGTCGTTGAGTCAAGCCTCATTCAAAGACCCCTCCCACGCCTGCAAAATATGAGCACAATATTTCCAAAAAGACTCACAATCAATACCGCCTCGCAAAAAACATCTTGTTTATGCAGCTTCGTTTGTTTAATCAACCAGGCGGTATAACTAAAATATCTTAAAACGCTGAAAGGATTGCCATGTACACCATCTCAATAACACCCGAAATACAAGCCAGCGCACTCATCCTGGGTTGTATGCGCATTGACGAACTCTCCGCCACCCAACTCGATACACACCTTAAAACGGCCCTTGATCTGGGAATTAATCTTTTTGATCACGCTGACATTTACGGTGGCAACGGTGGATGTGAACAGCTGTTTGGCGATTGGCTGCGAGCCAATCCTGGCATGCGAGACCAGATGTTGATCCAGTCGAAATGCGGAATCGTTCAAGATGAAGAAGGCAATAATACCGCTTTCAATTTTTCTTACGATTACATCCTGAGATCCGTTGAGGGTTCTCTTAGCCGCTTAGGGGTTGACCATCTTGACATTCTCTTGTTGCACCGACCGGATGCCCTGTTTGAGCCCGAAGAAGTTGCTGCTGCTTTCGACGCTCTTTTCATTAGCGGTAAAGTGCGAGCGTTTGGTGTCAGCAACATGAACTCCGGTCAAATGGAACTGCTACGTTCTGCCAGTAATCACAAACTGGTTGCAGATCAAATTGAGTTTGGTCCCATGCATACCGGCATGATCGATCATGCACTGCGCATGAACACCATGCTCCCCTTCTCAGAAGATCATGATTCGGGAACGCTTGATTACTGCCGTTTGCACGAAATCGTCATCCAGGCATGGTCTCCTTTCCAGTACGGCGTTTTTGAAGGAACATATATCGATAACCCCAAATTTCCACAACTTAACCAGGTCCTTCAGGAAGTCGGGGATAAGTATGGTTTGACAAAAAATGGTGTGGTAGCAGCCTGGATTGCACGGCACCCCGCCAAAATGCAATTGATTGCCGGGACGACAAACAGCCAGCGCCTGAAAGAGGTCGCTAAAGGAATGGACTTCCCGCTTCAACGGGAGGATTGGTATCGCATCTATACAACCGAAGGGCGTGATCTACCGTAAATTCCGGCCTGTTCTCACTGTGCCATGGTGAAAAACACAACATCTGCTAAAACTTGTGTCTTATAATAGCGGAAAGAGTTTTTATATGATTAAATTCGTCTGTGATAGCACTGCTGATATACCCTCAGGGCTGATCGAGGAATATGATATTCAGATCGTTCCAACCCACCTCATTTGGGGCGAGGAAGATTTTCTCGATCGCGTTACCATCCAGCCAGAAGAGTTTTACCGAAGGGCGACGATTGACCCTGTCCCACCCACATCTGCCACTCCTACAATCGGTGAGTTCAAAACAGCATATGACACCGCGATCGCCAAAGGTGCCACGGAAATTATCTGTATGCCGATCGGCTCTAAACTCAGCTCGACCTTAAAAATCGCCCGGCTGACTGCCACGGACTATCCAGTGCCGATTCATGTTGTCGACACACTGGGAACAACCATGCTTACTGGTTGGCAGGTCCTCGCTGGGGCACGGCGTGCTGCTGAGGGGGGTTCCGTAGATGAAGTCCTGAACGTAATCGAAGAAACCAGAAAATCGGTTTTTGTACTCTTTGGACTGGATACACTTTCCTGGGTGGCACGCGGCGGTCGAATGGGCAACAGCTTTCGCTGGCTCACTAGCACGGTGCCGATTAAACCAGTCATATCCTTAAGCTCCGATAAGGGCAAGTTCGAAGCTATTGCCCTGAAACGCACTTACAAAGGTGTAAAAGAAAGTCTCCTTAATGCCTTTTTTAAACGTGTGCCGCAAATTCCCAGGTGCCGCCTGGCAATCTTGCATGGCGATGCGCTTGAGAGTGCCCTGGAATTAAAAGACCGAATCCTGGAGGTTGCACAACCGATGGAATTGTTCATCACCAGCACCGGTCCGGTGGTTGGGCTGCACACTGGTCCAAAAGCCTTGGGGCTGTGCGTTCATCCGCAGGTTTGAGCCAAGTGATAAATGTCACAAAACGAGGTGAGAGCAATCAATTCCTGTTCATACGCTTTCCTTTTGGAATTAAACTAAATAGGATAAAGTCGCTCACATTGACGAGAAGAAACGGGAGGAAGTATGATCAAAATCGTGACTGACAGTGCCAGTGATATTCCCGGGGAACTAACCAGGGAATATGGCATCATCAAGGTACCCACTCACATCATATGGGATGGAGAACAATACCTGGATAGCGTCACGATGACAGCGGACGAGTTTTACCGTCGACTACCAACCACAACTGCAATCCCCACCTCTTCGCAACCCAGTTCGGGAGAATTCCTTGCAGCCTTCAAGGAGGCTGCTGCCCAGGGTGCAACTGAAATTGTGTGCCTCACTGTCAGCAGCAAGCTCAGCGGCACATTTGATTCCGCCGGTAACGCTGCCCGAGAAAGTATTGTGCCAGTGCATGTGGTGGATACTCGCTCAATTTCCATGCAGCAGGGTTGGCAAGTCCTGGCAGCAGCTCAAGCAGCACGCCTGGGTGCATCGCTGCAACAGGTGCTGGATGCCATCGAAAGCATTCGCCAAAAAGTGGTCTTTTCAGTAGGGCTGCCATCGCTAACCAATCTTGCCCGCACCGGAAGATTGGGGCCCGCCTTCAAATTGATCAGCAATGTTGTGATATCGGTGCATCCATTGGTAGCAGTCAATTCGGATACCGGAAAAATAGAACCGGTAGGTTTGGCACGTACAAAAAAATCCATGTTGGATAAGGTATTCAACCACTTCAGGCAGAAAATTGGCGAGGGTCTCAGTCTGCACGCAGCTGTCATGCATGGTTCTGCGAAAGAAGAAGCGAATTATTTGAAAGAACGCATCGAACAGGAATTGGCACCTGTAGAAATGATTTTATTAAGCACCGGACCTGTTTTAGGAGCCCATGCCGGTCCCGGTTCGGTCGCGATCAGTGGGTATTACGAATAATTAGTTTTTATTAGAGAGGACCGTTTTTCCGAAAACAGGATAACGGTCTAATAGTAAGGGAGACCTTCCATGGTCTCCCTTCATTTTTATCTAAAAAATAGCTTTGGTGACGGTAGTAAGCTCTCACCTTAGGTAAGAACAATTCCCCACCTCCGTCTCGGCAGGTTGATCGTAGAGGTTTCCCTCTATTTATTGTACCAATGACAAAGCAGCTTTATCTGCGATCAGGGTCACGTTCGGGTGTACCTGGAGGATCGAGGCAGGAAGCATGGGGTCAATGGGACCTTCCAGCATCTCCTTAACAGCTTCAGCCTTACCGGAACCGCTGGCGAGGACCAAAATTCTTCTCGCACCAAGGATCGATTTCATGCCCATCGAAATGGCTTGCCGGGGAACTTCGTCTTCCGAATCAAAAAAGCGGGCGTTGTCTTCAATCGTATTTTGTTTCAGATCGACCAGGCGGGTCTGAGCAGAAAAATACTTGCCGGGTTCATTAAAGGCGATATGCCCGTTGCTGCCAATGCCGAGTAATTGCATATCGATCCCACCCGAAGTTTCAATTAGCTCGTCATATTGCTTACCGTAACCCTGGGGATCGGTGGTCAGTCCATTCGGAACATGGATGTTCTCAGGCACAATATCGATATGATCGAACAAGTTTAGCTGCATAAAGTGGGCATAACTTTGCTCATGGGATGAAGATAATCCGTAATATTCATCCAGGTTGAAAGAACGCACATCCTTGAAACTGAGCCCGTCTTCGTTATAAAACCGGATCAGTTCCTGGTAGGTGCCAATGGGGGTAGACCCAGTCGCCAAACCAAGAATACAATCTGGTTTGAGCAAAACCTGGGCTGCAATAAACCGGGCTGCTCTACGGCTCATATCGTCATAATCTTGCGCTCTGATAATCAACATTTGTCACTCCTTGAACTGAAAATTCTAAAAAATTATACTGCATCAGATAAGAGTAGCGGGAAAACAGGAGGGTATAATCTATAAAAATACTCACCAGATAAGAACGAGGAGATTATGACTGATAAATTAGCCTGGATTGACGAAGAACTCAAAACCCTAAAGGAGACCGGATTTTATAACAACATCCCCACGATGGATTCAGCCCAGGGTCCTTCTGTGATCATTAATGGAAAACAAGTGCTCAATTTTTGCGCCAATAACTATCTTGGTTTGGCAAACCACCCACGTTTGGTGAAAGCCGCAACCGAAGCAATGCAAAAATATGGCGTCGGACCGGGTGCAGTGCGCTCGATCGCTGGAACGATGGATCTGCACATCCAGCTGGAAAAGCGGATGGCGGCATTCAAGCGGGTTGAAGACGCAATCACATTCCAATCAGGTTTCACTGCCAACGGTGCCACGATTCCGGCCCTGGTTGGTAAGGAAGATGCCATTTTTTCTGACGAATTGAACCATGCCTCCATCATTGATGGCTCACGCCTCTCGGGTGCAAAAATCCACCGCTTCAAGCATACTGATGTGGCAGACTTTGAACGCGTAGTACAGGAAGCCCAGGGAACCTACCGCCGCGGTTTGATGATCACAGATGGCGTTTTTTCGATGGACGGTGATTATGCTCCGCTGGACAAACTGGTGGAGGTTGCGAAAAAGTACGACCTGATGACCATGGTCGATGACGCTCACGGTGAAGGCGTTTTGGGTGAGGGTGGTCGTGGTATTGTGGACCACTTCAAACTGCACGGACAGGTTGATGTTGAAGTGGGCACGTTCAGCAAGGCTTTTGGCGTAGTTGGCGGCGTGGTGGCTGGCAACGCGAAAATCGTCGAATGGCTGCGCCAACGCGGACGACCCTTCTTGTTCTCCTCAGCTGTTACCGTACCCGACGTGGCTGCCTGCCTGGCTTCGGTGGACCTTCTGGAAGAATCAACTGAATTGGTCGATCGCCTCTGGGCAAACGCCCGCTTTTTCCAGAAAGAAATGCGCAACCTGGGCTTTGATACAGGTCTGACGCAAACCCCAATCACTCCGGTGATGTTGGGTGATGTGCAACTGGCACGTGAATTCAGCCGGAAATTGTTTGATGAGGGTATCTTCGCCGGCGCTCTCGGCTTCCCAACAGTTCCAAAAGGAAAGGCCCGCATTCGCGTCATGATCTCTGCCGCCCACAGCCAGGACCAGCTTGAGCAAGCTCTGGATGCCTTCGAACGGGTTGGCAAACAACTGGGCAAAGGCGCTTAACTCAGCCAGGTTTTCACTATATACACATCTATGGACAGGGATTTGGTTTATACCAGATCCCTTTTTATACTTAACGAACAGGTGAAGTAAAAAGGAGTCCAATATGAATAACCGACCGATCCATTTTGAATTACAGGCTGACGATCTTGAGCGAGCCATGAAATTTTATAGCGATGTTTTTGACTGGAAGTTCGAAGATTATGGTCAATTTACTGGAAGCCCATATTTTGGCATCATCACGGGCGAAGAAGGCACACCCGGAATCAACGGTGGCATCCAACCTCGCCCAGCTGATCGCCCCAGCCTCGAGATGGGCACCAATGCTGCCACACTCACCATGGGTGTGGATGATTACGACGCGTTCGAACAGAAAATCCTCATGGCGGGCGGGCAGGTTGCACTGCCAAAGATGGCACTGACCGGCATGGCCTGGCAAGGGTATTACCTGGACACCGAGGGTAATGTTTTTGGTATCCACCAACCAGATGAAAGTGCTGGATTATAAAGCCAACCAAGTCAAATATACATCGTCATATTTGAGAGGCACTCTTTTCCAAGATTGCGTGTATTCTGCCGTATGGTGGAGTGGGCTTAGGACGAAGTCCCGCCATAGGTGGGTGTGGATTTTTAGGAAGAATATTTCTCGTCTTCAGTAGTAAAGGGTGATGGAAATGGTACAATTCTTTTGCCGCCCTGAGCATCTAGGGTTCCGCTGCGATCATTAGTTCGCAGGGCTGGACCAAGCGTTGCAAAAGCGAAAGCGTAGCACCGGATCGGATAAAAACCGGGAGGGGTTAGGTAGGCATTCTTTGATCGTGTCGAGAAGAGGAGTGCTGCTATGTCAATTTCCCAACGAAATAAAGCCATTCTCCAAGCCTTGTTTGTGACCTTGTTATGGTCCAGTTCCTGGGTATTGATCAAATTGTCGATCGAGGAGATTCCCCCGCTCACGTTTGCCGGGTTGCGTTTTTCCATTGCCTTTTTGGTCCTCTTGCCTGGTCTGATCAAAAGGCGTGAATCCATTAAGAAGTTCAGCCGGGAAGAATGGGCTAAATTACTGTTGCTTGGTCTGATTTACTACGCCTTCACCCAGGGTGGGCAGTTTTTATCGCTGAAGTATCTTGATGCGATCACACTCAGTCTGATGCTCAATTTTTCGGCTCCCCTGGTAGCAATTTTCGGTCTGATCTTCTTGCGTGAACCAGTCCGCAACCTGCAATGGGTCGGGGTAGCTGTTTTTTTGCTGGGCGTGATGGTTTATTTTTTCCCTCAATCCAGCTTACCAAAAAGTGCATTGGGACTGGCACTTGGGGTTTTTACTGTGTTCTCAAATTCTGTCGCCTCAATAATGGGGCGCTGGGTCAATCGTGAAAAAAGTCTGGACCCGATCATCGTGACCGGGATCAGCATGGGGTTTGGAGCATTTTTGATGCTGGGAAGCGGACTAAGTTTTCAGGGTTTACCACCCTTAAGCGGGAGATCCTGGCTGATATTACTCTGGTTGGCAGTGGTCAACACTGCCCTGACTTATTGGCTTTGGAATAAGAGCCTGCAGGTTTTGACCGCGATGGAATCCAGCATCATCAACAATACCATGCTGGTTCAAATCAGCCTGCTTGCCTGGCTGTTCCTTGGCGAGCGAGTGACCTGGATTGGTGCGCTCGGTTTGGCAATTGCCACTATCGGAACGGTTTTGGTGAATATCAGACCTGGCCGAAATCAATTACCTGATTGATATATGAAATTTGGTTTTCTTTTTGCATTTTTTTAGGAGTTGCTGATAGAGCAACTCGTCATTCGTAGCAATTAGATTACCCCAGGCTTTTTCATCGTGCAACTGGTGGGGGTAAGTAAAGTAACCTCTCCAGGAGTGTTGTTCGCCATAATTTACAATCGGGTGCCACTCAGATACGATCACATGATAGCCTTTTTCTACCAGGTAATCTGCCATGGAGGTAAAGGAGTAACCCAACTTTTGCGTTTTCATATCTTCAAATTCACACAAAATCATGACCGGCTGCAGACGCTCCCAGGGGACTCCCTTCAACACCATCAAGTCGAAACCTTCTGTATCAATTTTGAGAAAATCCACCCGATCCAGGTTTTGTTCATTCGAGAACTCGTCCAGGGTGGTAACGCTTACCATCAATGCCAGCTCGTGGCTGGGGTGAAATGCTGAAAGGCTGCTGATGCCGCTGGATTCTTTAGATGTATAGAAAGATGCCGAATTGGAGGTCTGGTCAGAAACTGCCCGTGGGTCAATGTGAATCGTTGGGAAGGTTTGTGTGTTTTTAAGCAATACCCTACGGTTTTCGGGGTCGGGCTCAAAGGCAAAAATTTTCCAACCAGCCTGGGCAAAAGGGGTGAGGCAGTAGCCGAAATGGGCACCAACATCAATCATAACTCTTTGAAAACCTGCGTTCGCCAAGGTTTCCAGAATAATTTCACTTTCATCTGTATTATTGAGTGCCACAATTTTTTGCCTGAAAACCTTCCACGCTGCTTGCGGACCGTCCTGCCTGACGATATTAACAACTGTACGAAATTTTTTTTGAACTCCCATCCTTAACTCCTTAAGTACCGCAATGTTCGATTATTTCAAAAGAGATCCAATAGTTAGGTGGTTTTTCAGCGTGAAAGCCGTCGTCTGCGCAGCCAGATCCATAGCGGCTGCAGCCATTTACGAATTGTGTATTTAAGGGTCATCAGTGAGATTTTCCTGCCGCCGTCACGGTAATGCACACGCAGCATCTCTGGCCAGCAGCGGTCATCTTCGGCGATCGATTTTGCACCCTCGTGCAAGCGGAAGGCTGCCCACAGTTCAGGAACATAGAGCAGTGGTGCCTGGGCTGCCAGGCGCGTCCAGAGATCGTAATCCATGGCGAAGTAAAAGCTATCGTCCAGCGGACCAACCCTGCGCCAGAGGTCTGCCCTGAAAAAGGCCGTCTGCTGGGGTACATGTACGTAACCGCGGCGTAGTTTTTTCAGGTCGGTCTGAGCAGCGGGAAACTTACCAATCACCTTTCCGTCCGCATTGATCCAATCGCAATCGGCATAGACCATGCCAACCTCGGGATGCTGCTGGAGTTGCTGCACAGCCGCACTGACAGCACCAGGGTAAAGAATATCGTCCGAATTCAACCAGGCGAGGATTTCTCCGCTGGCTCGTGCAAAACCCTGGTTGATGGCGTCAGTCTGACCTTTATCTTTCTGGCTTTGCCAGTATGCCAGGCGATGGGCGTATTTTTGGATGATCTGGGGACTCTCATCGCTGGAACCGCCATCGATCACGATGTATTCGATGTTTGGGTAATCCTGCTCCAGCACAGAGAGCATGGTTTCTTCGAGGAAACGCGCCTGGTTATAGGAGGGCGTGATGATCGAGACGAGGGGTTGGTCTTTCATAGGTTAATTATAGATGATAGCCTATTTCTGTCTGATTAGGTAGGTTAGATCTGTTCCTGTTTCCCGATAACACCGATCTCTTACGAAAGGGAGACCTTCCACGGTCTCCCTAGTCCCTCTCGTAAGAAATACCTTCCACGATCTCCCGGAGGTAATTATTGGTATGGCTCTCCAAAACGGGACGGCTTGGCAACCGTCCCCTACATAGGTCACGTCACATTTCGTAGATATTTGGTATTTACTTTTTTGGTTTCGAATATCGATCTTTTCGTTTGCGGTCGTACCAATTTCGCGAGCGCATGAACCCAGAGGCTGAAAGCGCGGCGTATGCCATCCTTCTCAGGGTTTTGACCTGTTGGACAGGTTGATAGCGCAGCATTTGGGCGTAAGCTTTGAGGGCTTCGTTGTATCTGCCTGCTTCAACAAGATAGAATGCGTTGATCCGGTGGGCACCTGCCCAGATTTTGTTGAATATCCTGCTGCTGAGTGGATAAAAACGTTGGTCTTCGCCCAGCCAGCGGGCAAGGCGGAAAGCTTCCGCCCCGAATTCCTCAGCATGGGCAATATTTTTGGCATCTGAATGCATGCGTGCTGCCGCCCAAACTTTCCCTGGGATGTACTGGGGTTCGGCAATGGCTGCCATGCGCAGCCAGAGGTGCACGTCCAGCAGGTAGTTGTAGCTCAAATCAAGGTAACCCGCCTGTTCCAGCACTTCGCGGCGCATAAAAACCCCCGGCTGACCGATGATTTTGAAGCTCATCAGGTCTGCAAGCTTCCAGTTACCATAGCGCATCAGATTGAAAGCATTGCCATGTTCATCGATTGATTCGACATCACTGAAAACAAAACTGGCATCAGGGTTTTGCCTGAAGGCTTCCACAGCACCCGAAATTGCCCCAGGATGATACAAATCATCGGAATTCAACCAGCCGATGATCTCCCCCGTCGCTTTGGCGAAGCCTTTATTGACTCCGTCTGCCTGTCCGCGGTCCCTTTCGGAGACCCAGCCGGCAAGCCTGGGTGCATATTGCTGGATGATTTCGAGGCTGTTATCGCTTGAACCGCCATCAATCACCCAATATTCGATCTTTGGGTAGTCCTGCTCAAGCACAGAAAGGAGTGTCTGCTCGAGGAAGGCACCCTGATTGTAAGACGGTGTGATGATGGAGACTAAGGGTTGCTCAGGCATGGTTAAATTATAGTTGAAGATAAAAGACTGTCATTCTGAGCGTTAACGAAGAACATTAGCGGATTGACCTCAAGATCCTTCGAAGCAGATGCTCAGGATGACAGCATTAAAACAAGCTGTCGTAATCAACCTTTTCGAAGATGTCCAGCTTACCACCCACAGTGGCATCCACAATTTTGCGGCCACTTTCCTCATAAGCCTGGCGCGCCATGCGATAACCCAATTCAGAGGTCTCCAGGTCGGGCAATTGCCAGCGGAAGCCTTTGCCGAAATAGGCAGCTGAAAAGTGATTGGGGTCATCGCCCTGGGACTGAATGGTGGTGTTGGGTTTGCCCTTTGTCGCAAAACTGTGATCGACACCGATCAGGATCACTTCATTGAAGCCCAAATGATAAGCCAACTGCAGGCAAACATTGGTGACTGTCGCGCCTTCCCACACCCGACCGCTCACGTCTTTGGAAAACTTTGGCGAGGTATAGGACGTATAAATGAAGTGCGTCCAGGGGTCCATTTGCAGCCACTTGCGTGCCCGCCATGAAAAAAACTTGGGTATTTGCAGGTTGCTGAACTCTTCAACTGACTGTTCCACCACCAGATCGTTCACGCACACCAGGATATCCGGGCAAAAACCGAGCTCATCGGCAGCCAGAAAGATGCGATTCATACCAATGCAGAAATCGCCCTTCAGTTTTGAGAGATCTGTGTTCTTCAAGGACGGCCCATTGCCAACCACGAAGCAGCGCTCACCTTTATGAGTATCTTTGAGGGCAGCCAGGCGGTGTTTTGATTCCCTGCGCCAGGGATGAAAGTTGGCAGCCGGCAGTTCCGGCAACCGGCGCAAGCCGTCATAACTGCGGCGGGCAAAATCCATGAAACGATGCTGAAAGGGTTTCGTCATATCCAATTACTCCGTGCTCAGGCGGCAGGTCGCTCCACCATCCACCAACAGACCCTGCCCGGTGATGAAGCTGGAAACAGAATTATCACCCATGAAGTAGATCACAGAAGCGATTTCTTCCGGTTTCGCCACCCGTCCATTGACAGTTTTGGCTGCCAGGGCAGCCATCTGGACTTCTTCGGGAAGTTCGTTTGCCCGACCACGGTGAAAACCAGCCCGTAGCATGGGGGTATCAACTGCGCCAGGCAAAACTGCATTCACACGGATGTTATCAGGAGCAAATTCGATCGCCATGGCACGGGTGAGGGCAAGTACTCCGCCCTTGCTGGCAGCATAACCAGCTATATTGGCAGAAGTCGCCACGGCATGAACCGAGGAGACGTTTACGATCGCAGCGTTTCCGGCGGCTTTCAGCAGGGGATAGCCCAGCTTGGCACTCAGAAAGACAGCCCGCAAGTTAGAGGCCATGACCGAATCCCATTCCTCAACGCTAGTTTCGATCAGAGGCTTGGTAACCTGGTAGGCAGCATTGTTTACGAGCAAGTCCAGCTTGGCTGAGAAAGTCCCTGCCATCGCAAAGATCATTTCCATGTTCCCTGGAACCGAGATATCGGCTTGTATATAGAGTCCATCTTCGGGAAATTCTTCATACTGGGGTAAACGATCGACTCCAATCACGCGAAAGCCGCGCTCGTTGAAATAAGCAACGGTCGCCCGCCCAACGCCGCCAGCAGCCCCTGTTATCAATACCGTTTTAGTTTTCTGGCTCATAATTTACCTTCACTTACAATATCTGGTCGTATTTTTATGTCGACTTGGAGCTACTAAAGTTATTTTTCCATTGCCTTAAGGCTATCCACATCCCCTACCGGGATGTCCAGACCAATCAGCAGATTGCGAAGCGAATTCCAGTGGATCCGTTCCCAGAAGAATGGGCTGCTGTTAGTGTTATGTGGTGAGAGGATCACGTTGTCCATCTTCTTGAGGGGGCTGTCAGCTGGCAGCGGTTCTTCTTCGAAAACATCCAATGCCGCCCCTCTCAATCTTCCTTCCTGCAGCGCAGCGATAAGGGCTTCTTCATGCACTACCGGTCCACGGCAGGTATTGATCAAGACTGCGGTCGGTTTGACATGGCTGAGTGTTTCGGCATTCATCAGGTGGTAAGAAGTCGGGTTCAGAGAGACATTCAAACTGATGTAATCGGAGCGTTCCAGCAGATCCTCCAAACTGGTCATCTCGATGCCCTGTTCGATGATGAAATCCGGTTCGATTGCAATAATATCATTAGCCAAGATCTTCATCCCGAATGCGCGTGCCCGGCGAATAACTGCCTTGCCAATGTTGCCAACGCCAACCACACCCAGGGTGGATTCCATCAGGGTGTGTCCGGAGATTTTTTTCCACTCACCGTTCTTCATGGACTTGTCCATCCAGGGGACGTTTCTGGCAAAGGAAAGCATGTCCGCCATTACACTCTCAGATACCGGAACGGTAAAGGCGTTTGGTGTGCGGCCAATCATCATGCCATATTTTTCTGCTGCTTCAGGATCAATGGCATCCACCCCGGTACCCCATTTGGAAATCACCTTCAGGGTTCCAGCATTGGCAGCAATCACTTCAGCGGTATAGCGATCATCACCGCAGATCGTGCCTTCATATTGACCGGCAAATTGCATCAATTCATCAGCTTCAAGTCGTTCATCCACTTCCGGGATGACCACGTTCAAACCAAAAGACTCCAAAATTGGTGTAAAACGATCCATAAAAGGGATCATATAGGGTGCAGTAATTAGTACAGTTCTCATAAAAATACCTCGTTTAATTTATTTCTTCATTAAAGTTTCAGCGATGAGGAAATCGATTTCCTCGTCGATGTCGGTCGCTTCACGCGCGTCGATTTCGAACATCAGGGGGCGCTCACCCAGACGGTTACGACGATTGAGCAGTGTTTCGCGGGTGAACAGATAGAGACAGGAGTTCTCTTCATAGATTGGAGGCAGGTCCTGTGTGCGCAGGAGAATTGCCGGGTTATGGTTGACAGCTCTGCCAAGTTGATCCCAAAGACGGGTCTGCAGACGGGTGACGCTGAAAAGTGAGTCGTACTCTGGGTACAGTTCGCTTAGTTGGCGGATTGCCTTTGAAATTGTCGCGGCTTTGAGCAGCGGGTTGGTGGAATGAGTCTGCAAATACAGGTCGGCCGGTATCAAAGATGTATCGTGGACCAGAATTTCATTTGTGGGGGTGGTATCGGCACGCAATTCTTCGGGTCGTCTCAAAACCGTGACCTGGGGGTAGTTCTTGGATAAACCCTCAATGAGGGTAGGCGAATCCGTATCAACCACCACCTCAGCGATTTCAGGGCAGCTCAAAAGGGTTTCAATGATATGAGCATAGAGTGGTTTGCCGCACATGGCACGGTAGTTTTTGCCAGGTACGCGTTTGGAATCATGGCGCATGGGCACCAGGGCAACAATTCTTTCCAGTTTCATACTCTGTCCTCCTTGAGCATAAAATCGCCATTGTGAAATATGCCGTCACTGATCGTTTGCATCGTTTCTGAATGAGTTGGCAAAAGGTCCTGCCACTCAAAATCCTTCAATTTCACGTAACCTGCCCACACACCATTCGGTTCGATAAATTTCTCAAAGCTTAATGATGAGTGATAGAGCTGCCAATAAAGGAAGCGGCGGGCATTGGTTTTAAATTTTGCCGGGACATCCACATGGTCTGTCTGAAGCAATTCTTCCAATTGGGCAAAGTATGAGGGTACATCTGGCGGAAACCAGACCACTTCTGAAGCTGTGTAGCGCGCTTTTCCGGCAGAGAGTACACCAGCACCAAGGATGGAAGCTTCCATCCCGATTGTCGAATTATAGATCAGCACGAATTTCGCCATGCGGATCAGGTCGTACGAGTTGATGTATTTTTGAGGTGGGACAAAACGCAGGTTGTGGATTTTCTTGACCTGGCGGTCTTCCGCCCATTGTGCTACCGACTCTTCGCTCGCTTTGCCTGCCCGGGCTTCATCGGGGTGGGCACGAATGACAAAGAGCGTCTTGGGATGGTTTTTAACGACTTCCAAAATTTGATCAAGCCAGCTGAACATATCCTCGAAAAGCACATTGGCATGCGGTTGGCTGGTGTCAAAGATGACGTTGGTAAAAACAGGCACAACCTGTGTAAACCCCTTGGCAAACTGGATAAATTCCGGGCTCAACTGGCTCATCTCAGGCCAGAATTGGACACCCGCCATATGGAAATCACCCTTGAATCTTGCACGAAGGTAGACATCCAGCTTCTCATTCTGAGCCTGGCTCAACTGAAAATCTGCCGGGATATTCAGGTCATAGGCTGTTGCGTCGCCTTCCGTAAAATAAGCACTGAGTGGCTGCATGCCGACTTCGTGGCTGATCACGCGGATGCCGCGTCGTCGGGCGAGCCAACGGGCAGTTGCCTCTGGGTACTGCAGACCGTTAAAAACTACTACGGTCTCCGGGTCGGTCTCATCGAGCAGTTTTTCAAATTGCCCTGCCAGGGACCAGGCAGATTTCAGGTAATTTTTATACAGACCGCGGGTGTATTGATCATCCAGCAGGTGGTGCCGGCGCAAGATCCAGCGGATCGAAGGCAACACCAATGCTCCCAGCGGAATCCCCTGGTATTCAAAAGCCATCAGTTGAACTAAATTCAATGGTGCGAGTGCTTCTTCCAAAGCCGGGTCGGGTTGGAATGTAAACTTGCTCACTGGGCTATTGGAAAAAGTGGCATCAGACTGTTTCATACAGTCTGCACATGGCGGAGCAGCATTGGGATCTTTGCGATTGGTTCCAAGCACGCAGGGATTCAGACCAGCAGAACAAACAAAATGAACAACTGGTACGCCCTGCAAAGTAAGTGACCAGGAACTGAGAATCGCGAAGGCAGCATTCAGGCTCAAGTCATCCAGGCGCGTGGAAGCGTCAAAGAATAGGATCGGCTTCCGATCCGGTGTTGGGGTATGCTCACGGACATCACGCGACATCGCTCGCAAGTCGGAATGGCTCCTGCGGCGGGTTGCTTTCCGCTTCGCCCAGCCTTTCAGCCGGCTGAGAGTGCTTTTTTGCTCCATCTTACTGGCTAATCCGTCTTAACTTCTTGAGCGAGGATTGCTCGCTGTCATAGACTTTTTTGATGCCGTCGCCAAGTGCCTTTTCCGTCACGCGGATGTACTTGACCAAAGTGGCGATCCCCTGTGGTTCCACAGAGGCACTCTGGTCAGAACCCCACATGGCACGGTCGAGGGTGATATGGCGTTCCACCAGGCAGGCACCCATCGCGGAGGCAACCACGGTCGGAACCAAACCGACTTCGTGCCCGGAATAGCCAATGGGGCAATTGAAATTATCCCGCAGGGTTTGGATCATACGCAGGTTGAGTTCTTCCGGTGGGCAAGGGTAGGAGCTGGTGGTATGGCATAGCACCAGGTTTTCTTCCCCTAAGATATCCACGGCTTCCCGGATCTGCTCCATGGTGGACATGCCGGTTGAGAGGATGATCGGTTTGCCGGTAGCGTGATGCGCGCGCAGCAATTCCTTATCTGTCAGCAGAGCAGAGGGGATCTTATGGGTGGGTGGGTTAAACTTTTCCATGAACTCCAGTGAAGGTACATCCCAGGATGAAGCAAACCAATCGAGACCCAGCTCTTTGGCATAGCGATCGATCTCAGTGTATTCTTCTTCATTGAACTCGACCTTGTAGCGATAGTCTAGATACGTAATGTAGCCCCAGGGGGTGTCGCGCATCTGACTTTGTTGTGCCAGCGGCACACAGATTTCGGGTGTGCGTTTTTGGAATTTGACTGCGTCAATGCCTGCATTTTTAGCTGCAAGCATCAGGCTTTTGGCGACTTCAAGATCACCATTGTGGTTGATGCCTATCTCGCCAACGATGTAAGTGGGTTGGCCATCGCCAATAGTTCGTTCACCTAATTTGACTGTATATCTCATTGATTCCTCTATTGGGCTAAATAGCTGCCGATCAGGTGCATATCACATTGCTCAGTGCACTTGATACCGGGTGTCAGGCTAAAATGGTCATTGCGGAAACTTTGGTAGGCTTCCCCATTCCAAATATCATACAGGCTTTGTGTACGGGCATCACCCAGGATGATTTCATTGTTGAAATCTTCAACACACTGTGCACATTCCCCATTCGACTTGATGGTCATGGATGACCAGGGGAATTGGCAGAATTCCTGCCAGTGGATGGATGCGGTAGTCTGCTTGTTATCTTCATACCACATCTGATCCTGGCTCTTGAGATAAACGTAAACATCCAACCCTTCAAAAGCCTCCACCAATTTCTGATACTCTTCCTGCTGCCAGGGTTTGTTCAGGTTGATCATGGTGATCACGATAGTGGTTTTATAATTTCTTTGGGCTTTCAGCTCCAGTAATTTCAGAATATTGCGATATGCCTGGGTAAAGTTGGAAGCTTCGCCGCGCACACTCTTATGGCGCAAGTCATCAACGCTTTCGATCGAGTATTTCACATAACCAAGACCGTTCTCAAAGGTCTCGATGGTGCGATCCATATTGATATTGGCAGGGTTGCATGAAAAATAAGATTCGAGTCCCCGTTCTGTCATCCATTTTACATAGGTGGGAATGTTTTTATCCAAAAGCGGATCACCATAACCGTGTAAAACAATCACGCGAGGAATGACATAGAGGAAATAGTGATTTTCGCTCATGCCGACACGGGGCACACCATAGTAATTCTCGGCAAAATCTTGCCAGCGAGCAAGTTGTTCCTGGCTGAAAGGAGAAAGCTGGTCGATCACACTTTTGAAAAGCTCGGGGGCCATGGTTTCAACCTTTCGGGTCATCATGGTCGTACGTGGGCACATTTCGCAGCGCATATTGCAGGCGTTGGTGGTTTCGATGTTATACGCCACCGGATTGGGGCTGCGATAACTTTCAAGAATGGACTTGAGTTCCTGCTCTGAAAATTTTTCGCCAGCCTTGAGACGCTTTTTCAGGTCGCCGACCTTCATATAAAATTCAATATCGATCATTTTTATTCAGTTTCCTTCGTTTCAAAAATTAGTGGCTAACTTGGTCCAGGATCAGTTCAATTAATTCCCGGACTGCGCCTTGTCCACCAGCGTGGTTGAGCACCAAATCGGCTTGCCTGATCACTTTGGGGTTTGCATCTGCCGGGCAAACAAAATATCCGACGAAAGGCAGGACCACCAGGTCATTTAGGTCATTACCAATGTAAATGATCTCAGCCGCGTTCAGTTTTCTATCTTTGATCAGACCCTGGATAGCCAGGTCTTTTTTCATTACCGATTGAAATACTTCAATGCCCAGTTTAAGCGCCCTGGCAGTGACCACCGGATTGGACTCACGCGAGAGGATCAGGGGGTGAATTGTGGTGTTTTCTTTTAATAACCCGATGGCAAACCCATCAGACCGGCTGCTGCGTACACTTTCGTGCCCATCCTGGTCTGTGTAAACTTTGTCGTCAGTTAAAACGCCGTCAAAGTCCATAATCAGGTAACTTACCTTCCTGGGGAATGACCGCCGATTTTTAAGTGGATCCACAGCTTCGATGCGTGGATCGCCGATCAACCTCGCTGAGTTATGGAAATCTTCAACCGTGTCAATATCGACCGTATATAGCGGGTCAATCAGCAGCGGCAAGATCACATCACCCGTCAAACTATGCTTCTCCAAAATTGTCTTCGCGCGGATCGCATCGATGTGACCGGTTTGCCAATAAGTATCCGGGAGATCCTGCCTTGGTGCATTGTAAGGTTCGCGGAGCCCGGCAACCATTAAAATCGGCTCGAGCTGGCCGTCGCGGTTAATTTGCCACATCTTGAAGGGGTTTTGACCAGAAGGCACCACCCCACGGACGCAATCAGCCTCCGGGTGCGCAAGCAGTTTGCGAATGGCTTCGTCCAGCAGCCCAATCGGTCTGACCGGCGATGTTGGGCGAAGTTGAACCACGATCTCGGGTTGATAACCCTCATTCTCACGCAGCCACTGAAGGGCGTGTCCGAAAACCGGGAAGTCGGTGGTATTATCCTGGGCAAATTCGGCCGGGCGCAAGAAGGGTGTTTCCGCACCCCAGGCACGCGCCACCTCAGCAATTTCAGCGTCATCGGTTGAAACGATCACACGGGTGACCATCTCGGATTGCAAGGCAGCCGCGATGCTGTAGGCAATCAGCGGTGCGCCGGCAAAGTCACGCAGGTTTTTGCGCGGAATCCCTTTTGAGCCGCCGCGTGCTGGAATGAGCGCCAGGACTTCCGGTCGTTCTACCATGCCGTCCAACCTCCATCCACAACCAGATTGCTGCCGGTCATGTAGGAACTAGCATCGCTGCATAAAAAGAGCATGGCAGCATTCATTTCATCCAGGTTTGCCATTCGCCCCAATATAGCACGGGTGCTGTATTGCGCGTTGAATATGGCATCATGATCGTTATATACCCCACCAGGTGTCAGTGCGTTGACGCGGATGTTCTTTCCAGCATAGTAGGCAGCCAGGTATCTTGTGAAACCGAGCACGCCAGCTTTGGTAACGGAATAGTAAACCGGTTTGAACTGGCGGGTACCATCCGGGCGTTCGTAGATACGCTGATCCGGGCCTACCAGTCCATACGTGGAGGCAATGTTGACGATCACACCCTGGCCCTGCTGCAGCATCGGGATCACGGCTGCCTGGGAAGCCAGGAATATGCCTGTCAGGTTGACGTCCATTGCTTGCTGCCAGGATTGGAGCGGATAACTTTCAAATTCGTTCGCATCCTGGGTGGGAAGAGAGGCAGAGTCAAACTTTGGGTCGAGTGCGGCACTGTTGACCAGCACGTCCACACTGCCATAAGCCACGAGGGCTTGCCCGACCATGGCTTTGGTCGAATCAGGATCGGTCACATCGACCTCTACTGAATTTGTACGGAAACCCATTTCCTTAAGTTCATCGGCGGATTCCGCAGCAAGATCTCCTGAAAGATCAGCCAAAACGACATTAGCCCCAGCTTGAGCCAGGGCAAGACTGAACTGCCTGCCCAGCAAACCAGCCGCGCCAGTAACTATCGCGGTCTTGCCGGTCATGTCGAATTTTTTAATAATTGAATCTGTCATTTCTTGTTCTGCCTGTTATCCGCTTGGATTTTACCATCAGGCTACTATTATGAGGGTAGCTGGACCGAGCAACCGCTTTGAGATGAACTTTGGCGAGCCACTTCGACAATTTTTTGCACACGCTTGCCATCTGCCAACGTGCAATGGGGCAAGTCCTCACCCTGGCAAAGCCGGACAAAGTCCTTCATCTCAGCCAAAAACATATCGTTACGCTGAAATTCGTCTGGCGGGCAAACCGTCTGTATGGTTTCCAGCTCTGCGTTTTCAATGGTCGCACAACCCGATCCATTGTCCCAGCGAACACGACCTTTCTCGAAAGAGATCTCGAGTGTGTGAGAAGGTGGTCGCTGGTAGTAATCCAGGTGAATGGTTCCCAGTGAACCGGAATGGAATCTCAGGATCAACTCAACATTGTCTTCAACGTCCAGTTCCAAAGGACTTAAATTGCTCAAATTGGCTGAAAGCGATTGCACTTCACCCATCAACCAGCGCAGGTAATCAATCGGATGGGAAAGTGTATTTAATGCCCCTCCGCCCAGATCTGCCCTGGCAGCATAGGAGTGACGGTAATCTTCCCAGGGGTGCCATCCCGGCAAATATTCGCCCCAGTGTGCATGGGCTTTGAGCGGTTTACCCAGTTGATTTTCATCGATCAAGGCTTTTATTTGCTGCAGTACCGGATGATAGCGGAAGTGAAAGCCCACCAGGGCAGGTTTGCCCGTTTTGTCGAGCGTTTCCTGCAGTTCACGAATACCAAGCAGGCTGTCTGAGACCGGCTTTTCTATCAACAATGCCGCACCAGCCCTGGCGGAAGCAGTGGCAACCTCCAGGTGTAAGGCAGTCGGGTTTGAGACAATCACGCCGTCAGGTTTTTGTGCAAGCGCTTCGTCCAAATTGGTAAAGGAAGGAAAACCAATCAGATCAGTATCAGGTAAGGTAGCCTGGTGCGTGCGGTAGAACAGCAAGTCTGTCTGCCCCAACGCTTTCAGGTTGCGCAGGTGCCTGCGCCCGATCGAGCCCAATCCTGCGATCAGAAATTTCATTCGTTCCTCCTGTTTTCGTTTAATCCGCGGTAGAGCCAGTTGATCGTGCGTTGTGCCAGTTTTTGGACTAGTCTATTGTTCCAAAGTCCCGGCTTCTTTTCGGAAGCCTCACTGCTGATGGCAGCCTGGGTTTCGATGCCATCCTGCGCGGCAATCGCCTTGACTTCATCATCGATGGCATTACCAAGCAGGCGCATGGTCTGCTCGTAGGTGGTCAGGCGCAGATAGCCTTTGGCATCCATCCGGTCGTCCATCTCCACCATGCGACCCATCATCAGGTCGCTCCAACCGTCATCCAGCATCTCAGCAAGCACTTCGAGCAGGACCTTTTTGGGGGTGAGCACCTGGAAGTGGTGGGCTGATACCCAGGCTTTGACCCCCTGGTAATCCACCACAATATCCTCAATACCGGCAATTTCGCCCTGGTAACGCTCTTCGGACCGACCGGAGTTGTCCATGTATTCCTCTTCCCACTTGCGCGGGATCAGGTTGCCTCGCTGGACCTTGCCGGGATGCTCAGCTTCATAGTTTTTGACCCACTGCAGCGTGCTTTCAGAGCTCATCACGACCCGCTGCTTGATATAAAAGCCGGTAACTGCGCCAACCCTGGGGTAGGTATCGAGGATTTGCAGATGCTTCGACAGCCAACCTGGAAGATGATAGACATCATCATCCGTATACGCAATCACCTCGCCCTGGGCAAGGTTGGCGATCCGCCAGAGCGCGTTCAGCTTGCCGATATTTTGTTGGGAAAGCACCAGTGTGTCAATTTTTCCATTCAGATGCAGTTCTTTCAGGAAATCTGTCATCTCCTGGCAGGAGCCGTTATCGAAAACCAATAATTCGAACGGTTCAGGTGTGTTGGCGATGATGCTTTCCAACGTCAGTCGGGTGACATCCAGGCGGTGCTGGAAGTAGCCAGCCTGGTTGGGGGCGTATACCAGCACAGCTACGGTTACCCGTGGGGGTTCGAAACCGAGCTGTTGACCACGGGATGGATTAGTTCCCAATCGTGCCATCAGCTGCCTCCCAATCCGGATTCAGTAAGTTTGCGATCCATCTCGGCCTGTTTGACCCTCTCAATCCTGGCTTTGCGGGGGTGAAAGAGCTTGAAAAGCCTTTGGGTCAGATCGTAATTGCCAGACTTTAAAAGTGGTGCGTTTTGAAATTCACGCCAGAAACGGATCCAGGTAAACGGTATTGGCTTGAGTTTTCCATCCGCCAATTGGTGAGAGGCATCATCGAGTGTAAATATCGTGCGTCTTCCGCCAGCCAGCCGGATATTTTCACCGGTTTCCGGCAAGCGGTAATGAGGTTTGCCTCCGGGTAGATGGCGATAATCATGATCCTGGTGGATGATGTCCATACCGGCACTGCAATCGACTGCCAGCCAACCTTTCCGCCGTGCCTGGTAGATCATCCAGTTATCCCAGCCGGCTCTGCCGACACTGAAATCAGGAATTTCCTGAAAGCAGTTGCGGGGAAAAATGAAATAATCGCTGCCAGCGCGGGCATGCAGCTTTCCATCTTTGCGCATCGTCTGTTTCAACACTCCCGCCCAATCACCAGTAAAGGTGAGTGGCTGCAGGACTTCAAGGTCCCAACGCTGCCCGATAAGCAGGAATTTTTCAGCCTGGCTGGCGACAGTCCGGATCACCTCAAGGGTTTCCGGGAAAAGGATGATATCTGCATTGACATAGGCCAAAAACGGGCTGTCGTTTTCCTCGCGACCGAGTTCGAAAATTGAACTGATCAAGGGTGTGCCCAGTTTGTTCAGGCGCACGTCAGGTCGATGCGTAAAACCGTAACTTTTCGCGGCTTCAGCAACGCCTTCATCATTGCCAATAACCACCACAGAGACTGATTCACCCAATGCCTGCCAGGAGCGCAAGGCGTTGTGCTGGATAAGGCTGGTGTGCGGGTCAGTGAAAGCCTTGGGTGCAGTGAAAAGGGTCAGGTAGGGACTGCTCATTTGCCCTCCACTGGCAGCCATGCCCGGTTCGGGTTGAGTCGGGTCAGGACCTTGCGTCTGAGCATGCCCAGGCTGCGTTTGATTCTGACTGCCTTTTCAGATTTCGGGGTTTGAGGGTGACTTGTTGGGTCAGATTTGGCGAGAACTGTCAGATAAAGCGGCAGGATCTCAGAACGAGGCATGCCGTGTTTACGAGCTGCGATTGGTTTGAAACCGGCTTGCAGCAGTAACTCATTTAGTGTGTGTCGCGTGAAACAGGAGAGGTGAGCCAGTTCGTAAGAATCATGCGCGTAGAAGTTGGGTACTTCGACTAAAAGCAGACCGTCCTCGGCAAGCAGATCTTCACGGATCCGGGTTAACACCTGCACGGGTTGTTCCAGGTGTTCCAACACGTGCATGAGCGTGACCAGGTCGAATCGAGCAGGTGTCGCGGACAGAAGACTCTGGATGGAGGCATGCATGGGAATGCCTTTAGCCTCCGCCAGCGCACGGTAGGCATCACCTGGTTCCACGCCTGTTACCTGTGCGCCGAATTCTCGCGCGAATGTCTCGAGGAGCAGCCCGGAGGAGGCGCCAATATCGAGCGTTTTCGAGAATTTACTATAGCCAAGACACTTGAGCCAGGCAGCCTGGTTCAAAGCACGCTGGGTTTGCTGATAGAGGTCTTTGGCGGTCGGTTCAGCACTTGCCTGGTAGATCTGGCGGTAAGTTTTCTGGTAGAAATCAGGGTCAATTGCATGGCTGGATTGTGGATCCTGGAAAACAAAACCACAGTTTTGACAGATCTGGTATTGAAGGGGGAAGCCAAATGACTCCATCTTCTCGAAATCCTTAACCTTCTCGCTGCCACACAAAGGGCAGACGAGCTTCTTCTCGTCAGTGCGCATAGGTATATTGGTCTTATCTTTGGTCGTATTGCCAGATAATGTTGCCCGTTGGTCAACATCAAAAACTGACTTGTGATGGACCTGAGCGACCTGGGCTTGCCATTCCGGATGGCGCTCGTTTTCTGCCAGTAATTCTGCAAGGCTGAAGTCGTTGCGTCTGCCAAAAGCAGCGTAGATTTCGTTTGCCTGCTGCAGGTCTGCGGCAGTGTCGACTGTAAAACGCAAGGTTCCCAAGCTGGGTTCCATATTCACCACCTGCACTTTGAATCTGCCCGGTGTGTCATACATATAGGGCATGACGTGCTCGCGCTGGTAGGGTTGGTCCGCCTTCAGCCAGGCTTCCTTCAGAGCCTCAAATGAGCATACTTCCGTGTCCATGCCGATCGGTGTAGTTCGCTCAAAAGGCGGGGGAAGGCGGTTGGCAGCGAAATCGGCTTTGGTGTCCAAAAAAGTCTGGATTACCCGATCGATCTCTTCCGGTGCGATCATCGGGCAATCGGCAGTAATGCGTACAATTATGTCGGCTTTGTGCTCAAGAGCAGCCTGGTAGTAGCGGTCCAGGACGTCGTAAGGGTCGCCCCTAAAGCAAGCGACGCCTCGCTCCTGGCAGAATTGCATAATAGGATCATCTGCCGGATCGCTGGTCGTAGCGACAACAATATGATCGATGAGCTGAGCCTGGCGCACACGATTAATGACGCGTGCTAACATTGGCTCACCGGCAACGTCCAAAAGAACCTTGCCTGGAAGGCGGCTTGAGCTTAGCCTGGCTTGAATGATTGCTACTTTATTCAAAGATCCTCTAAGAATTATTCTGCAATTGGGTCAATTGTCATTGATTCAATGCTGGTATCGTATTCATCCAGCGCTGCTGCCATGTTTGCCGGTGTTGTGATAAAAACGCTGATCCAGAGCCGGTTTTCTTCCTTGAAGATGTAAGCAGCCCAGGCATTGGCATCCTTGGAGTAGGTAAAGCGGGTCACATCGCGACCAGCCAGGGTCAGACTCTCGCGATCCACCTCTGTATCGTTACGGCCAAGAATTTGCTCCAGACCCAACGTTAGCACACTTACTGGCAAACCCGCCAGAGATTTGTTGCGGATCACGATCAGCCGGGTCGGGAAGACTGCCGGCGTTCCACCGTCATATCCATACCAGGAGATATTTCCTTCCAAATCCTTGATCAAATCGCCGGCAAAACCGTCAGTCGTGCCCACCAAATTGGTGATAGTCTCGATGATCGAAGGTAACTCGCTTTTAATATCCTCCGCGATATAAGTAGGAGGAAGCATGATCTGCATTCCCTCACCGTAATAAAGCTGCATGCTCATATCCGGAGTAGGAGATGGCGTGGGGGTTGGTGTTGAGGCCTTTCTTTGAAGGGGGATATTGCAAGAAACGACCGTCAGAAGCATCAAGCTTAGAAGCAAGATTATTTTCTTTTTCATTTTATATTCCTTTATTTGGCAGGAGCTGCTGATAGCAATTCAACAAGACTTGCCGGTTTTTTTGCCAGTTAGCTTTTCGTACAGCCGTTGACCTGGCGATGGCTGCCATTGGTTCCAATTTCCTGGCAACAATATCGAGGATCGTGTCCCTGAGCGTGTCAATATCGCCATCAGGGAAGATCCAACCGTTTTCATTATGGTACACCCATTCCAGGTTGGCTGGAATATCGGAGGCTATGCTGGGCAAACCGCAGGCTAATGCTTCCATCAACGACACCGAAGAACCATCCACATGGCTGGGGGTGACGTAAACATCAGCAGCACCATAATACTTAATTAGATCCTCATTGGGAACACGGCCACCGGCAAAAACCTTATCCATCAGGTTTTCGTTCTCCAGTATTTTCATGAATTGTTCATGAAGACTGCCATCGCCTAACATGATGAGACGCAGATCATTATTTTTTGTCGATGCCTGTGCAAAAGCATGCAATAAAACGTCGACCCCATAGTTGGGTTCCCAACTGCGCAGACAGAGCAGAACCAGTTTGTCCGTCCAGCCCATTTGCTCCCGCCAGGGGAGACCTGCCTTTTGGGTTGTTTCTGGCGAGAAATGTGTCAAATCAACTCCCCAGGGGAAGATACAAATTTTCTCGCGATCAAAGCCCAGCTCAACCGCCTTATCGGCGGAGCAATGGGCATCAGTGATCAGGCGTTCGGAGCGCTGCAGCGCAAAGCGGGCGCGGTGTTCGCTCAGTTTGTCGACCTGTACATCGTGCATCAGGTCAAAACCCCAGCTCATTGAAAGAAGATACGGGAAGCCTGTTTTGGCAGCCAGGAATGCCAGGTCCTGCAAAGGACCGGCGTGAATCAGATCCGGCTGAACAGTGTGAATTGCCTTTTCGAGCTCCTTTTGAGCATAAGGCAGATTCCAGGCCTGCAAACCGCCTTCCAATCCGTTCCATTCCAGCGCATTCACACCTTCCGGGGTAGGGTAATGCCCGGAATACAGGCGCCATACAAAGCCTTGATGCTCACTTTGCGCCAGCGTCTGCATAAAACGCTGGTCGTGAACGGAATCGGAGCGGGTCAGATACAAAATTCGCATAGGTTAATTGCTCAGTTGGGTCCAGCGCAGTTCCTGCCCCTGGGCGATATCCTTATGGGATTTCAAACCAAGCACGTTCTCGATCTCTTGCGGTTCGATCGCTCCGGGTGTCGCCGGTCTTAAGACAGCAATCATATCCCGGGTCAGGGTCTCGCCATCCTTGATATCGCGTGCAGCCCGCAGACAGCGGCGTTGTACGATCACAGTTTGTTTCTCGTTATCAGCCACGAACTTTTCAGCAGAGCCAAGGGCACGTTCCAACTGACGCGTATTTTGCACCATATCTGCCCAACTTTCGGGGTTCATGGCAAATGCATGGTCCGGACCTTCGCGATGGTTGTCATCGGTGAAGTGCTTTTCGACTACTCGTGCCCCCAAGGCAACTGCACCCAGCACTGTGGCATGCCCGTGAGTATGGTCGCTGAGCCCCAGGATCAGGTCTGGCCACATCAAATGATAGGTCTTGAGCACATTCAGGTGAATGTTGTCAAAATTGCCATCGGCTGCCGTGTAGTTGGTATTGCATTGCATCAGGATCAACTGGGGGTTGACCGCCAAAATCGCGTCGACTACCCGCTGGACCTCGCCGATATCGGATGCACCAGTTGCCAGAAGCACCGGCTTGCCTTTCTGTGCCATGCGCAGACAGGCTTCCAGCCAGGTAATGTCGCCCGAGCCGATTTTGTAAGCTGGTACATAAGGGTCAAGCATGTCGGTGGCTTCAAAGTCATATGGTGAGGAGAAATAATCGATGCCAGCCTGATCGCAGGCTTCTTTCAAAACAGGCGTCCATTCAAATGGGACCGATGCTTCGTTGTAGACCTGGGTAACGCTTTTTTTCCAGTTCGCCTGATGCGAAACCTGGGCATTCATGTGACTGAATCCGTAATCGGAAACGATCTCGGGTCCGCGGAAGTTTTGGAACTTGGCAGCATTCGCTCCGGCTTCAGCTGCCAGGCGGATCAACTGAAGTGCCCGTTCCAGGCTGCCATCGTGGTTTGCAGCGATTTCTGCAATGAAATATGTGGGGTGATTTTCACCGACCAGGTGTTTGCCAATTTTCAGTTCCATGATTGCTCCTTTTATGCCAAAAAAGCTGTCAGTTTTTCTCGCAAGCCTTTTTGATAGTCCTCAAACAAACGCTCGATGCCTTCAGTAGCCGCTGGCAGTTCATGCCCGAGGGCTTCGCTAAGCTTAGCGGGGTTGGCGCTCAGGTTCAGCGAGCGTTGGGTCAGCAGATTGCCCTGGGAAGTCTGAACAGGTGTGATCAATTTTTCATCGAAGCCAAAACGTTTCGCGACTGCTACTCCTAAATCGTATTTACTGAGGCTTTGCCGGGAGAAGAAGTGGTAGGTGCCTGTCAATTGCTTTGAAAAGCCTTCAAGCAGCAGGTCAGCAAGATCGCGTACATAGAGCGGGCTGAAGATCGAATCTGTGAAGCCGTTACATTGCTTGCCCTGGCTCAGGTTGTTGAAGAAAAATTCAGCCAGGCTGCGCTTTCCGCTGATAGACCAGCCATAAAACACCACTCGGGCGATCAGGGCGTTCGGATATGCCTGCCTTACGGCCATTTCACCCGCCAGCTTGGATTGCGCATAGGTGTTTTGGGGGTTGGGCTGATCTGTTTCGCTATAGTTGCCTTTTCTGCCGTCAAAAACGGAGTCCGTAGAAATTTGAACAAAGGGAATGCCCATTTCCCTTGCCGTTTCCGCCAGGATGCCTGGAGCCTGGGCATTGACCACGTCAGCTAATTGTGGGTTTTGCTCGGCAACATCCAGATTGGCAATGGCAGCACAATGGACCACTGCATCGGCACGGGTATTTCTTAGCGAGTCAGGCAGTTTTTCCAGCTCTTCCAAGGAGACTGTCTCCTGTTGAAACGGTGTGTTTTTCAAGGTGCGGCTGTTGGTCCAACCGACAACATCGAAGCCTTGTGAAACAGCTTCAAGTGCCAGGTTGATGCCCAGCAGTCCACTCACACCGGTAACCAGCAGGCGCGTCATTCTTATTTTGCCTTTGCCAGTTCTTCCTCGATCGGTTTGATGAAAGCCATAATGCCTTCCACATCCAGCCATTGGCTGTTGGTGCCGCTGTTGTAAACAAAACCATCCGGCACGGGCACGCCTTTTTCCTTCCAGGCCTGTCCAAACCAAAGCTCGGCTCCCGAGGGCTGAACCACGTACATTGCAGGTAGTTCCACCGTATTGCGCGCTTCGTCTTCCGAGATCAGGCTCTCGTGCAGTTTTTCACCAGGGCGAATACCTATGATCTTGATCTCAGCTTCCGGTGCCATGGCTTTCGCCAGGTCGGTCATTTTCATGCTGGGGATTTTAGGCACGAATACTTCGCCGCCCTGCATCTGCTCAATGGCGTTGATCACGAAACGCACGCCCTGCTCAAGGGACATCCAGAAACGGGTCATTCGTTCATCGGTAATGGTCAACACACCGGTGGGGCGCTGTTGGATGAACAAAGGCACCACCGAACCGCGCGAACCGACCACATTGCCGTAGCGGGTGCAGGCGATACGGGTTTTGCGCCCGCCGGCGTAGGCATTGCTCTGCACCATCAATTTTTCGGCTGCCAGTTTGGTCGCGCCGTAAAGGTTGATCGGGTTGACCGCCTTGTCTGTTGACAGTGCCAAAACTTTTTCGACGCCGTTTTCAATAGCAGCGTCGATCACATTGCCAGAGCCAAGAATATTGGTCTTGATCGCTTCCATCGGATTGTATTCACAAGCCGGCACCTGTTTGAGGGCGGCAGAATGTACCACGATATTTACGCCGTACATGGCGCGGCTCAGGCGTTCCTTATCGCGCACATCGCCGATAAAATAGCGAATGCGGGGATCATTGAACCCAAGAATTTCCCGCATATCGTGCTGCTTAAGCTCATCACGACTATAAACAATCACTTTGGCGGGGTTATATTCATCCAGCAGGATACGAATAAATTTCTTCCCGAAAGATCCTGTACCGCCAGTGACTAAAACAAGTTTGTTTGACCAATCCATACTTGCTCCTTAGCGCGAGTTGCGCTCATCTTTTGTAATAATGATGAGGGGATATTGTCCCTTCTCACCGAAATAGTGGGGGAACCACTCTTCCAGCCGGTATAAAACCTTTAACCAAAAGCGTCCTGCCCATTCCGGCTGGATGACAGAACGTAAGAATTTCACAGAAACACTGCGCCAAACCCGAATCTCGTAGGGCAAGACGCCCGTCATTACGCTGTGAAACCAACTGGCGGAGGTTTTTAGCACAAAAGTACCTGAAGGCTGTTGAGAAGAATGCTTTTCTGTATTATTTGTTTCACTCGCGGACGTGCCATCAGGCATGGGCGGGGCTTCTTTGCCAGTCCATTTTCGCAGTTGATTTGCTATGCGCATTAAAAAGTTCATTGCACCAGCTAAGGGAACTTCCGACCAGCCATCCACGGTGACCATGCTGCGACCAGGTTTGAGCGTGCGGTGCAATCCCTTGTAGACTCCCACCTTTTCCTCAATCGGTACATGGTGAATGGTATGCAGCGAGACGATGCCATCAAAAACATCTGTGGCAAAGGGCGGGTTGGCAATGTCAGCACAGACATAAAGCCCCTTATCACCCAGGCGTTTGCGGGCGTCCTGCAAAGCAACCAGGGAGAGGTCCATACAGACCCGATACTGATACCCTTCTGAGTAGGTCAAATATTCATCGTATTGCACCGGGCCCGAACCACCGTCCAGCAAATATTTGCCCGTGGCCGCCAGGTGGCGTTTGACACGCATGTGACATTTGTGAATATATTCCGCTGAGACAGGACGCAGGTCTTCATAACGGGCATTCTGGTAAACCCCGTCGTTCTCCATTTGCCAGCCGATCTCGTCATAAAACTGGCCAATCTCGTGTTTAATAGAATCCTGGCTCATTGGGAATTATCCTCATTTAATGGAAGTGTTTCCAGCCTGGCAAGCCCGCGTGCTGCCCAATCGAGTTTTTCGCCAGCCAGGTAGCCAAAAGTCTGTCCGTACTTCTTTTGACCCTCGTCAGAGAGCACGTAGCTCATCGGTCGCTTGGTGAAGTCATCTTTTAGCCAGAGAATATGCCAGGGGAAGGGCAGCGAAAATTCGAAGAAAAACAGGTAGGCATACAACCAGGCTTTTTCAACCTGCTCAGGGGTAAGCCTGGCAGCGGCAGGATTTTGGCTGATACGATCGAGCATTTGTTCGTACCCCTGCCAGGTTTGCGGGTCGAGCGTGAAGCCCTTGCCAGCGTAATGCGTTTTGCCGGTCGCGATCACTGGCAGACCGGTCATCGCCATTTCCATGCCAACGGTGGTGGTGTAGACCAAACCAAAATCAGCGATCTCAACCAGATCGTAAGTGTTGGTTTCATCCTCCGGACGAACGATGTGGATGTTTTCAGGCAACTGTGGGTACGCCTGGTTGATCACATCGATCATTGATGTGCCGTGCGTTTTCAACTCGCCAGGGTGCACACGTACCACCAGCTGCAATTCCGGATGGCGAGCGAAGTAGCCGATAGTCTTGACGATCATTTCTGCCATGGTTTCTGTTATGCGCTGTCTGCCGAGTGTGAGACTATCACCTAAGACGTTAGTCGCTAAAAGCGCGAGCGGTCGCGTGTCTAAATTCAGACTCTCGCGGACGCTGGCGCCGCCTTTGACTGGGTTTTGCTGCCATTGGCGGGCAAAATTGCCCCATAGATGGGCATTCTTTCGGGCTGCAAACAAGCTCACCAATGCCTGGTGGGCCTTTTTGGGCAGGGGTTGATCGCCAAGTTCAGTCCAGAGGTCAGCGGTATTGTGCTGCATGATCTCGTCGTTTTGCGCCAGCCAGATGCGCTCCTGCTGGTCGGCAAACTCAAAAGTCACCGTTTCGATGCCAAGCAGTCCGGCAACCTGGTAGGCAACGCCCATTTCCAGGATGGTGCCATTGGGGATCACCAGCAAATCGGGTTTTTCTGCCTGCAGCCAGTCAAAGATCGCTTTGGCCGCCTGGGCATTTCTTCTTTTCCGTAAGAGGTAAAGCGGGCTGGTGAAGTCAGTTTCCTCAACTTGCAGGGTGTATTGCGTGTCGTAGTCCGAAACCTGGTCAACAATTTTTTGCAGTTCCGCTGTCAACAGCGGCTTCTCACCAGCTGCCAGGCTTTCACTCAACATGCTGGCAATGCGCATCACTTTGGAGGCAGGCTGCAGAATATCTTTTGTATAAAGATCCTGCCGGCGCAAGTCGAACAGACTGATTTCCTTATCCCATTCGGCGTAAGGCAGCCAGGCAAAGCTGACCCGGTGTCCTTGCCCAGCCAGCGCCAGTGCAACCAACATCGATTGCTCAATCCAGTAATGCAGGGTAGAAAAAACGCAGATCTTGCGGGGTTGCCCGGCGTTGCGTTGATACTTCAAAACATCTTCCATGGCTTGTGGAAGCACTGCATTGAGGTTTTCCAATTCGTAGTGGGCACTCCAGGGTTTGTTTCTGCCCCGCAGAGCCCAATAAGCTTCAACAGTCAGGGGTAATTTACCAAAAAGGTCTTTCAAGTTATCACTCATGCGCCACCTCGCTGGTCAATGGTCCATTCCAGGGCAGGTCTCACGGCACCGGGTCGCGGCTCAGGCCATTGTGTGCCGGCGGCTCCACTGGCATCCACTGAAAAACTGAGCGCCTGGTCGTCCTGAAAATAGCGTCTGATGCGATAGGAACTGGCGTTCACACCGAGCACGAAACGTCCTTCATTCAGGGTGTGCGCCGGGATGGCACAGCGGCTGGTATAAACCCCTTTGGGTCGTCCGGTGTATTCCCGGAAAAGCTCCTCGGAGTCGGTGTCAAAACTGGTGAAAACCGGTTCACCGCGAGTGGTAAACAAATAAAATCCTACGCGTAAGCCAGTGATCTCTTCGGTCAGTTCATAATCAATTTCAATCGTGATCGGGTCAACCGAGCGCACCGAATCAGAAACGTTTCCATCCTTATCAACGATTCGTATCGCCAGCGGTTTGAACGGCGCGCTGCTGGCAGGCACTTCATCATCCTCCCAATAGCGCTCGCCCAGCTTGGAGAGCCCGCGGTTGAGGTAAAAATCGACTGCTTCGGCGGAAGGCGCCCGCATGAGCACTTTGCCCTTATCGAGCACGATCGACTCCTGGGTCAATCGCTGAATTGCCGACATGTTATGACTGACAAACAGCACCGTCCGTCCGGAATCAGCCACATCACCCATCTTGCCCAGGCATTTGCGCTGAAAATCGGCATCGCCCACCGCCAGCACCTCATCCACAACCAAAATTTCTGGTTCCAGGTGAGCTGCCACGGCAAATGCCAGGCGCAGGTACATACCGGAAGAATAGCGTTTCACGGGTGTATCGATAAATTTTTCCACTTCCGAGAAAGCGACAATCTCGTCAAAGCGGGCTTCGATCTCTTTTTTGGTCATGCCCAAAATCGCACCGTTCAGGAAGATATTCTCCCTGCCGGTCAGTTCCGGGTGAAACCCCGTACCGACTTCCAGCAGCGAGCCCACCCTGCCGCGCAGTTCCCCATACCCTTCTGTCGGGTCGGTCACGCGCGAGAGAATTTTGAGCAGCGTGCTCTTGCCAGCCCCATTGCGCCCGATAATTCCCAGCGCCTGCCCCTGCTTGACGTCAAAACTGACATCGCGTAGCGCCCAGATCTCTTCTTTCTTGCTTTTACCGCCGCCTTTGCGGAAAACATTGCCCAGGTTCTGCACCTGGCTGACTATCAGGTCGCGTAGGGTATCCTGGCGTTCCTGAAAAGCACCGATTCTGTAGCGCTTGCCGATACCGCGAACAACGATTGAGGTGTCTTTTTCCATGCTACACCACGTCCGCAAAAGTTTTTTCCATGCGGCGGAAGAAGAACAGACCGCTGACAAGCAATACAACTACCGCAATCGAGGAAAACAAGAGTGTCATATCGGGTGGCGCTCCGCCAAACAGCGCCCACCTGAAACCCTGCACCACACCCACCATGGGGTTGAGACTGTACAGGTAGCGGATAGTGCCCTCGGGGATGATCGTGATCGGGTAGACGATCGGCGTGGCATACATCCAGATCTGCAGTAGGAAGGGCACCATCTGCTGGATGTCGCGGTATTGCACATTCAGCGCCGAGAGCCATAATCCGACAGCCAAAGCTGCCAAAACGCTCAGCAGGGTGAGCGGGATCAGCCATAAAGCGTTCCAGCTAAGCGGCATTTTATAGATTGCCATGGCGATAAACAGGATGATCAGCGAAATCGCAAAATCAACCAGCACTGCCAACACAGACGAGAGCGGGATGATCACCCGCGGAAAATAGACCTTGGTGATCAGATTAGCATTGCCCACCAGGCTGATGCTGCTTTTTTGCAGCGAAAGCTGGAAGAGATGCCAGGGCAGCAAGGCCGCCAGGGTGAAAACCGGGTAGGGCAGGTTGCCTGTATCGACTTTGAGCAAGTAACCAAAAACGACCGACGTGATGGCAGTGGTCAAAACTGGCTGCAAGACCGCCCAGGCGATGCCCAGCGCGGCTTGCTTGTAGCGAACCTTGATATCCCGCCAGGTCAAAAAGTAGATCAACTCGCGGTAATGCCAGAGTTCCTGCAGGTCGATGCCCAACCAGCCCTTGGCAGGTTTAATGGTGACGACCTGGTTGGAAGGAAGCGCTTTACTCTCTGCCATGAGCCCTTTCGTTGGCGTACCATTCAATCGTCCGTCGCAGCCCGTCCTCAAAGTTGGTCCTGGCTTCAAAACCAAAGCGTTCTTTGGCACGGGAGGTGTCCAGCTTGCGCCGGGGCTGCCCGTTGGGCTTGCTGGTATCCCAGCGGATTTCGCCTTCAAAACCGGTCAGGCGGGCGATAAGTTCGGTCAGGTCTTTGATCGAGATCTCAAAACTCGAGCCGATGTTGACCGGGTCGGAGCTGTTGTAGCGCATGGTGGCAAGGGTAATGCCCTCAGCAGCATCATCTACGTAGATAAATTCACGCGTCGGCGAGCCATCGCCCCAGGCAACGATCTCGGAGGCGCCTTGCTCTTTAGCTTCCAGGTACTTCCGGATCAAGGCCGGGATCACGTGCGAACTGGCCGGGTTGAAGTTATCACCCGGACCATAAAGGTTCACCGGCAGCAGGAAGATCGAGTTGTACCCATATTGCTCGCGGTAAGCCTGCGACTGCACCAGCAGCATTTTCTTTGCCAGCCCGTAAGGCGCATTGGTCTCTTCGGGGTAACCGTTCCACAGGTCTTCCTCTTTAAAAGGGATCGGGGTGTACTTGGGATAGGCGCAGATCGTGCCGACGGCGACGAATTTGCTCACGCCCTTCTTCCAGGCGTTGTGGATCAACTGCACGCCCATCATCAGGTTGTCATAGAAAAACTCACCCGGCTTCTCCCGGTTAGCACCGATACCGCCTACTTTGGCAGCCAGGTGGATGATCACATCCGGCCTGGCGTCGTCGATCATACGCTGGATATCAGCTTCCCTCACCAGGTCATAATCCTGGTGCCGCGGCACGAAGATTTCTTTGGCGCCGTGTTCTTTCAGTTTTTGTACCAAATGCGTGCCCAAAAAGCCGGCACCACCCGTAACGCAGACGCGTTGAGTGGAGAGGTCCAGTTCCTTATCCATGATCACCTCGATTGATGTCTTCTTCAGCGGCTGCAATTGTCTGTGCAGTCTCCGGTAATTTTAGCGCAAGTTTAATTCCTTCAATAGTTATCTGGGGCGCATCGACTTCATTTGTAAGTTCCACACCTTGTTCCAGGCAGGTCAGGCGTACCACCTCGGCAACTTCGTCCTCGCCGCCCAGCACATTCACGATCTTGTAGCCGGCGTCCTGCAATTGCTGCAGGCACAGGTTGGTTCGTTCGCGCACCTGGCGGTAGAGGTTAAAGGAATTTTTGATGTAATCGACCGTCAGGGTAGCGCGCAGGGCGATCCCTTCAGGCGTGATGATATAGCGCAGCTTTTTGCGCTGGGCGCGCTTTACCTTCACATAGCCCTTTGCAATCATGCGCTTCAGGTGCCAGTTGATCGTGCCCACCGCCACGCCCAACTCATCCGCCAGGGTCAGCTGGCTGATGTCCGGGTTGGCTTCGATGTGCGTCAGCATCTCCAGCGCGTGCGTTGATTCTTCTGTAGCAATTTCGTTTTCCATATAATTCAGTTTTTGAATTATAAGCGGAATGTGGGGGATGTCAAATCTATGCAACTCCAGTAGGAATGGGCTAGTAGAGCAATAAAAGCCAGGCAGGCTATCAAAGAACTTTTCTGGTCTGCTGATTATGAATAGACATCGCCTTCCGCATCTGCCCGGTGTAGCCCTAGTCGGTTGTTGAAATGCCCTGATCGCCGCGCTGCTCAC
>ENA-UOOK01000947-UOOK01000947.1-fermentation-metagenome-genome-assembly--contig:-NODE-947-length-39031-cov-33.836643_pt1 | contig 39031 bp, 38 predicted proteins | sample MGYA00245777_ERZ724023 | MGnify/ENA primary metagenome ERZ724023 (study PRJEB28704, sample SAMN03018312) | fermentation metagenome | biome: anthropogenic terrestrial biome; feature: soil; material...
CATATCAGGGGGTTTTTTAGTTTTCAAAGTTCATTTCACTCATTACAGGAATGCTGATGTGCTTACTGTATATAATTTTATCTGCCCTCTGCTTTACAGGTGGCGGGGCAAACGGGATAGCAGGCGCATGAGGTCAGCGTAACCGGAATCTATTTTCTCGCGTTCCAAAACGTAAGCCGGAATCTTCTGGTGTGAAACCCAGTTTAAAAATTCGATTTCCCCCATATTTATGAGTTCCTCGCTCATGATAGCCTGATCGTAGTCGATCAGATAGGTGGTTTCGCCGTCAAAGATTATGTTGCCGGGATGTAAATCGCCCTGATATACCCCCAATTGCTTTTGCTCAAACAGAGCCAGCAGAATGTCGCCCAATACGGCTTTACCCTGAGGAAGTATCCTTTCCTCTATGAAATAAGGCCGGCCGTCATCCAGTTTCCCATGCTCAAAGAGACGGGGGCAGCTGATGCAGCCCTGGTTGTTAAGGTATCTTACCACTTCTGCTTCTTGATCCAGAGTGCGCAGCTTATTTTCATGGCGGCGGTTTTGGATCTTAATGATTTGTTGGGATGCAATACCGATATAATGGGTATTGCTTTCTGATGGCAAGAATTTATAGTTTATACCACCTATCGTAATAGTCTTCGGGCTATCGTTTTCACAGTGGGGCATGCTGATCACCCCTTTATAAACCCTGACATCAATATCTTATTCCACTATCAGGAAATCGGTGCCAAATTCGGCTGACCGACCGGATCTGTCGGTGTAATAGGTTTAAAAGTTATGGACTGCAGGTTGAATAAAAAAAGGGGGCAAAGCTCAAAATACAAGCAAAATTGTAAGGAGGTATCAGTAGTGCAGGTTAAGATCGCAGAATTTGTGGGCGAGTCCCGTCAGAGCTGGCAGGAAGCCATAGAAAACGCAGTAAACGAAGCTTCCGGTAGTTTGAACAACATAACCGGGGTGGAAGTGTACAATTGGACTGCAGGTTGTCAGGATAATAAGATTGTAGAATACAAGGCCAATATTAAAATAGCCTATGTAGATTAATCCTCTGTTTTCTAAAACGACGTCTTCTGAAAGTCTGGATTGATTCCGATATACGGCTGCACCGGACTTTTTAGAAGATGTTGTTTTTTTATAGGCATAAAACCGGACTGGAAATGTCAATAATATATTTAACCGGGGGGTGAAAGCATGGAAACACCGAATGCAGAGGATTTGAAGCAGGCAGAAGTAAAAGAATACGACAGCCTGGTTCAACAGCTTAAACCGAAACCGGCCCTGTTTAAAAACTGTGTCTGGGCCTTTACGGTAGGAGGACTGATCTGTGTCCTGGCCCAAGTCATACTTAATTATCTGCGGGCCGGAGGCATGAACCAGACTGATGCCGGTTCGGTCACCTCGGCGGTTATGATCTTTCTGGGAGCCCTGTTTACCGGTATCGGGGTCTACGATGAACTGGGAAAAAGGGCGGGAGCTGGTTCCGTTGTACCTATAACCGGTTTTTCCAATGCCATTGTAGCCTCCGCTATGGAATTTAAAAGGGAAGGCTATATTTTTGGAGTAGGCGCTCGTATTTTCAGCGTCGCCGGGCCTACATTAGTCTTTGGTTTCGTTGTTTCCACCCTGATCGGTTTGATAAAGCTGCTGCTGATGTGAGCATCACGCCGGCTAATGCTTAAGAGGGGGATGTAAATGCCGGGAACTAAGAAAAGAGGCAGGCAGACCGTAGTTTTTGATACCCCCCCGATTCTCTCCTCCTGGGCCTCTATAGTTGGCCCCAAGGAAGGCGAGGGGCCCTGGGGGAATGATTTCGACCTTATAATGCCTGATTATCTATTAGGTGAGGAGACCTGGGAGAAAGCCGAAAATAAAATGCTCAAGCAGACGATTGAGCTGGCTCTTGACAAGAGCGGCCTCAATCCTCAGGATGCTGAAGTATTGCTGGCCGGCGACCTGTTAAACCAGCTGGTTTCCTCCAATTTTGCCGCGGCCCAGCTCAGTATTCCTTTTCTGGGTTTATACGGGGCCTGCTCCACCATGGTCGAGGCTATACTGACGGGCTCCATGCTGGTGGACGGAGGCTTTTATGAGCGAGTGGCGGCTGCTGCCTGCAGTCATCATTATACGGCGGAAAGGCAATTTCGCTTCCCGACGGAGCAAGGGGTGCAGAAACCCCCCAGCTCCCAGTGGACTGCTACTGCTGCCGGGGCGGTAATTCTGGAGTCTTCGGGGTCGGGTCCCCGGGTCACCAGTGCTACCGTAGGCCGGGTAATTGATATGGGGCAAACCGACGCCAACGACATGGGCAGTGCTATGGCTCCGGCAGCGGCAGATACCATCAGGATGCATCTGCAGGATCTGAATCGGCTGCCCGACTATTATGATCTGATTATTACAGGGGACCTGGGAAAGCTGGGCATGGCTATACTGGGACAGCTTTTTGTCCGCGATGGGGTAGTGCCGCAGCCTAATTATAGTGATTGCGGAGTTTTGCTCTATGATGGAAAACAGGACATCGGCTCGGGAGGAAGCGGCTGCGGTTGTGCCGCCTCCATGCTGTGCGGGCCTCTGCTCAAAAAGATGTTTAAAGCGGAGATCAAGAAGCTGCTTCTGGTCGCTACCGGCGCCTTGATGAGCCCTATCACCAGCTTCCAGGGCAGCACCATCCCGGCTATCGCCCATGCGGTAGCCATTGAATATTGACGTTGGAGGTATTCCGATATGTCGCTTCTGATGGCATTTTTAGTCGGCGGCAGTCTTTGCCTGATCGGACAGATAATAATGGACTTGAGCAAACCCAATGTCACATCGGGGCATATCCTGGTGGGCTATATCAGTGGGGGAGCTTTACTCAGCGGGCTGGGACTTTACCAACCTCTGGTCGATATTGGCGGAGCCGGTGCTACCATACCCCTGTCAGGTTTTGGGCATCTTCTGGCTCAGGGAACCTTAAAAGCGGTTGAAGAAAAGGGACTGCTGGGAGCTTTTAGCGGTGGGGTGGAAGCTGCTGCGGCCGGAATAGCCGCAGCTATTATATTCGGCTACGTTGCCGCAGTGATCTTTAACCCCAAGGGGTAATTGCCGGATGAAAGGAGAATCTGAATGCAAAGAGTGGGCATACCGCATGGTCTGTTTTATTACTATTACTATCCCTTATGGAAAACCTTTTTTTCCGACCTGGGAGCGGAAGTAATAGCATCTTCGGAAAGTAACCGCCTGACTCTTGATGAGGGCCTAAAGTCGGCTGTGGATGAAACCTGTCTGCCGATAAAGGTTTACTTTGGCCATATCCGGGAATTATGCCGGCAGAATCTGGATTATATGTTTATACCGCGCTTGGTCAGTGTAGAGCCGAAAAGTTATATATGCCCTAAATTCATGGGTATTCCCGACATGGTAAAAGCCGCTTTTACTGACTTGCCGCCGCTGATTGACGTCACCATTGATGTAAGCAGAACTGACCGTCGGCTTAAGCAGGATATCGTACGGGTGGGAAATTTGTTCACCCAGGATAAGAAAAAGATCAGAAAGGCGTATATCCATGCTTGCCAGGAATATTATTTTTGTTCCCGGCTGGCTCGGGAAGGATATACCAGGGCCGAAGCCATCCAACTGTGGGAAGGAAAGCCGGTGGACAGCTTTTCCACCGGTGATTTGAATATCGGTGTATTGGGACATGGCTATTCTCTTTACGATCAGTTTATAAGCATGAGTCTGATCGGACGGTTAAGAAAAATGGGGTGCAACACCTTTTTCCCGGAATCGCTGGAGCAGGAAGCGGTGGAAAATGAGGCTGCCACCATACCCAAGCGGGTCTTCTGGACTCTGGGGCGAAAAATGGTAGGCAGCGCCCTTTATATGGATAAAAGCCCGGCTATAGACGGAATTATATATCTGGCTTGCTTTGGCTGCGGGCCGGATTCCCTGATCGGCGAAATCATTGAACAGAAGATGCACCATAAACCGTTCATGATGCTGACCATAGATGAACACAGCGGTGAAGGCGGGCTGGTAACCAGACTGGAAGCCTTCTGTGATATGCTGCGAAGAAGGAGGATGCGTGGTGAAGGTAACCTTCCCGCATATGGGTAATGCCCATATCCCTATCAAGGCGTTGCTGAAAGGGCTGAGACTGGAGGTGATACCGCCTCCGCCGATAAGTAAGAAAACCATGGAACTGGGAGTAAAATACTCCCCTGAGTTTGCCTGTATGCCCTTAAAGATCAATATGGGCAATTTCATTGAAGCCATTGAAGCCGGCGCCGATACCATTGTCATGGCCGGAGGCTGGGGACCTTGCCGTTTTGGCTATTATGCCCAGGTGGAAAGGGATATTCTGCACAGCCTCAACTATGATTTTAAAATGATTATCCTGGAAGCGCCGGACTCGCGTCTTTCCGATCTGCTTAAACAATTGAAAGCCCTGGGGGAAAACGTAACCTTCTGGGAAGCCCTTAAAGCGGTTAAATTCGCCTGGTATAAGCTTAATGCGGTAGAAAAACTGGAAAAACAGCTCGAATATCACCTGCCCCGGGCGGCCGATAAAGACCGGACCGAGAAAATCTTTGATGAAGGCCTGGAGCAAATTGACCGGGCCGGTGACCGGAGTGAGGTTTACCGTATTACTAATCAGTATCTGAAAAAACTGCAGGACCAGCCCGGGCATGGGAAGCCGATTTTACGCATAGGCCTGGTGGGAGAGATCTATACCATACTGGAACCGGCGGCCAACTATTATCTGGCCCGTTATCTGGGCAGGCTGAATGCCGAGGTTACCTGTTCCATCTATATGAGCGAATGGGTCAATGATCATCTGCTGGGGGGATGGATCAAGCGTTCCCGGCGGGGCGAAATAATAGATTGTGCCGGGCCCTATCTCAATTATTGGGTCGGTGGTCATGGCCAGGAAACAGTCGGTTATACCGTGGATTTTGCCCGTAAAAAGTATGACGGCGTAGTGCAGATCGGGCCCCTTACCTGCATGCCGGAAATAGTAGCGCAGTCGGTGCTGGGAAAAGTCAGCGAGGTGGAAGGTATTCCCTGTATGACCATGTATTTTGACGAGCATTCCGGCCAGGCGGGAATCTACACCCGGCTGGAGGCTTTCCTGGACATGCTGCAGAGAAAATCCTGGCGGGTCCACGGAACTAACGAAGTACAAATTATGAGTTAACAGGTAGAAATATAACGTGGAGCTTGGATGCATAAATATTACGCCGCCAAGACTCCGCCTGGGCAATGCCAACTGCTTTTCTCGCGTCTGCATCCAAACAGGACTATTATCACTTGCAAATCTATTTTTAACAGGAGGATGTAATATTGCAGCAGTTTCTTGGAGTTGATATCGGGTCGGTCAGCAGCAACTTTGTGCTCATGGATCAATACGGCAATATCCGGGAGAAGATTTATTTGCGTACCCTGGGAAACCCGGTCAATGCTATTAAAAGAGGCTTTGCCGCGATTAAGCAACAATATGGCGGAATCCTTAATATCAGGGGAGTTGGAACTACCGGCAGCGGCCGCCATCTGGCCGAAGTTTTACTGGGGGCGGATGTGGTAAAAAATGAAATTACGGCTCATGCGGTAGCAGCATCGGCAATATTTCCCGGGGTCCGTACCATAATTGAAATCGGCGGGCAGGATTCTAAGATAATTATCCTTAAAAACGGGATAGTGCAGGATTTTGCCATGAACACCGTCTGTGCTGCGGGTACCGGTTCGTTTCTGGACCAGCAGGCAGCCCGATTAAATATAGCCATAGAGAATTTGGGCGAACAGGCCCTGAAATCCCGGCAGGCAGTGCGAATAGCAGGCCGCTGCGGCGTGTTTGCGGAATCGGACATGATTCACAAGCAGCAGATGGGGTATCCGATGGAGGATATTATCATGGGACTTTGCGAGGCTCTGGTAAGAAACTATCTCAATAACGTGGCCAAGGGCAAGAAAATCCAGGAACCGGTTGTATTTCAAGGCGGGGTGGCCGCCAACGCCGGTATCAGAAAAGCCTTTGAAAAGGTATTGCATTGTCCCGTCCATGTACCCGGACCTTATGAAGTTATGGGCGCCATCGGCGCGGCCTTGCTGGCTCAGGAACAGATGGAGCAGAGCCCGGCGGCGGGCAAGTTCCGCGGAGAGGATTTTATTATGGAAGGGGAGTTCAAATCAAGCAGCCGCGAATGCAAGGGCTGCCCCAATCTTTGCGAAGTGGTCTGCATCAAACGGGATTCACAGGTGCTGGCCTACTGGGGCGATCGCTGCAAAAAATGGGAGAGCTCATTAAACGGCAGTCAGGAAAATCTGCAGGTGGTTTAATTAGAAAATAGACGCAGATTGACCCAGATCAATTAAAATAGACGCGGAACCCACGGAATCTTTGGGAAATACGCGGATTTTATTAAAGCCCTCTTCCGCCTTCTTCCCCTGAATTCCTTAAATTCCGCGTCAAAAAACTAGTGAAACCGTGGGAATATTTTTTTGTTGCTTGCCTGCCTGTGCCCTATTTGGGTATGCCCTATGGGTACGGCCTCCGGCTATGGGCGGGTAATAAGTAAATAGACGCGGATTAACGCCGATTCATTAAACAGCGCGGAGACTTTAGGGAATATATGGCTTGGTTTTGCCGAAGTCATCTGATTCCCGCTTCCTCTTCCAGCAGGGTCAAAATCCTTTCCTGCAGCTGCTCTTTTGCGTCCCGGTTAGAGAAAGCGGCCAGATCTATTTCCAGCTTGACGCCTGCCGGGCGGGCGGAGAGAACATAGATCCGGTCGGCCAGTTGTAAAGCCTCGCTGATATCGTGGGTTACAAAAAGAATTGAAGGCTGGTAACGCCGGCGCAGATCTTTTAACCAGACCTGCATTTTGTGCCGGGTAATGGCGTCAAGGGCGGCGAAGGGCTCGTCCAGGAGCAGGATGTCGCTGGCAAAAAGATAGGTCCTCAGCAATGCCGCTCTTTGCTTCATGCCGCCCGAAAGCTGCCGGGGATAATAAGCGGCAAAATCCTGCAGACCGAAATCCTGCAGGTAGTTCCAGGCCGTATCCCGGGCTTGATTCTTCTTGAACCCCTTCAAGAGCAGGGGAATGGACACATTATCCAGGATATTTTTCCAGGGCAGGAGGAGGTCTTTTTGCTGCATATAGCTGACCCGGGCGGTGCGCCCGCTCCAATCCTCCCCGTCAATACGGACACAGCCCTGATCCGGCTTGAGCAGACCGGCGATAATATTTAACAGGGTGCTTTTACCGCAGCCGCTGGGCCCCAGAATAACTGCGAACTCCTGCTCCCGGAGCTTCAGGCTGATATTATCCAGGGTATGAAGCCCCTCCAGGGTTTTGCTTACATTTACAACCTCTAATTTAGCCACATTCATCTCTCCCAGCGACAAAAACCTGTTCCCGGAATCAGGGCAGATATTTATTGGTGAAGGCCTGGGCCGGGTCAATGTTCTTTTTTATAAGCTTATTCTCATACATGAAATCAGCATACTTCTGCCAGACTTCCTGCTTCATTTCACCCCAGCGGGGAGCGTCGGCCTGATATTCCTGAGCCAGATACTTTTGGCTGGCCATAACCAGGTCCCGGTCCAGATCGGGGACGCTCTTTAGCAGTATCTCTCCGGCTTCCTCCGGATGCTTGACGGCAAATTCATAACCCTTGCTGCAAGCCCGCAGGAATTTTTCCGCCAATTCCGGATGGCCTTTAAGCTTCGATTCACTGGCTATTATAACCGGAGTATAGAAATCAAGAGCGTCGTTTTCATCCCGCAGTTTAATGAAATTGAGATCCATGTCCCGCTGTTCGGCTTCAATTCCGGTCCAGCCCCAGTAAATCCAGGAAAAGTCAATGCCCTTATGCATGCTGGTGAAAAAATCGGCGGAACCGATATTCACCATGTTGACCTGATTGAAATCAGCTCCATACTTTTCCATCAGAGCCTTGATCATAGCTGTTTCTGCCGGTGAGCCCCAGCCTCCGTAAGTTTTACCGGCGAAATCGGCGGGACTCTTGATCTCCTTTTCTACCGGGGAAGCGAAACCGGAGGTATTATGCTGGATTATGGCGGCCAGGGCCACCACCGGAATATCTTCGGAGCGGGCCACCGTCATCTCCTCCTGATAACTGATGCCGAAATCACCTTTGCCGGCAGCCAATAATTGAGAAGTACCGCCTTCACCCGGCTGCAGAAGTTCGACCTCCAGGCCTTCGGCTTTAAAATAGCCTTTATCTTTAGCCACATAGAGTCCGGTATGGTTGGTGTTGGGCAGCCAGTCCAGCAGAACCGTAACTTCAGTCAGCTTGTCATCCGGAACCGGCCGGGCGGTTTGCTTACAGCCGGCCAGGGGTGTTAACAGCAAACCTATAATTATAAGCGATGCTATTATTTTTTTCATGCTCCATTCTCCTTTTGCTCGTAATCTTCCCTGGAGAGGGAAGGACCATGCGACCTGTTCCAGGGTATCAGCAGGTATTCGCTTAAATCTATCAATTTGACCAGCAGCAGGCTTAAAAGACAGATTATTGCCACCGCCGCCAGCACCCGGTCAATAGCAAACTGTTTTTGCTGCAGGGTCATATAGTAGCCCAATCCCCGGTTGGAACCCAGCCATTCGGCTATTACGGCAGCCATAATGCTGTAGGTGGCGGATATCCTGATACCGGCAAAGAATGCCGGCAAGGCCGCCGGGAGTTTAACCATGGTAAAGGTTTTCAGAGGGCTGGCCCCCATGGAGCGGAAAAGGTTCAGCTGATCCGGGTCAACCTCGCGCAGCCCGTTGCTGAGGCTGATAACCACCGGGAAAAAACAGACCAGTATGACCACCAGTATTTTGGGCAGCAATCCGAACCCGAACCAGATGGTGAACAATACTGCCAGTACAATCAGAGGTATGGTCTGGGATATTATCAGGAGGGGATAGACCGCCCGGTTCAGCCATAGGCACCTGTCCAGCATAAAGGCCATGATAAAGGCGGCAATAATGGCCAGGATAAACCCGCTGACTGCCTCCAGCAAGGTCATGCCGCCATGAAAGCAGAGCGCCGGGTATATGTCGGTCATGACCGCCAGAACCTGGCTGGGGCTGGCCAGAATATATCCGGGCAGATTATATAGCCTCACCCCCAGTTCCCATACCAGGAGCAGGAACAGGACAGCCAGCCAGGGGGCTGCCTTATGGCTGATAGGGACTGAGCTTTTCATCAATGGATACTCCATTCGGGCTGTAATCAATCTTTATAATTGACACTATGCGGCCGGCGCCGGCTTCTACACAAATGTCCTGGGCTTTTCCGACCAGATTCAGCATCTGATCCAGATCTCCCTCCATAGTGGTCTCCAGAGGGCCTACCACGTACTTCAGGCCGCTGGCCTGAATGGCGGCAATAACTTTATCCACTACTGCATATACCTGGTTTTCTGCTACCAGAGGCAGGATCTGCAGACTTAAATTGGCATTGGGCAAAAGTGATCCCCCTTTCTTAAAAAAATAGCCGCTCTTTATCGCACAGAAAAGAGCGGCTTCCGGTTCAAATTAACTCTTGTCCCTACGCTGGCATTACCCAGATCAGGTTCAAGGGTAAGGACTGCTGTCCACTCTCAGCCGGACCGTTCCAGCTCCCCTATGTCTTGCCAGCATTATACTACTATGTTGCCGGTTGGTCAAAAAATTTACAATAATAAGGCGGTTATCTGTAATGTCCCCGCTACAAATTATTAATTATTCTTCCGTCGGTTATAGTCAATATTATATCGGCGGTCACGGCTATCTCATTATTATGAGTTATCATGACTAAGGTCTGATTAAATTCATTTACGCACATTTTCAATGTTTCCATTACCTCTATGGTTGTCTTTGAGTCCAGGTTTCCTGTTGGTTCATCTGCAAATATTACCGAAGGTTTATTGGCAAGAGCTCTCGCTATGGCAACCCTTTGCTGTTGTCCTCCGGAAAGTTCATTGGGAAATTTCATTATTTGTGATTTCAAATCAAGTCTTTCTATGAGATTTTTTATATATTCCTTATTTTCTTCTTTCCTGTCTATTAAGACCGGAAGTATTATATTGTCATATACATTTATTACCGGAATAAGGTTAAAGCTTTGAAATATGAATCCGAAATCCTGCCTTCTTATTCGTGATAAGTTCTCATCATCTAAAGCATATATATCCATATCGTCTAAATAGACTTTTCCCGATGTGGGTCTGTCAAGGCCGGCGACACAATGTAAAAGAGTGCTTTTGCCGGAGCCGCTGGGCCCGATGATAGATGTAAATTTATGCGGCTCAATTTCAATATTTATGTCCTTTAAAGCATGAACTTTATTTTCTCCTTGCCCGTAGATTTTATTTAAATCAATTGTTTTCAGCCTTTTCATATTTCACCTCATGTATATCATTAAATATTCTTTTCGCTCCATATGGTTTATGCACTATTCATTTTTTGAAATGCCTTCAGTTATATTAAGATTTTCAATTTTATCTTTAGAAATATATACCGCAATAAAACACATTACAGCGGAGACCGCAAAAACTATCAGTATCTGCTTAAAGGGAATGCCGTATGAAAGAGTTTGAGTATAACCCGCTTCTAAAGTTGCCCTGTTTATTTTCAAGACGCCTTTATTGTAATCATATATGCCGAAAATTGCAGTTAATACGGAGGCAATAATGCCGTACATTTCGGATTCAACCAATATTGTCTTTTTTAAATTTCTAGCACTCATTCCAATTGCTCTTAAAATTGATAATTCTTTTATCCTTGATATAATATTGCTCCTTACAATAGCAATGATATTAACGGATAATATCAGAATCATCAAAAGCTGATATATGGTACCCAATCTTTCTTCCGAAGTCAGTACTGTATATTTCTTAAGCTCATTTTTACCCCCTACCGAAGAAAAGGCGTAGTCTTTAACCATTTGCTCTATTTTTCCTTCAACCGGCTCTAATTCACCGTCTTCAACCATCACAAAAAGTCTATTGTAGTTTTGCCGACCGGTTAACTCCTTATAATCCTCTTCCCTGAAAATTACCTGTCCTCCTGTGAACACCGGGTCACCATCTTGAGCTCCGATATAAGTATTATCCATTATGCCTGAAACTTCCACTTTGAATTTTTCATATTTCTCTGCTCCGTCTCTATAAACCGGTAATTTTATTTCTAAAATATCTCCCACATCTACATCTTTGATAACCTGTGTCGAATATGAGTTAATGACTCTGGAGTAAATATTGTTAACCAACAGCACTTTTTTATAGGCTCCAGACTTATCTTCGATTATATTTTCTCCCTCGGCAATAAACGGATTTATATTTTTTAACAAACTTTTATTATAACCTTTTACAAGAAGCGGATATTCCTTGTCATAATCAGAATAGTATTTTTGCTCTTGCCGCCTTAATTCTTTTATTAAATCATCGGACACTTTTTCCTTGCTGATTGACAAAAAGCCGTCCTGGTTATAAAAGAAAGCTTCGGCTTTTTTTACGCCGCTTAACTTTTTCACTTTTTGTACAATAGGATCATTTATATTATAAAAAATGTCTTCCGTATTTCGATAATTGCCGCTTAAGCTTATATCCACATTACCGTATGATATAGGTACAAGCCCGCCGGTTATATTATTTGTCAACTTCATTCGATCATTAATGACAGATGTTTGTATGAACAATGCTCCAACAAAACACATTGCTATGATTGTCAAAATCGTTCTGGATTTGTTGCTCCAAATATTTCTGTTCACGAATTTAATCAATATATTTCCATGGTTTTCTTCTCTTTTACTAATTGCCTTTGATCTTCTTTCATATCTGTCGCTTTTGTTTATGGAGTCCATTATAGACATTTTCAATGCCTTTTTAACCATTATAAAGTTGGAAACGGTCACTGCTATTATGGAAACTAAAAAAGAAAAAAGTATGCTCTCTTTTTCTATGGACAGTATTGAACTGTATCCGTACACCATCCTTATGCCTATGTATGAAAAAACCGTTCCGGCCAATATGCCGATTAGGGTTCCAAGTACTATATAAATTAAACTTGATACTCGAAACATTCTTCTAATGTCCCTATTTGACATCCCAACGGCTCTCAACATTCCGATTTGATTTATCATACCCTCTAATATAATGTTGTAGATATTGTATATTACAAGGCTTGCTACAATAATCAGAATAATTAAGTTTTCAATGTTTTTTCTGCCATATTTGGTAGCTGTTTTAAAAGACTCTGCTTGAAATACTTCAATGTTATAAAATAAGTTATAATCCTTAATATTTAATTTTTCATACATTTTATATAAAAAGGCAGAGTCATTTTCCTTATCATGAAGATATAAATTCCCTTTATATGTATTTTCAGTTGCGCTTATCGGCAGCTTGGTTGTTTCAGGAATAAATGCCTGGCACTTAAAGCCATTTAATTCTTTATAATATTTTTCCGGTTTCTGTATCAAGCCCACAATTTTAAATATTTTATTGCCGCTGTCCATTTGCGGGATATTGTCTTTGTCTAAATACTTGTTTAATAACATTAAGTCAATCTCTTTATTTAGAGGGTCCCTGATCCCCATTTGCCGGATTGCTTCTTCTTCTATTGCGATTTCTCCGTCTTTTATGGGCTCCCTTCCTATAAACTTATAATTGAGGGAATCAATATAATCTTTATTAAATATGCTTAAATCCAGCGTAACTCCACTATCTGTGTTAACTATTTCACATAAATATTTAACGCTGATTAATTTTTTTACTTCTTTCTGCTTTTCCAGTTCTTTCACAGAGTTCATATCAAGATCGTCAAAAAACAGATTATAATCCCCGTGGAGGTTTTTGGCTTCTCGTATCTGACTATCATATCCCGAATCCCTGATTACAAACATTGAAAAAATCAGCATAACCGCTAATCCTATACCGGCTAAAACTGCTAAAGTTTTTTCTTTATGCGCTTTTATATAAGAAAGAGCTAATTTAACTGTTATCAAATCTTTCACTCCTTAATAAAAACCATACAAGCAGGGTGGTGGTCAAATAAGTTGTTCCATATAAAAAGCCGCGGCCATAAAAAAAACAGGAGTTTTTAATTCCCGATTCGAAACTCCCTAAAACCGCATAAGCGCAGACCTTTATAAGCCCTGCTTTATTTTAAGCAATCAATTGTGTCATTAGTATAAATATAGATGCGTAAGTAATTTCACTTAAGTAATATCAGTAAATCGACGTTCCCTAAGTCTCCCATTATGCTCATTATAATCTTTTAGTCTCGGGTTTAGATCAGGGCCACCGTAATATCTTCGTACTTTTTTTCATAAAACACCATACGCCACTCCACATCCTCCGCCGGCTCAAAGTGCAGTGCGGAACAGGCTGCCCGGAGCTTGCCCTGGTTGACGCCCCCGAGTACGATGGCGGTTGGGCCATCCGCGCTGCCAATGACGCCAATGCAGCAAGCGTCGCTGAGCATCTCTGGGGAATTGGGGGTCGTGGGCTTATGCCGGGGCTGGTCGGATGGGAGGCAATCCATAACAGTAAAGGAGCTGTCCGGAAGATCGGGTGCGAGCGTATAGCTCATCATGGTACAGTGCGTCGGAAATTCCTGATTTTGGTCGCCAAAATGTTCGGCGGACAATTCCTGCCGCTCATACTCCTGCACGGTCAGAGTGTGCTTCTTATCCGTGGACGGATGGGCAAACTCAATTTGCTCACCGGGGGACGATACCCGAAAGTGCGGCCCCGGTATGGCGGCAGGTTCCTGCATCAGCGTCACGCTGAGCGCTTTAATCTGCGGCTTGCGCTTCGTTTTCCAAGGGAACGCGCTGCGCCAGATGACATAGCCTTGGGCGGGGTCAAGTCCATAATGCTGTATTACGCTCTCAGTCTCAAGGCTGTTTCCCTCCGGGAAGCAGGGGTTCCAGGATACGCCGCAGCCATGCGAGCCTGAAAGCTCGGTTCCGTTCAAAATAATCTTCGGATTGATATTAACATCCAGCGGATTTTCCGTGTCGATTTGCATACGCTGTTCATCTGTAAAACCGGTTCCATCACTGTCGGCAGAGAGTTTCCACTTATCCATAAAGGCACGGATACGCTCCGGCGGAACCTGCAAACCAAAATCTACGACCAGGCCCTTGCTGCAGGTGTAAATCGCCGGAATATTCCAGACCTCATCATCCCAGATAAACTGCTTGTTCAGGGGGATTTCCTTTCCGGCTCTTTCGCGGCCATGACGCCCCCGGAAGTTTCCGTCAAAATAAACCTTCCATTCCGGTATTTGGGGTTCGGAGGGAACCCAGTCATAGTAATCCTCGGTATATTTGATGCGGCTGTAATCGAATCCGGCCTGCAAGGCTTTGATATAGGCAAACGGCTGCTCCATAGGCGCAAGCAAAAGTTTTTCCCGGATAACATCCAGTGCCGCCGATTGCGCGGCAGTGGGGGCGTTCTCTCGCAGGAATGCGCCAAACTGCGCCTGCTCCCACCAGCATACCTGCTCCAATGCCGCCGTATGGCCGCAAGCCAGCAAGAGCTGCAGAAAATCGTTAAAATCTTGTGCCAGCGGGTGCACATAGTTGCCGGGCGTGTTCATGGGGCTGACGGCAAATACCATCTCTCCAAAGCCGCGCACAAAGCAAAAGTGAATACCGTCAACACCTGCCCAGCCGATTATCCTCGCTCCCTTGGGCGTGCAGAAATAGTTGTTTTCGCTCGCACTCTGTTCCAAGCCAATGTGAAAGCCGTTTATATTTAGGTTCAAATATTTTCTATAAATCGTCGTCATCATGACCTCGCATTATATGCATTTTCTGACCAATCGGGATTTACTGTATGGAATCGCTTTTTTTTGCTTGAGTCTTTTAAAATATAACATAAACAATCAGGCTAAAGCAGATACATTTCTGCATATTTTAGCCTGATAACCTTGAAATAACCGTGTAAAAAAGATTTATTTATGATTATATGCTTTTTTCTGCACAGAAAACTTTGCAAAAACTATTGACAAGTATACTTGGCACGTTTATATTAAAGATGCCAATAAAACTTGGCAAAAATCTGGAGGTATTTAATGTATGAACAAAAAGGAAATTTTAGAAAAGTATAAAACCGAAGGCGAGGACGAGGGAAAGGAAAACATAAACAGACATGGTGATAATCAAGGATTTTATGCGCTATGCTTTTTATCCTTGATTTTGATGTTATATCAAGTATGGATCAAGCAGCCTTTTGGTGATATTGCTTCTCTTATGTTTGTGTTTTTGTCTGTAGGAGCTTTTAGGCGTTACGCACTGGAAAAGGACAAATTTCATTTGCTGTTAGGCATAGTAACAGGAATAGCCTGCTTAGCCTGCTTGGGATGGTACATTGGGAAAACCATATAAAATTTGGAGGAAGTAGCTATAGGGAAAAATAAATATGAATGATAATTTAGTACTGAACAATAGGTTAAAAGAAGTAAGAGCGAATAAGGGCCTTTCGCAAAGCGAGCTCGCTGAAATGGTTGGTGTTTCAAGAAATACGATAAGCTCCATTGAAACGGGTCAATTTAATCCAACTGCAAAATTAGCTTTGATTTTATGCATTGCCCTAGATAAAAAATTTGAAGAACTATTCTACTTCGATTGACAATTCCAATTTGTCGCTTGATGCAATAACATTTATTAATGCAGAATTTTATGATAATAATAGGGCGGTTATCGGAATGGTTGAATTTTATAGCTCTGAGGGCAGGGCGGCTCCCTTGCGATGGCGGTTATTCTATGATAAACTAACCTTTGTATACTTTAATAAAACATATGAGAGGAGAGATGAGCTGAGATGAGTAGAGACGAGCTCACCAAAATCATTCTGCCGGAGGATAAGATCCCGAAATTCTGGTATAATGTCCAGGCAGACATGCCCAATCCCCTGGCCCCGGGTTTAAATCCCCAGACTATGCAGCCTTTAAGCCCGGCTGATCTGGAGCCTATATTTGCCCGGGAACTGATTGCCCAGGAAGTATCGACCGAAAGGTTTATAGAGATACCGAAACCGGTACGGGAACTTTACAAGCAATACCGTCCTTCACCTCTATTCAGGGCCCGTAATCTGGAAAAGGCCCTGGACAGCAACTGTCACATTTACTATAAGTACGAGGGCGTCAGTCCCGTAGGCAGCCATAAACTTAACTCCGCTCTGCCCCAGGTGTTTTTCAACCAGGTTCAGGGCATAAAGCGGATCAGTACCGAGACCGGGGCCGGACAATGGGGAACGGCGCTATCCCTGGCCTGTCAGCTGTTCGGTCTGGAAGCCATGGTATACATGGTGAAAGTGAGCTATTATCAGAAGCCTTATCGGCGTTCGATCATGGAACTATATGGCGCCACCTGTGTTGCCAGCCCCAGCGATCTGACCGCTGCCGGACGCCGGGAGCGGGAAAAAGATCCTGATACTCCGGGAAGTCTGGGAATGGCTATCAGCGAAGCGGTAGAAGATGCAGTATACCGAGAAGACACCAACTATTCCCTGGGAAGCGTTTTAAATCATGTTTGCCTGCACCAGAGTGTAATCGGACAGGAAGTAAAGCTGCAGCTGGAAATGGTTGATGATTATCCCGATGTCGTTATTGGCTGCTGCGGCGGAGGCAGTAATTTTGCCGGCATCGCCTTTCCTTTTATACCGGATAAACTGGCCGGCAAGAATATCCGCCTGGTGGGAGTAGAGCCTGCAGCCTGCCCCACTCTTACCAAAGGCGTATTTGCTTATGACTACGGCGATGTGGCGGGTCTTACCCCGGCTCTGAAGATGTATACCCTGGGACATGGTTTTGTACCATCGGGAATCCATGCCGGCGGTTTAAGATATCATGGGGAGTCACCACTGATCAGCCAGTTGTATCACGATGGACTGATCGAAGCCCGGGCGGTAAAACAGAATCCAACTTTCGAAGCGGCCCTGCTTTTTGCCCGTACCGAAAGTATTGTACCGGCGCCGGAATCGGCCCATGCTATCCGGGCAGCGGTTGACGAGGCTCTAAAAGCCAAAGAAGAGGGAGTTCCCCGTACCATTGTCTTTAATCTCAGCGGACATGGCCACCTGGATCTCTATTCCTATGATAAGTTCCTGGCAGGTGAAACCGATGATATTGAGTTTTCCGATGAGGAACTGGCTTTGAGTGTGAAAGACCTGCCGGCGGTAAAGTAAATAAAGCTGAAGTAAAGGAAGTCTATAATAGCGGCTCAATAAAGTACGCATTGAGCCGCATTATTATTCCGACCATCGCAAACGAATTTTGGAAACCCTTGGTCAGGCAGCCGCCACGGTGATGGAAGCGTTGTCCGGTTGCGGCAAGACCACCGCAAGACTAATTGGATAAAGTAAACCCGCAGGCTAAAAGCGCTGATAAGCTCCCCTGTGTGTGGATACCTGAAATAGCAAAAATTCAGGAATACACGAAGGGGAGCTTTTTATTTAAAGAAGGAAAATTAGTTATGTCAAGAAGATGGAAGCCGTAGAGAAATACAAGCGGGGAGAAGGAAGGCAAAACAATTGCTGTTTTGGTTGTGGCTTGCGGCCATGAGGGTTAAGATATATTAAAACAGGTAACGAGAGGATGGTGCAGCGTTGTTTTCCCGGCGTCTCCTGGCGCTTGCCGCAATGATAATAAAGGGCGGGGTCACGGCCGATATAGGTGCGGATCACGGGGGGCTGGCCCGTTTTTTGGTCGAGCAGGGCTCAGCGCCCCGGGTTATTGCCACCGAACTGGGCGGGGGTCCTTATCAGCGGTTACGGGCCGGGGTGGCGGCCAGCCCCTGTTCGGGCCTGATAGAAATCCGCCGGGGCGACGGCCTGGCTCCGCTGGTTGCCGGTGAAGCGGTAAATGTGGTTATAGCAGGTCTGGGGGGAGAGGCGATGGCGGATATGCTCGCGGCGGATTATAGGAAGGCCTGCAGCTTCAAAAGGTTTGTTTTTCAGCCTATGAGCCGGGCCGGAGCACTGCGCCGGGAGCTTTCCCGGCGGGGATGGCCCATACTGGAAGAGAGGCTGATTGCTGAAAATGGCCGTCTGTTTGTGGCATTAAGCGCTGGACCGGGGAACCTTCCCTATCGCCTGACTCCTCTGGAAACCGACGTCGGGCCCTTGCTGCTGCGCAGGGAAACGGCTTATAGATCACGTTACCTGAAGTCTTGCCTGCATAGGTACCGGGAGGCCTTCTGCGGGTTGATGCAGGCCGGAGGTGACCGGGATATGGCTGTAAATGAATACCGGGACAAAATACGGGAACTGGAGGCGATACTTGATGACAGTCCGGGCTAAAGATATCATGGCGGTCATGGAGGAGGCATTTCCTCTCTATCTGGCTGAAAGTTGGGATAACAGCGGTTTGCAGATAGGCAGCGCCGATAAAGAAGTAGGTCGTCTGCTGATTGCGCTTGATCTGGATGAGTTTGCCTGGCAGCAGGCGGCGGATAACCGGGTCGACATGATTATCACCCATCACCCTTTTTTCTTTCGGCCGATAAAAAATATCGACTATGCCTCAGCGAAGGGCAGGATGATACAAAAGCTGGTCAGTGCGGATATCACACTTTATAGTGCCCATACTAATCTTGACGCCGCCCGGCAGGGCCTTAACCAGCTGCTGGCGGAGCGTCTGGGGCTGCTGGGTATAGAACCGCTGTATCCGGCTTATCGGGAAGCATTGTTCAAGCTGGTGGTATTTGTACCGGTAAGCCATGGAGAGGCAGTCAGAGAAGCTATCTGTGCGGCTGGAGGCGGTTTTATCGGCCGGTATTCGGATTGCAGTTTTCGCACCCGGGGTACCGGCACTTTTCGGCCGGGTCAGGATACCCATCCCTTTATCGGTGCCGGCGGTATACTGGAGGAGGTGGAGGAATTCCGCCTGGAGACGATAATTTATGAGCACGATATCAGCCGGGTTCTGACCGCCATGCAGGAAGCCCACCCTTATGAAGAGGTAGCCTATGACCTCTATCGCCTGGAAAATCAGGGGCAGGAGTTCAGCCCGGGACGCAGGGGACATCTGCGACAAAAAACCCGTTTGCGGGATTACGCTCTCCAGGTGAAGACGGCACTGGGACTGCGATCGTTACGGGTAGTGGGAAATCTGGAGAGTATGGTGCATAATATTGCCGTTATAAGCGGAGCCGGAGCCAGTCTGACTGATCATCTCCGGGGTCGTGATATAGATGTGCTGGTTACCGGCGACCTGAAATACCATGAGGCCAAAGAAGCCGAAGCTTCAGGATTGGCGATCATAGATGCCGGCCATCAGGGCACCGAGGCGATTGTAGTTCCCTTGCTGTATGATTTTTTGACCTCCAGGTTAAAAAATGAGCGCCCCGCGTTGGAATTGATTCAGTGTCATTCTCCGGCCTGCATAAAAGATGTCTAAAATTATCTGAGCTAGAGAGGAAAATAATTGCTATCTGTAGAATAGCAAATCAGTAGAGTAATTTTAGAAGGGGTACAAGCGATGCTGAAAATAAAGGTTAACAGCTTAAAGCCCGGCGTAACCCTGGGAAAAGACATATTTACCTATGATTCCAAACTGCTTCTGCCCAAAGGAACTATTATAACTCAGGAACATTTGGACAATCTCCGCGCTCGCAATATTGATGATGTTTTTATCATGGAGGCCGAGGCCAAGGTTAAACCGGGGAGACGCTTTGAAGATGTCTATAGCGATTCCCTGGGGGTGGTCAGATCCTTCATGCTTGAAGCCAAGCTGGGCAAACCTTTGGATTTCAAGGATATAAGCGATATAACCGATTTATTGCTGGAGCAGGTTTTTGATGCCGGCGACTTGTTTCGCCAGATGCGGTTAATGAAGGAAAAGGATGATTATCTCTTCACCCATTCGGTTAACGTAGCATTGCTTTGTATTTTGATGGGACGCTGGCTTAAATGTGCCCCGGAGACCATAAAGGAATTAGGCGAGGCGGGGTTGCTGCACGATATTGGTAAAGTATTTATAGAGGACAGTATATTAAATAAACCGGCCAAATTGTCCGATAATGAATATGAGGATATGAAGAAACATACCTTGATGGGCTATAATCTTTTGGCCCAGTATGAATGGATAAGCAGTAATATTGCCAATGCGGCTCTGATGCATCATGAGCGGGCGGATGGTTCGGGTTATCCCATGGGAACCAAGGGCTATAGCAAAAATCTTTGTGTTTCGGTGGTTGCAGTTGCCGATGTATACGATGCCGTGACCTCGACCCGGGTTTATTCGAGTAAAAGGTCGCCTTACACGGCAGCTGACATCCTTTGGCAGGAGTCTTTCGGTAAACTTAACCCCAGGATATCTAAAATATTTTACGATAAAATCACCAGTTTCTATATCGGCAATGAAGTATTGCTTTCCAATGATAAAACCGGGATAGTGATTTACGTTGATCCCTCTCAGCCTACCCGTCCAATCGTAATGGTAGGGGATATTTTTTACAATCTGGCTATTGACCGCAGTATTTCTATTCTGGAGGTCATTGATTAGCGATACCGGCCGTATTCATTGATTTTTTATTACTGAGACCCTAAAAATAGGGGTTTAGTGCATAAAGTCAATCAAAACTGGAAAAATATAAACTACCTACTAAATTGAAAAATTTTAAGAAATCTAAAAAATTTTTTGTTTAGTAGCAGGAATTGCCCTTTTTATGGGGAATGTAAATTATGGTTAATAAAAAATTTAAGGGAGGACTAGTCGTGAACAAATCGGAACTTGTTAAATCTTTGGCGGAAAAGGCCGAGGTCACTCAGAAGGATGCTGCTAAAGCCCTGGATGCACTGGTAGAAACCATCCAGCAGGCACTGGCAAATGGCGACAAGGTTCAAATTATCGGCTTTGGTAGCTTTGAAGTGCGTGACCGGAAGGAAAGAAAAGTTATCAGTCCGGCAACGGGGGAAGAAATCAAAGTTCCTGCTACCAAAGTTCCGGCATTCAAACCTGGTAAATCCCTCAAGGAAGCTGTTGCAGTAAAGCCGGCCACCAAAGGTCCGAAAAAAGGTAAAGGCGGCAAAAAAGCAAAATAATTAAAATAGTTAAGACAAAAATAATGAGGAGGTATACTGCTGGTATATCTCCTTATTTTTTGATGGTCAAAATCAAAGAAGAAGTGACGGGGCACTTCTTCTTTGACCGGGGAATTATTGGGTGAAAGTTTGCATAAAACAGGCTAAAAATATGGATTGTTAATAATCAAAAGACTCCAGGTCAATATCCAGAGCCGAAGTATCAGCATCAGTAATAATATCAGCCATACACCAGATATTAGGTACTACGTTTCTTAGATACCAGCGGGTGGCTTCAACTTTGCCTTTGTAGAACTTGTAATCGTAATGTTCGGGACCTATTTCAGCCATTTTTTTCAGGCAGATCAGGGCCTGATCCAGCAGCAGATGACCCGCATGCAACTGGGAAGTGGCAGTCAAAACCCGACGGGAATAGGTTGGAATCAGGGAAGGATTGCTGCTCTTCCAGCTGACCAGGGTACCCAGGATGCTATCATAGGCTTGCAGCGCCCGCCCCAGATTGCGGAATTCCTTTTCCAGACCTGCAGTGTCCTTATTGGCAGCCAGGAAGTCTTTGATTTCCTGAAGGAAGGCGGCAAAGTCAGCACCCTTGGCCATGCCCATCTTACGGCCAACCAGATCCAGAGACTGGATGAAGTTGGTGCCTTCCCAGATGGAGTAAATTTTTATATCACGGGCAATCTGAGCTACCGGGTATTCCTCACAGTAGCCGTAGCCGCCATAAGCCTGGATGGCTTCGCCGCAGAGCCACCAGCCTTCATCACTGGGATAAGCTTTGCATAACGGAGTTACAATTTCCACGTAGGTTTGAGCTTTTTGCCTTTCTTCCGGACTGGGATCATGCTCGCGGATATCGAAATTGAGCAGGGCTTTCATCAGCATAGCGCGAATAGCTTCCATATGGGCTTTACCCATAATCAAGGTACGCCGGATATCCTCGTGGCTGATAATGGCGACCCGTTCGCCGCGGGGATTGGTGAAGGGACGTCCCTGTACTCTGTCTTTGGCATAATCGCGGGCATTATAGAAAGCGTTGGCAATGCAGCAATGAGCCATATGGCCGGTTTCCATCCGGGCTAGGTTCATCATCTGGAACATCTGGGCCATGCCTTCCCCTCTGCCGTCGTTCTCCAATGGATGCCTGCCCAGCAGCCAGCCCCGGCAGCTGCCGTTATCGCCAAATGAAAGCGCGGCGGTACAAGAGGCATATTGACCCAGCTTATGCTCTATACCGGTGGTAATCACATCATTATCACTCAGGCTGCCGTCTTCGTTAACCCAGAATTTCGGTACAATAAATAAGGAAATACCGCTGGTACCGGCTTTGGCCCCTTCCACCCGGGCCAGGTAGAGGTGAATGATATTATCGGTAAAATCATTGTCGCCGCCGGTAATAAAGATCTTTTGCCCTTTAATCTTAAAGACGCGGGGATCATCAGTGGGATAGGCCTTGGAGAGGATGTCGCCTACATCAGAGCCTGCACTGGGTTCAGTCAAGCACATGGTGCCCGACCAGGTTCCATCCATCATGTTGGGCAGAAACATTTGCTTCAGGTCTTCATCGCCGAAACTCTGAATAAGGTCGGCGGCGCCGCTGGTCAACAGGATATAGGGATATAACACCGGATTGGCTGCACAGAGCAATTCGGTGACAGCGGCGTTTAACACATGAGGCATGACCATGGCGTCTTCTGATTTGTCAATATTACTGGTACCCCAGCCTTCCGATTGCAGTTTGTGAAATAAAGGGCCAAAGGTCTTGGGGAGAATAACCTTACCGTCCACCAATTTGACCGGGTTCTTATCGCCATCTTCATTGGTGGGTTCAACCACTTCTTTGGCCATTTTAAGTATCGGAGCCAGGAAAGCCTTGACATCATCTTTGGAATAATAATCTTTAAACTTGTCATAGTTAAATACCTTTTCGCTAGGTAACCACTCCTGGATGATGAATTCCATATCCCTGGTGTTTAAATAAGCAAAATTAGCTGACATTAGTTTCCCTCCAATTTATAAAATATGATACTGCTTCCTCAGAAGGGCATAAATCTTCCCTTAAATGTTTCTATCTAATACATTATACCGGCCGTCCTGCAGGAAGCTTCAGGCAGGCTGGCAGCTATATTTCTCTGGTCCAGAGTGATGCCATAGCCGGTCCGGTACCGACGCAAAGAGATGCTCCGCCGGTAGTTTTGTTCTGTCTCTCCAGTTCATGATACAGGGTTACTATTATACGGAGAGCCGTGCATCCCACCGGGTGGCCCAGAGCTATTCCGGAACCGTTGAGATTGCATCTCTCCATATCCAGCTCAATACCGGAATCCTCTTTAAGCATCCGCCCCACTCCCAGGAATTGTGCTGCGAAAGCCTCATTAATTTCCCAGTAATCTATATCTTCAAAATTCATACCGGCTTGTTTAAGAGCCTTGGGAATAGCGACTGCCGGGCCTAATCCCATAACTTCCGGGGCAACCCCTTCGGCGGCGATAGTTATCATTTTCAGCAATGGTTTGACGCCTAACTCAGCGGCTTTGTCCTTGGCCATAACAACTACCGCGGCTGCAGCATCATTGATGCCGGAGGCATTGGCGGCAGTAACCACTCCACCTTTCTTGAAGGCGGAGGGTAGCTTGCCCATAGCTTCCAGGTCGGCGTCAGGAATCATGTGTTCATCAGTTTCATAGTAGGTAACTCCTTTTTTGGTTTTGATTTCTACCGGGACAATCTCACGTTTGAAGGTGCCTTCTTTAACCGCCCGGGTCGCCCTTTGATGGCTTATGAGCGCCAGTTCATCACATTCCTGGCGGGTAATACCATATTTTTCGGCTACATTTTCCGCAGTCAGGCCCATATGGCCGGGAACCAGGCTATCAACCAGACCGTCATGCAGCATGGCGTCTTCAACCGTACCGGGTCCCATCCGGTAGCCTGATCTTCCCTTGGGTATCATATAGGGGGCAGCGCTCATATTCTCGACCCCGACTACCAAAGCTATGTCAGTTTTGCCCACCATTATGTTGGTGCAGGCAATCTCCAGAGCCCGCATACCGGAAGCGCAGTTCTGGTTAACATTACAGGCATTGCTTCTAAGCGGCAATCCTACGCCCAATCCTACCTGGCGGGCGGGCAGAGATCCCTGCAGATGGGGATATACCTGACCCATGACTATTTCATCAATCAGGTCGGCAGGAATACCTGCTCGGGCTACAGCAGCTTTTCCTACGGTAATCGCCAATTCCTTGGCTGGTACATCTTTAAGGCTGCCCAGAAATTTCCCTATAGCAGTACGGCAAGCGCTTACTATTACTACTTCTCTCATCAGAACGCCCCTTTCTTAAACCATTTAAGTCCTTACGGACAATATCATTGCTCTGACTTCCAAATAACCAAAATCGCTCTAGCGATAGATAATAAAACCACCTCCCCCAATAATTCTCCCTACATAGAATGGCAATAAGCAAAAATTATGCCAGCTTTTTGAAGTCGGTAGTCTTAGAAATAAGGCGGTTCAGGGTTATAACTATGATCGGAAGATAAACAGGAAAAGGCAATAATTTGCGACAATAGGTTATAAATACCATAACAAAGCGAAAAGATCGTATTCTTTTTTGAAGATCAGGCTGGCAAAATAAGGCTTGGGGTTCATATTTTTGTTGCAAATATTCATGAACTGCCTGCACAAATGCAAAATATTTTTATTCCCATGGCAGATCTTGAAATTTTTCCAAAGCCGAAATATCATTGCAGCCCAGGGCGGTGAGGTTGAAAAGGCAGATTTAGGGAAACGACATAATAACTGTCAGGTCTGGTGCACAAATGCAATAATATAAATTCAGGCAGCAAAAAAAGAACCGCTTGAACGGCGGTTCTTATTGAACGAAGTAAGTAAATCTGTAAGCGGAGTTCTGTATCTGATAGTCATCTATCTGGGATGCCAGTTGCCTGACACCTCTAGCGACCAACCCGGGAAAGAAGCGGGCTACTTCGTTATTCCCCTATTAGGTCTTGCTCCGGGTGGGGTTTGCCGAGCCATTTAGTCGCCTAAATGCTGGTAAGCTCTTACCTCACCTTTCCACCCTTACCGGAATGGAAGTCGGAAGTCAGAGGCAAGAGGTTGGAAACTATGGCTACGAGCGCTGTCATCCGGCTGCTATTACCAGGTGTTCACCTCGGGACCATTGATCCGACTTCTGACTTCTGATTTCCGACCTCCGTTGGCGGCGGTTTGTTTCTGTGGCACTTTCCTTAGGGTCACCCCCACTGGACGTTATCCAGCACCCTGCCCTGCGGAGCTCCGACTTTCCTCAGGCCAAAAAAGCCTGCGACTATCTGATTTACTTACTTTATTTTCTTTTAAAGCAAAAACTATTATAATAAATATTAATGGGTTTGTAAAGCTTTGCAGGATTTGAACAATTTTTATCAAAATTTATCTTTTTAAAGAAGGAAATACGTTGTCTGTAGAGAATATGTACTTGATAGGACAGGGAATGGGGGATCTCGTTGTACTCATCAGGTAATTGCTTTCCTTGTTATATTAAAAGTTAAGTAATACAATATCTTTTAATAAAGGAAGGAGAGAGGGGGGGAAAAAGTGTTAGCAGTATTTGGCTCATCGGGAGCTAGTGCGCCAGGAATATGGGGCAATCCGTTATTTACCTTCTTAATCGTATTGCTGGGAATTTTTATATTCCTGAAGTTTTGCGGCTGGGCAAAGAAGTTCCAGTTATCGGGAGGATTTAAAAAAATAATCTTTATCCTGACCGGAGTGGGATTAGTTGCTTTTAATATTATGTACGCCGCAGGCAACAAACAGTTGGCTCAGAGCGGAGATGTGAGCGGAGCTTTGGTTGCGTTTCTGGCATCAATGGTATGGGTTTTTATATTTGCATTTGCTCTTATGGCAGAAACTAAACCCGAATAAACATAATGGGCAAGAAGGCGGCCGCAGGCCGCCTTTTATATTTCTAACATTTTTGGAGGCAGGATGGATTTGAATAAGGAAGCAGTATACAGCTTGATCTGCCGTTATTCTCCGGCAAAAAGGATTGAGGAATATCGGGAGATAATAATAAACGAGCAGTGCTTCAAGGTTAATATCAGTAATGCCCCTTACCGGAATATCTGCTGTACCTTTTCCCCCCTGGAAGAATTGCTGAACGGACATCTGGCGCTGGAGGGCTTGACTGTCGGTAAAAGCAGGTGGTCAGATGCCTGATAAGGTCAAAATCAGATTGGTTTATCCTGATGGAACCAATGATGAGTATTGGACCTTCCCAGGTGTTAACCTGTGGCAAAGTATGGCTGCTCATGGCATAGACGCGGCGGGTTCATGCAGCGGCAAGGGTACCTGTGGCCGTTGCAAGGTGCGGATTGAGGGCCGGGTAAGCGAACAGAGCGATAATGAACGTGACTACCTGCTGGCAGAAGAGATTAAGAGCGGGGAGAGGCTGGCCTGTTATTGCCGGGTGGATGAATCAGTCACCGTTTATCTGGATTATGGCGATTTTGGCTCCGATGCCAAGAATAAGCTTTTTAAGGAATGGTATCAATACCAGTCAAGCCCCAAAGCCAATCTACGAAAAATCTATATCCCGGGACTGGATAAAGACAGTCCCGTTCCCCTCCAGCGAAGGCTTAAACAAGCCCTGCCCGGAAAGCAGATCCGGTTGAACAGCAAAAACTGGAATGAATTGTCCAGCCTGGATCGGGTGGGACGTCCGACTCTGGAATTATGGGCCCTGGAATGGGAACAGCGGATAGTGCAATATATCGGGCGAGAGAAAAAAAACGCTTATGGTATCGCCTTGGATATTGGCAGTACCAGCCTCTTTGCAGCTCTGGTTGACCTGCAGGCGGGGAAGGTGGCGGCTATGGCTTCCAGAACTAATATGCAGCGGGTCTACGGGGCCGATGTCATATCCCGGATCAGTTACTGCCTGGAGCATACTGATGGTTTAGACCAATTGCATCAGGTTTTATTGAACAGTATAAATGCTGTCGTGGAGGATTTACTTCGGGAAGCGGCGCTCAATCCTTTCGACCTCTATGAATATGCGGTGGTAGGAAATCCGGTCATGCTGCATTTTTTACTGGGTATAAATCCATCCGGTTTTGCGGTGGCACCCTATAGTGGAGTTGTAATTGATGAACTGGATTTAGGAGCAGTAGAATTGGGCCTGGCAGCAGGTGAAGATACCCGGGTCTATGTTCTGCCCCAGGCAGGGGGATTTGTGGGCGCCGATGCCATCGCCGGTTTATTGACCCTGGAAATAAAGCCATCGGAAGTCTGGCTGTTTATTGATATAGGTACCAATGGTGAAATTGTCCTGGCCCAACGCGGTCAATTATGGGCGGCGTCGGCTGCTGCCGGACCTGCCTTTGAAGGCGGAGGGATCAGCAGCGGAGCCCGGGCTGGCCTAGGGGTGGTAGACCGGGTGGATGCAGATGACGAAGGGGGGCTGCATTTTCATATCCCCGGAGCTCAGATAGCACGCGGTATTTGCGGATCAGCCATTATTGACCTGATGGCTGCTCTGTTGAGGCTGGGGTATATGGATGAAAAAGGGACCATAACTGCGGAAGCCGTCAACCGGCTTCATACCAGGGAAAGTGAACGAGGCCGGGAAATTGTGCTGCTGGAAACGGAATCCGCTCCCCCCCTGGTTTTAAACCAGGAGGATATCAGGCAGCTGCAGTTAGCCAAAGCTGCTTTACGCACGGCTATAGATATCCTTATGGAAAAAGCGGAAGTAGACTATAAGCAACTGGAAAAGGTATATATAGCCGGTGCTTTTGGCAGTTATATTAATCCGGAAAACGCTGTTCGGATAAAAATGCTGCCCCCGGTGGAACTCAATCAGATTATAAACCTTGGTGATACTGCTGCTCAGGGGGCTATGCTGGCCCTGCTCTCAGATGCCAAACGCCGCGAGTCCAGGATTCTGCAGGATAAGATTGAGTGTGTAGAGCTTGCCCATCATCCCGATTTTCAGGAAAGATTTCTGCATAATCTTAACTTCTAAAAGGGGGGTTAGCCAAACTTTAAAATCCTGCGGCAGGAGCAAGGGATCAACCCCCTTGCTTTTTCAATGGGCGCATATTTTATGTATTGCAGCCGAATTTGGCAGTGGAATCCAGATTGTATGATCATAATTTGAGCTTTGCGGTAAAATAATTTAGAATTGTTTAGAAGTCCTCTATCTGCCAAGCGTCGAGAGGACAGTTGACTAAAAACAGAATGGAGGATATTTATAGCCGTGCTGCAGGATTACCATATCCATGCCTTGGCCCACGGGGAGTACCAGTATACTTATGACTGGCTCAGGACCTTTGTTATAGCGGCCCGGGAGCGGGGAATAACAGAGTTGGGTTTCAGTGAACATGATGAATACCTCTCCCGGATAGATCTCGCTGTACTACAGCGACTGCGGCAGGAATTCCCGGATATGAATATCAGACTGGGGTTAGAAGTGGATTTTATTCCCGGCCGGGAAGAACATATAAGGGAAATAAGCCGGCAGTATGATTTTGATTACCTCATTGGCTCAATCCACTTTATAGACGGCTGGGGATTTGACCACCCTGACTTTTCCCACCTTTTTACCGGGAAAGACATTGATCAGATTTACCGCAGTTATTTTGAGCTGGTACATAGGGCGGTTAAATCCGGCCTGTTTGATGTGGTGGGCCATTTGGACCTGATAAAGATCTGGGGTCATCGTCCCCGGAAGCATAGCGTAAAGCATTATGTGGAACCTCTATTAAACAGTATTAAAGCGGCGGGCATGATAATAGAAATTAATAGTGCCGGCCTGCGTAAGCCGGTAAAGGAAATATACCCTGCTCCGGAGCTTGTCGACCTGATTTTTTCCCGGGGAATAGCTGTGACTCTGGGCTCTGACGCGCACCATCCTGCGCAGTTGGGTGAAGGACTGCCAGAAGCCCGCCGGATGCTGATTGATGCCGGATTTAAGAGCATCGCTGGGTTTGACCAGCGGCAGACTAAGCTATTGCCGTTAGAATAAGAAACTTTAAGGAGAGCAAAGAATGAAGAGTATCGCCATACTTGTAGTCAGCTTGGGAATTATACTGTTAGCAGCAGAGCTCTTTGTTAATGGAGTTGAATGGCTGGGTAAAAAACTCAATCTGTCTGAGGGAGCAGTAGGAAGTGTACTGGCGGCAGTTGGCACAGCACTGCCGGAGACTATAATCCCCATTATTGCAATTGTTTTTAGCGGCCAGGGCAGTGAGGGACATGATATCGGCATCGGGGCCATTCTTGGCGCTCCGCTTATGCTTTCCACCCTGGCCATGTTCGTAACCGGTCTGGCCGTAATAATATTTCGCCGTCGCCGTATGCATGGCATGAAGGTAATAGCGGATTATTCCACCATGTCCCGCGATCTGCTGTTTTTCATGATTATATTCACCGTGGCTATTCTGACCGGCATGATTCCACCCGGACATCGAACCTTACAACTGGGTATTGCTGTCATCATGGTAATATCATATATTATTTATGTACACACCATGCTGCGCGAAGAACGGGATATCGAATCGGACTCGGAAATGCCGCCCTGCTATTTCGACCGGCGCCAGGCCGCCTTACCCCGAATTGCTCTTCAAATCATAGCGGCCCTGCTTCTTATCATCTTTGGGGCCAATCTTTTTGTGGAATCGGTAAAAGTAGTGGCGATGACCTATGGTGTTCCCGCCTTTGTATTGGCATTGATAATAACTCCGATAGCTACAGAACTCCCGGAAAAGTTTAACAGCGTTATTTGGATATCACGGGAAAAGGATACGCTGGCTCTGGGAAACATAACCGGGGCCATGGTTTTTCAGAGTTCACTGATTCCGGCTCTGGGAATATTTTTAACTGACTGGCAGTTGACTGCCGGAGCGCTGGCTTCAGCTCTTCTGGCTTTGCTGTCCACCTCGCTTATGTTCGTTCAATTGCGTATGCACAAACATATCAGCGCTCCCATTTTGATGGCTGGGGGACTATTTTATGCCCTGTTTCTCATAGCAGTATTTAAAGGAGTTATCAGTTATTAGGAGGAGGTTTGGAGATGAGCGTATCAAGCCGATTGCAGGAACTGGGGATAGTGATACCGGAGGTGGCCAAACCTTTGGCGGCGTACCTTCCGGCGGTACAGGCCGGGGATCTCCTGTTCATTTCCGGGCAATTGCCCCGTCGGAATGATGAAGTAGTATGCCCGGGGCGATTAGGCCGGGAAGTAAATATGGAGCAGGGAATGAAAGCTGCGGAACTGGCAGCCATCAACTGCCTGGCAGTGCTTAAAGCTTATATCGGGGAGTGGGAATCCCTGCTGCAGATTGTAAAAATAACCGGCTATATTCAGTGCCGGGAGGACTTTGACCGGCAGGCCGATGTTCTGAATGGAGCCTCAGAGCTGCTGGAAAAAATATTCGGCGCCAAAGGCCGCCATGCCCGGGCAGCAGTGGGAGTCAATTCCCTGCCTTTGAATGCCGCCTGTGAGATAGAGATGATTGCCAGGGTCAAGTAGCTGCTTGACGGGGCTGTAATTAGTTGTTAAGTTTAAACAGGTGTATTATTATACGGGGAAGTGTGAATAATGGCAGACTTGATTAATCCCTATGATAAGGCTCACGAATTGGCCCGGGCCATAACCGGTCATGAAGTCTATAAAAGGTATGTGGCGGCCAAGGCTGGAGTGGAAAATAATCCTGAGTATCAGAAAATGATAGTAAGGATACGCAGCCGGCAGATGGAGATGAATCGGGCTCAGATTCTGGGACAGGAGGCGGATGCCGCTGTCATCTCTGATATCTCCAGGCTGTTGGCCGAGGCTAACCAGATAAAGGAAATAGAAGAATTTTTCAGTGCTGAAAGTTCTTTTATCCAAATGTTTAATGATGTGCTGGGGATTATTCAAAAAGCAGTTGAGGTCGGATTTAAATAAAAACAAGCAGTCTTAAGGGGGCAGAGGCTCTTCCCTTACACCGGGGGGCTGACTGTCCTTTATTTTACCGCTATGGATCGGACAGATGCATACAATATACCCGGGAGAAAAGTATTTACAGGAAGAAAAGCGGAAATTTATAATTTTAAATAGTCGAATCAATGACTAGGTATTATTCCAAAGGGGGAGTAAACATGTCTTATGTGAATGAACTGATGGGGCGGGTAATCAAGCGCAATCCCGGCGAGCCCGAATTCCACCAGGCTGTGCACGAAGTATTGGAGTCTTTGCAGCCGGTTATTGACAGGCACCCTGAGTATATAAGCAGCGGGGTACTGGAAAGGATAGTGGAGCCGGAGCGACAGGTGATTTTTCGGGTTCCCTGGGTTGACGACAGCGGAGAGGTTCAAGTCAACCGGGGATTCAGAGTACAGTTTAACAGCGCCATAGGCCCCTATAAAGGTGGGTTGCGTTTTCACCCTTCAGTTAACCTCGGCATAATCAAATTCCTTGGCTTTGAACAGACTTTCAAAAACTCGCTTACCGGTCTTCCCATGGGAGGTGCCAAGGGGGGCAGCGATTTTGATCCCCGGGGGAAATCGGACAGCGAAGTAATGCGCTTTTGCCAGAGCTTTATGACCGAACTGTATCGGCATATAGGTCCCGATACCGATGTCCCAGCCGGAGATATCGGAGTTGGAGGCCGGGAGATAGGTTTTCTTTTTGGCCAGTACAAGCGCATAGTAAATAATTTTGAAGGTGTTCTTACCGGCAAGGGAAGAAGTTGGGGCGGAAGTTTGGCCCGACCGGAAGCTACCGGTTATGGGACCGTGTATTTTATTGAGGAAATGCTGAAGTCCCGGGGAGATAGTATTAAAGGTAAGACCATCACTATTTCCGGCTATGGCAATGTCGGTACTTATTTTATCGAAAAGGCCAACCAGCTTGGTGGTAAAGTGGTCACTATCGGTGATGAGAACGGCTATGTTTTCGACCCTGAAGGAATAAAGGGCGAGAAGCTGGAATTTTTAATGGATTTGTGGTGCGTTTATCGGCGTCCGGCCCGGGCTTATGCTGAAAAATTCGGACTCGAGTGGGTGGAAGGCAAATCTCCCTGGGAGGTTCCCTGTGATATTGCCGTACCCACTGCTACGCAAAACGAGCTTTGCCGGGACGATGCCCGTAAACTTATAGCCAACGGCTGTATCTGTGTGGCTGAAGCAGCCAACATGCCCTGTACGGAAGAAGCGGCGGAGGTATTTTTAGACCACCAGTTGCTGTTTGGCCCGGCCAAAGCAGTCAATGCCGGGGGTGTAGCAGTTTCCGGACTGGAAATGTCCCAGAATAGTATGAGGTATTCCTGGAGCTTCGAGGAAGTTGACGCTAAACTAAAGGATATCATGGCCGATATATACCGCAAGGCCAGTGAAGCGGCCAGGGAATATGGAGTGGAAGGCAATCTGGTAGCCGGGGCCAATATTGCCGGTTTTACCAAAGTCGCAGATGCTATGATGGCTCAAGGGATCGTATAATCAGTTAACTGAGTTTACATACGATTTTTAAACCCTGATAAGAATATTTTTGAATAAACCTCCTTGAGCTGCGTCTATTTTCGTACTAACTATAAGAACGAGTGAGCCTTTTATGAAATGCACCCCAAATGTTGAACCCAACATTTGGGGTGCATTTCATATAGGACCTTTTTTGGCAATTTCGCCGCGGCAGCCGAATTATGTTATAATTGCAACCAGTAATAGGGAAGGAGCAAATAAATGAAAAAACGATATTTCCTGGCGGCAGTGCTGCTGTTGGCTTTGCTGGCGGCTGGTTGCCAGTCCGGCAGCCAGGCTCAGTCCAAAATTATTGCCGAAGTGAACGGTGATAAAATTACCCAAACTGAGTTTGACCAGCACTTGAAGCTGTTAAAATTTACTTATGAAAAACAGGTTTTGGGAACGGGAAAACTGGATACCGTCAAAGATAAGGAAACTATATCCAAATTAGAAGAACAATCATACAAAGAAATGATTTTACAAAAGCTGCTGGAGCAGAAAGCTGAAAAGGAGAAAATCCAGATAAAAGACAGCGATGTGGATGAGGCTTTAAAGGACCAGGATATTGAAGCCTTTCTTGAAGACAGCGGCATGGAAGAAAAATATTTTCGCCAGGAAATGAAAACCCAGCTTCTGTACTGGAAGATCAGGGATAAGGTTACCGCTAAAATCAAGGTAGACGACGCCGAGGCCCAAAAGTATTATCAGGATAATATTGATTATTATACCGAACCGGCTGGGATGCAGGTATCGCATATCCTGGTGGCAACGGAAAAGGAAGCCCTTGATATCCTGGCCCAGTTAAAAGCGGGAAGCGATTTTGCCGAACTGGCCCAGCAGTCCTCCACCTGCCCCAGCAAGGAAGTGGGCGGGGACCTGGGTACAATAAATGAGGAAAGCAATTTGGACGCCACCTTCAAGGAAGCAGCCTTAAAGCTGCAACCCGGTGAAATTACCCAGGAACCGGTAAAGACCGATTATGGCTATCATTTAATCAAAGCGGGCGACAAAGTGGAAACCAAAGTACATCCCTTCGAAGAAGTAAAAAACTCGGTCGTAGCTGATTTGGAACAACAGAAAAAAGACAAAGCTTTCGGGGAGTATCTGGAGAATTTGAATAAAAATGCTGAAGTAAAGGATTTAAGAAAATAGTTCTGTAAGAATGCCGGGATTTATCCTGGCATTCTTTGACAGGTACTGCTAAAATTAAATCTGATAAACATTATCATATTTAGGAGACAGATATGGATAAAATCAAAGATAAATTAAAAAACAGCAATTATCGTATAACCGGGCAGCGCTCGGCTATCCTTGAAGTTATGATGGATAACCGGGGAAAGCATCTCAGTGCGGAAGAGGTGCTGGCCGAAGCCCGCAAAACGGTGCCCAATATCGGCATCGCCACTGTGTATCGAACTTTGGAGAAGCTGGCCAGTATTGAAGTTCTTTATAAGACCAGGTTTGATGAGGGGTGTTATCGCTATGAGCTGTCAGATGAAGGCATACATCAGCATCATCATATTATTTGTCTGGAATGTGGTCAGATTACAGAAATGGAGGATGATTTTCTGAATACTCTGGAACAACAGCTGGAGGACCGGGGATATCAGATTATTGATCATGAGCTTAAAATTTATGCCTATTGTCCTTCATGCCGCAAGAAAGTTTAATTTTTTAAGTCCATAATGATAATGATTATCAATATCTGGATGGACAAAACAAATAATGAAATTTATTTCTTTTTGCCGAAACGACATTAGTATATAACTCCTGGTTATGTTAAAATAAATATCAAGAATAACTGTCAGCCTGAAAAACGGAGGTACAATAAATGCTTAAATTGAAAAATTTAGTCATGACGGTTGATAATGCCAATGGTTCGCGCCGGGATATTATACATGATGTCAGTATTGATTTTGAACCCGGCAAACTCTATGCGATAACGGGTCCTAACGGCGGGGGCAAAACTACTCTGGCTAAAATCATAATGGGAATCTATCAGCAGAGCAGCGGGCAGATTTATCTGGACGAAGAAGATATAAGCGGTCTGAGTGTTACTGAGCGTGCCCGGCGGGGTATTGCTTATGCTTTTCAACAGCCTCCCCGGTTTAAGGGTTTAAATGTTTCTGATTTAATAAAAATCGCCCGACCTGGAATTGATGGGTTGGAGTTAAGACTGAAAATGCGTGATGTGGGCCTTTGCCCCGAGGATTATCTGGAGCGCGATCTGGGGCCGGGGCTGAGCGGAGGCGAGATGAAGCGGATAGAAATTGCCCAGGTTCTGGCCCGGGAAGGGGTCATCAGTATGTTTGATGAACCTGAAGCCGGGGTTGATTTATGGACGGTTCAACGGCTTATCGGCCTGATTGTCCAAAAATATCAAAATAATCCACGCTCGACAGCTATTATTATTACCCATCATGAGAATGTATTGCCTATTTGTGACGAGATCATCGTGCTGGAGGAGGGAGTCATAAAATTACAGGGGCCGGCCCAGGAAATATGGCCCTTAATCAAAGATGATATTCAGTGTAAAATGAAAGACCAGTGCAGGAGTGAAGTGTGCTATGAACTTTAAAGCAATAGATATGCAGTTATTAAATACTATAAGTGATATTAAAGCCATTCCCTCTGGAGCTATAAACATCAGAAAAGATGGTAAACCAGTGGTACGTCAGTCTTCCGCCAATATCTTCGTCGGGCCCAATTCCGCCAATAATGGTTTATTGGTGGAAATAAAGCCGGGTACCCGCAATGAAACGGTGCATGTACCGGTAATAGTAACCCAGGCCGGTTTTCACGACAAGGTCTATAATACTTTTATCGTCGGTGAAGGTGCTGATATAACTATTATCGCAGGCTGCGGCATTCATAATGACAGCCATAACGATTCCAGTCATGATGGTATACACGAAATCATCGTCAAAAAGGGCGCCCGCCTGAAGTACGTGGAAAAACACTATGGTGAAGGCAGCGGGGGAGGCAAAAGGATTTTGAATCCCACCACCAATGTTATTCTGGAGACCGGCGCCATGGCGGAAATGGAAATGGTGCAGATCAAGGGGGTAGATGATACCATTCGCACTACCATCGCACATATAGGGGACAAGGCTAATCTGAAAATCATTGAAAGGCTTATGACCCATGGAATCCAAAAAGCGGAATCAGATATCAGGTTAAATATAGAAGGCCGGGGAGCCAGTGGACAGGTTATATCCCGGTCGGTAGGGCGTGATGATTCCTCGCAGATTTTCAAAGCCGCTATGGCGGGCAGAAATGAATGCGTGGGTCATGTCGAATGCGATGCCATTATAATGGACCGGGCTAAAATCCAGTCAATCCCCGAACTTATCGCCGAAGATGCCGACGCGGTTCTCACCCATGAAGCTGCCATCGGCAAAATAGCCGGTGAACAATTGATCAAATTAATGTCACTGGGACTGACGGAAAAGGAGGCTATTGACACTATACTGGAAGGTTTCCTCAGGTAAAAATAAGAGGGGTGGCACTTAAAATGAACTTAAATCTTTTTAAGACCTATGTTAAGGTGGTAGAAACCCAAAACCTGTCCAAAACCGCCGAAGAGTTCGGACTTTCCCAGCCAGCGGTTACCAAGCAGATCCAGGCGCTGGAAGATGCCTATGGCGTATTGCTGCTGGAGCGCTCCGGGCGGCGGCTTAAGACTACGGAGGCGGGAGAGACCCTGTATTATTGCGCCCGGGATATTATCAAGGCCATGGATAAAACCAACAAGGCGATGGAAGAAGTCTCCGAAAGCCGCAAGGGAAGTTTATGCCTGGGAGCCAGCAACATACCCGGAGAATATATTTTACCGCAGCTGATAAAAAGATTTAAGGAAAAATACCCCAATGTAAGCATCAGCATAGATATAGCCGACACTGAAAAAATTTTCGCGCGACTGGCGGAGCGGGAACTGGATGTGGGTATCGTAGGCGGATGGATAAATAACCGTAAGATAGAAGGCTTTGAATGGCTGGAAGACGAGCTGGTGGCAGTATTGCCTGAAAACCACAAATTAGCCCGTCAATCTGAAGTTGCTCTGGAGAGTCTGGTCAATGAGCGCTGGATATTCCGGGAAAAAGGGTCAGGCACCCGCAAAGCGGTAGAAGATCTTCTGACTGCTCACGGCATTAAAAGGGAAGATCTGAATGTCTATATTGAAGCCGGCAGTACCGAGGCAGTTTTGGCCAGTATTGAAGCCGGCATGGGAGTGTCCATAGTTTCGCGCTGGGCCGTTAAAAAACCCGATTCTTATCGCAAAATTCGCAGTATAAAAATCAGTAACCCCCTGGTAAAAAGAAATTTCTATGTTATTTATCCCCGGCAAAAATCCCGCCGGAAATCAGTCAATAATTTTCTGGAATATGTGAAAAAAGTGGAGGAACCCGGGAAAATCTGATATCATGCCGGAAAGGGTTGTGAAATTATACCCCGTAGATTTTGCCGCAACCCTTCTTACCCCTACCTCCACTTATCCCGCTATCATCCTTTCTTCAACATTTTTTATACGTTTATAGTTTGTTTTCAAAAGTAAAGATTATTCCGGCAACCAGGCTGGAAATATGTTTTATTTTACTGATCATTTGTATATAATGTATCTGTTGTCTGCGAAAATAATCTCCGGAGGTGTATATCCTTTGTTACCGTTACCTAAAAAGTATTTTCTTACGGCTGCTTCGGCTGAAGGAGAAACCGAACTTACGGCGTTTGACGGGGCTCTATTGAACGCCCGGGTGGGAAATACCAATCTTCTTAAAGTCAGCAGCATCTTACCCCCGGGTTGTGAATATGAACCTGGTCTGGTCATACCCCCCGGGTCTCTCCTGCCCATCGCTTACGGCACTATTATAAGCACGGTTCCCGGAGAAGTTATCTCGGCTGCCGTAGCAGTTGGTATCAAGCGGAATAGTTTTGGCGTTATTATGGAGTATGAAGGCCTGTGCGGAGCCGACCAAGCTGAGGCCCAGGTAAGGAAAATGGTGCAAGAGGCATTTCAGATCAGGAACCTGGAATTGGAAGATATTAAAGTGGCGGCAACCGAGCATACGGTCAAAAGAATAGGTTGCGCCTTTGCTGCCGTACCTTTGTGGTATTAATCTGCCGGTGGACAAGGAGGAAAATAGGATTGGAACTATGGGTGACTGAGTATCAAACCCCTGCTTTAGGATTTAGCTGCAAGGCTACCGAAACTTTACGAGTTGAACAGACTCCTTTTCAGCAGCTTTCGGTTGTAAATACGGAACAATTCGGCCGCATGCTGCTGCTGGACGGCATGGTGCAGACCACTGAGAAGGACGAATTTGTTTATCATGAGATGATAACCATGATTGCCCTTAATGCTCACCCCCAACCCAGGAAAGTCCTGATTATCGGAGGAGGGGACGGCGGCGCCTTAAGAGAGGTGGTACGCCACCCGGCGGTTGAGTGTGGTATTCTGGCGGAAATAGATGAACGAGTAATTCAAGCGTCGCGGGATTTTTTCCCTGCTCATTCCTGTTCTTTCGATGCTGCCAAAGCTCAGTTGGTCATTGCTGACGGGATTCAGTTCATCAAGGATCATACCGCTGCCTTTGATGTAGTCATAGTAGACTCAACCGAGCCCGTAGGGCCGGCCCAGGAGCTGTTCTCTCCCGCTTTTTATGCCTGGGTGGCCCAGGCCTTGAAAGATGACGGCATGTTAGTGGTGCAGAGTGAATCCCCTTTTTTTAATGAAGATGTTATTAAAATGGCCTATGGGGGAATTAAGCAATCCTTTCCTATGGTTAAGCTGTATTTAGCTGCTATCCCTACTTACCCCAGCGGCCTGTGGAGCTTTACAGTGGGATCCAAACGCTACGATCCGGAAGTACCGGTCGGCACTGCCAATTTGGAATATAAATACTATACCCCGGAAATTCACCGGGCCGCCTTTAAGCTGCCGGCCTTTGTCCAAAACCTCATAGGAGATAAATAAATCATGGCGGGAGATTTTAGAGAACTGTTAGAGGAAAAGGCCCGTTTTATGGCCAGCAGCAGGGACTATGAGCATTCCTCCAAAGTTATCGTAGGCATACCTATGGACGCTACCACCAGTTTTCGCCCCGGCACCCGACTGGCCCCTTACCGGGTGCGGGAAGTATCGGAAAGTGTGGAAGAGTACAGTATCTACCAGGATAAATCTCTGGAAGAGATATGCTTTTACGATGCCGGGGATATAATCATACCTTGCGGCAATGTGGGTGAAAGCCTGCGAAGGATTGAGGAGGTAAGCCGGGGGCTGGTCAAGGATAATAAGAAGGTGTTCGCTATCGGCGGGGAGCATCTGGTATCGCTGCCCCTGATAAGAGCTTACCACCAGCAATATCCTGATCTGGCAGTGATACAGCTGGATGCCCATGCCGACCTGCGGACCGATTATCTGGGTGAGACTTTGTCTCATGCTACGGTTATGCGTCATGTGGTAGAGGAGATCGGGGACCGAAGCCTTTATCAGCTGGGCA
>ENA-UOOK01000949-UOOK01000949.1-fermentation-metagenome-genome-assembly--contig:-NODE-949-length-39001-cov-4.784625_pt1 | contig 39001 bp, 53 predicted proteins | sample MGYA00245777_ERZ724023 | MGnify/ENA primary metagenome ERZ724023 (study PRJEB28704, sample SAMN03018312) | fermentation metagenome | biome: anthropogenic terrestrial biome; feature: soil; material...
GACTCGCCGGTGCCCTTCACTGCGCCCAGTCCGTAGCGGATCGTGCGCGCATCGGTGGCCACGAACATGAAGTCCGAATGGTTCACGTCCGGCGGCAGCACGGTCAGCCCGAGCCCGCGCACCTCGTCGAGGAAGCCGACCACCTTGTCGGTCTTGTCCATGTCGCTGGACAGGGTGGCGGCCATGAATTCCACCGGGTAGTGGGCCTTGAAGTATGCGGTGTAGTAGGCCACTAGGCCATAGGCGGCGGAATGGGATTTATTGAAGCCATAGTCGGCGAACTTGACCATCAGGTCGTAAATCTCTTCGGCCTTTTTTCGCTCGATGCCGTTCTTAGCATGGCAGCCCTGGACAAAGGCCTTGCGCTGTTCTTTCATTTCCTTCATTTTTTTCTTGCCGATGGCCCGGCGAAGCAGGTCGGCCTGGCTCAAGCTGAAACCGGCCAAAACCGAGGCGGCGATGATTATCTGTTCCTGGTAGATCATGACTCCATAGGTCTCTTTGAGGACCGGCTCCAGCAGGGGATGGGGGTAGCTGACGGGGATATCCCCGTGCTTGCTGGCGATAAAGACCGGGATCTGCTCCATGGGGCCGGGCCGGAACAGGGCGACCAGGGCGATGATGTCTTCAAAGACGGTGGGCTGCAAATCGGAGAGGACCCGGCGCATGCCGGCGCTTTCCAACTGGAAAACCGCCAGGGTGTTGGTCGAGCAGAGGAGGGCAAAGGTGTCTTTGTCGTCCAAGGGAATTTGGTTAAGCTCGATTTTCATCCCCCGGTTAGACAGGATCATGTCGGTGGCGTTTTTGAGAATGGTCAGGGTGCGCAGGCCTAAAAAGTCCATTTTCAGGAGGCCCAGTTCTTCTAAAGTGGTCATGGGCAGCTGAGTTGTCAGCCCCTCCTGGTCGTTGCCCTGGAGGGGAACGTAGTTCACCAGGTCTTCCTTGGCGATGACTACTCCCGCAGCGTGAGTGGAAGCATGCCGGGCAAGGCCTTCCAGCTTACGGGCAATGCGGATGAGACTTTCTACCCTGGGATCTTCGTCCATTAACTCTTTAAGGCGCGGTTCCTGCTCCAGGGCCTTGTCAATTGTCATCTTCAACTCTTCAGGAATGAGCTTGGCAATGCGGTCGGTTTCGGCGAAAGAAAGGTCCATAGCCCTGCCCACGTCCCGAACCACAGCCCGGGCAGCCATGGTGCCAAAGGTGATAATTTGAGCCACCCGCTCCCGCCCGTACTTTTCCGTGACATAATCAATTACTTCGCCTCGGCGCTCATAGCAAAAGTCAATGTCAAAGTCAGGCATGGACACCCTTTCGGGGTTGAGAAAACGCTCAAAGAGCAATTTATACCGCAGGGGATCAAGATCTGTTATCCCCAGAATATAAGCGACAATACTGCCTGCCCCCGAGCCCCTGCCCGGTCCTACCGGAATTCCATGGCGATGGGCGAAATCGCAAAAGTCCCAGACAATTAGAAAATAGCTGGGATAGCCCATCTTTTCAATGACCGAGAGCTCATATTCAACCCGTTTCAAGACCTCAGGGGTGGGGTTGGGATAGCGGTTGGGCAGTTTTTCCCGGCAGAGATGCCTGCGCCAGGAGAGGAGAGAATCTCGAGACGACAACTTTCGTCAGCAAAACGCTTGTTGCCATCAGAGTTGCCGTGAACCCGGGAACTGGTGAAACCAACTTACAAACGAAAAATTAATAAAGAGGAGGAGAGCCGCAGCTTCGCGATGGCGCCTTGGGCAGAAATTCCGGATTGGTCTGCAAAAAAACGGCTTTATACAACCCGTAAACCAGGATACACCTGGTGGCGTCGATAAACGAACCGCCTTTTTTCGTCTGCATGGTAATATTCAGTGTTCGTTCGAGCGAGATGGTCATCGACCACAAGTCTTACTGCGCAGATTAGAAATATTGATTTATAAATAAATCACCGCCAAAGCACGGTCCCCAAGGAATAATCCCCATACATTGCGGACGAAAAAAGTATTAGCTCAGCTGGGAATATGTCTCCCAGTGCACGCAGCGATGCGGCAGTTTTTTTCGTCAGAGAACTTGGTTTTGGCAGCCACCGGATCTGCTGATCACAATCCGACGACAAAGAGTATATAAACGAAAAACGCTGTCAATGAAATGATTCATAAACAGCGTGCTGAGGAGCAGTGGTTGACAGCTACTGCAAACGAAACAAGTTTGCGGCTCAGGTGTACGGAGACTCTCCTCGGCTCAATAATTTGCCAAAGCTTTTCGTCAGCAAACTGTGCTGTTGCAGCAGATGAAGAATCATGAACGGCGACGACGTCGAGCAGTGTAACAACTAAAAATTTTGTAAGCCAATGCAGATGTCTGCAGCTGAAGACCGGGTGGCCAAGATGTCGTTAAAAACATTCTGCGGACGAAATAACTTTTGCGGTTTCGACGAAAAACCGACGGCAGAGCTCCGGATTGGACGCGTTGATTTTCGTCCACAGCTAATTTCTTGAAAATAAGGCGCCTTAGGTTGTGCAGCCCGGGTGTTAAACCTGTGGACTAAAATATTCAACCATGCGATGAGCACTCAACGGGCTGAAGCGAGTCCCTCCGCCGGTGAATTCATATTTTTTGCGGACTAAAAAGCCGGAGGCTAATGCCGGCAGACGACTGCGGACCCATGAGTCCGAAAAAACGGACAGTAAAACATTGAGTTTGGTCTATAGCAATATGCTTACTACAGTTGCCGCTGCGGCGGAAGAACTATATTTCAGGTCGGGCTTTACGATGATTTTGGTTTGCAAAATAGTGCCGGAAGCTTCTGGGGACATGCGAATGCCGGCTCCCGGCCTCATCCATAGAATAATAAATTTCGTCAGCAAAAATTATCTGCAGTCGCCTGCCCAAGCGAAATCCGGATGGGAGACAAGAGATGTCCGGCGGTTTCCAAATGGAATCACTAACTAAAAAATAAATAGTCGATGACGCGGCGACGCCGGTGCCTCAAGTTCGAAGGCAGGCGTCGCCTTTTCGTCTGCAAGACAGAACACCGCATCAGAGCTATGAGAGGCTGGCGCGCTGCATTGAATCTTGATTTTCGTCTTGAAACCGGTGGACTCGATCGGGATCTCGGGGCTCGCACCCCAGCTGATGCCGGACAATTTTCGTTTGCAATACGGCTTCGCAGACAGAAATGTTTTCTTGAAACGCAGAATCAACCACCTGTAAAAATTAAATACCCAAATTTAATTTACGAAGGAGGTTTTAAAATTGGCAAAGAAGAAAGGGAAAAGCGATACGGAGTTGTTTGATGAGCTTGTGAGAAAATGTGAAGAATCCTATGCGGAGTGGGATAGTCTTTATCGGAATGGTTGTCAAGATCCGTTTTGGGAGGACGGTGTGAATCTTGGATTGACACGCAACCACATTATCTATTACAAAGCAGAGCTTACAAAGTTGTGTGGAGAGACCGGCAGGGAAATTCCCCCCCTTGTCTTTCGGGATTTGCCGCCGGAGGTGGCAGGAAACTATATGGCCCGCACGGACGAAATACGTGAGCAGGCCAGACAGCAACTCAAAAGGCTGCAAGAGTTTTCGGACTATAAGGAATTGCGTGAATGCTGTAAGCTGCTGAGTCCGAAGCAAAGAGAGGAGAGCAGAATTGATAGGGCGCTTGCCGAGGTGACACGGCTCGAACGAGCAATCAAAGAAGACCGTTTGGTGGAGATGAGGCTGTTTGGAAGGCAGGAATCAGCATTCGAGTTCATAACAAAAAAGCTGGCGGAAGCCAGAGCCTTGCCCGGCGAAACTTTTCAGCTCTCACTTTTTGATTCCGCATGAAGCTGTGTACGAAAAAATCAGTGGAGTTAACCCAAAAAAACCAGAGAGGCCGGCGTGCTGTCGATTTCGAAAACACGAGGCTTCACAGGGTTTATCCGAGCCGGGGCGCCGCTGAGCGCCGGAGCGATTTTAAAATTTTAGTCTGCGGAGGATGATGAAATTGTTTGATATGTACTTAAGAAAGCTGACAGAGGCGACTGATGACCTGGCAGCGGCGTTGATTTTGGAGTGTGACAAGGAAAGTGCAGTTGAACTAGGAACGATAAGCGATTGGCGTAAAATAAGCCGGAAAATTCGATGGATGGAAAGGATGTTCCAAAGAGATAAGAAAGCACTGGGTTTATTAACCGGACACCGCGATTTTTCGTATGCGGGATATGTGCTTTTGGTCGTTTTTGCGACAGCAGTACCTGCTATAACAGGGCTTTTGATATCGTTTAGCTTGGTTAACGCTGTTTTGTATTTGATGCTATGCCTATTCAAGCTAAACTACACACTTAAATTGGGTACGGTGGTATGGCTACTTATTTTGTTACTGCACTTTTTGTTGAAGTGGGGTAGAAAAGGCGATTGAAATGAATGTAAAGCAATATTGCATATGTGAAATGCGATAACAGGTCGATTTTGCGGAGTTTTAGTTGAATCGCAATAGATTTGTTCAGAGCAGACTTTTGCTGGGCGCCGGAGCGATTTTGAAAAAACTGAGAACGAAAGGAATGTAGAACCATGAAAATGATTGAAACACAGATATGAGAGCCTGTTCCCGAAAAGCCGGGGTATCGCTAGGGCGAAGTTGTTATTAACGGAAGAATTGCTGATCTTGATGAATGCTATAAAGGAGTTTGATGATATGACAGTTAAAAATCTATTTACTTCTTTTCAGTCAGAAAATGAAATATCCATTAAAATTTGCCTCTTCAATAACGATCTTTGGAAGGGGAAAACATGGGATATTCCGGCTAAATATATGAACAGAAGGATTCAGGAATGGAGTTTGTTTTCATACAGCGAGGACAATTATAATCCGCAAGCGGATGTTTTAACAATTATTACAATCAGATTGATTCCGTCAAAAGCCGAAGAGGATGCCGAAAAGAAACGGATTGCAGATCAAGAGACAAAAAGACGGCAGTCGTATCAGTTGTGGTTAAATAGAGGGAGAAAGTAGCTATGAACAAAGTTGAAGCAACGCGCCTATTCAAAGAAATGTATCCCAATGTCTATCGTGAAGCCCGCACCGACTATTGCAAGGTTCAGTTTGCGTGGAGCTACTTTATTGACAGTTTATGCAAAGACGGACAGATTACGCAGAGCCAGTATGGCCGCTGGACATGTCCGGCTTTTTATAGCAGGAGGAAATAACTATGTCAATGCCTAAAGCCTACGCGCCGGAACAAGGCTATATGTTTCAAATTCTTTGCCGACATCCTAAATATAACGGCAGGGAGTGGGAGCATTGTGATTATGCTAAAGATACGAAAGAAAAAAAATATCTACTGAATGAATACCGTCTTGCCTATGGCTCAGGATATGAATTTAAATCAATTTGGTTGCCGGAGAAGTATTGGAAGGAGAATTGAGAATGCCGATGCCCAACGAATTAAAACACTTTGAAACGCTGCAGAATCAGCTGCATCAGGAATATATCGCTTTGCTGAGAGACAAATTGGTCCACAAAAAGGATACGCCGCAGGATATGGCTGAAGTCGCACTGAAGAGTATGATTATCAGCGTGCTTCCCGACTGTATTCTTGACGACGAAAAAATTAAGGAGCTACTGGATAGCCATAACGCACTGGAGATGTTATTTACACTTTGCAAGTCGGTCATTGAGCATGATTCATTTGAGATCAACGATATGATCTCCTGCTGCGTTTCATTTGAGGATGAAATCAAGAAGCAGAAAAAACGGCAAATGAGTAGTACGGAAATCAAAGGATCTATTTTCTGCAGTTTCCACATTTGCTGATGTGATGAAAACTGAATAGATGTAGAAATCAAAATAATTAAAGTCACAACGGACGGTTGATTTCTACAGCCGCCTGTTGTGCACATTCAGAAAGGAAAATGAACTATGCACTTTTTAATGTTAACAGCTGTAGAGATACCTGAGAACTATAGAACGCCTACCGATGCGGGAACTGACTGTGAAATCATTGATCGAATCGGAATGTCCAAATTTGCGCTGCAAAAAAATCCGCACGATTTTATGGTGAAACTTCACCTTGAATTTCTGCACAGCATTGCCACCGCTTTTAGCAGAGCGGTACGAATCAAGTTGTATGAGGTGTTGGAGCGTTATTCTGTCCATGTGGAGGACCCAAAGTATCTGATCTTTTGCGATGAAGACGAAAAAGTCCGGAGTGACTATGAAACCGAATGTGTGGACTGTTTTAAATTGCCCGAAGGAAGAATTATAACGTGCTTTGAAGAACGCGGATATCCGTTCACCATCAAAGACGGTGTTGTATATCAGCGGCGTTCCGGGCCTTTGAAACTTGAAAAGCGAACCCAAAAAGCGAAGAAGATGAAAGCTCTACCGGACTATCCGCTAAAAAAGCTATATCGGAGTCTTGATAAATACGCGAAGGAATACTGTGGGTATGTGTTGAATGAAGAAACCGGGAAATACGGATATCTTTACAACTCGGACGGTATTTATGACTGGTTTAGCATCGGTGGTCGCTGGCCATTTGCTTTTTTAGTCCGGAAAACTTGTCAGGAGTATTCGCTGGGCGAACGAGCCTGGAGTGAGGAAGAAGATACAGACGCACCACAGGGATATATCTGGGTGGCTGCGGCGCGGAAAAAGGATATCGAATGGACCAAAATGCTGGAGCATAACAAGATATGTGTGCAGCAGCGGTATGAATTCCTGACGAAAATACTTGAAGACGGCATTGTTCCGGAAGACTTTCATGGCAGTATAAACGATGAGGGCATTACACAATACGGAGAGAGCATTATTCGTAAGGGAGAAACCCTCCAAGAGTTTTTTGCCCGTCGTGGCATCAGCGAAAAGTACAAATATCCTTTGCGGGTTTATTCGTTCGTCAGTAGCAAAGGTTATTTAAACAGGGATCACGAACCGTTTTCCGAGATTGGGAATGCAGCGGATAGTACCGATTGTTGGCGCGTGCGTGTGGACGAATTTATTGATTCATTTTCCGATGACACGGTTTTAGTCGGTATCGACTATCACATATAGGGAGGTGTGTTTTATGACTGAAGAAATGCGAGCACGAGCTGCTGCCGCGCTTGAAAAAGAATTTGGTCCACAGTGGATGACAATAGTACAGCTGCTGGGAACCGAAAATCTGCGCCGGCGCGTTGGAAAAGAGCTGACCAGTTTTATGGCATTTCCCGAAAGAGGCGATGGCGGACAAAATACGTGGCGGGGCAATTGCTCTCCTAAAGTAGTAAACGCAATCGCTAGGTATGTTATGGATGCAAAACAGCATTACGGCAAGGATGTATCGGATTTCACCTTGCTCGACCCGATGAGTGGCAGCGGTACCAGCGGCAAGGTTGCGGACCAGTTGGGAATCAAGTCGGTTTTGTACGATTTGAATCCTTCGCCCGCGATGGGCAAAGGGAACTGGAATGCACTTAAGGACGAAATTGATGATTCAGGAGACTTGATCTTTTTTCATCCGCCTTACCATACGATGATTGCATACAGTGGAAACATGTGGGGAAATCCTCATCCGGACGATCTTTCCAGATGCGCGAGCTATCCGGAGTTTATTGAAAAATTGAATTTCGTCCTTAAAAAGCTGTATATGGCGCTTCGTAAGGATGGACGGCTCGCAGTTCTCGTCGGAGATATTCGTACGGGAGGTAAGTTCTACTCTATGCAGAGCGATATCATGAGGATCGGTGAATACGAATCGTTTATCGTCAAGGGGCAGTTCAACTGCGTCTCGGATTCCAAACGGTATTCTAAACCCTTTATTCCGGTTGTGACCGAATATTTACTTTTGTTCCATAAGCAGGATGTGTTTATGATTCCCTTCAGCAGAACTTTGAACGGCAGATTTGACGTACGAAAAAAGGATGATGCTTCCCTTACCTGGCATCACCTGATCCGTATGACGGTTGAGAGTATGGGAGGAAAGGCTGCCTTAGCCGATTTATATGCGGCACTGCAGGAGCACCCGAAATCAAAAAACAACCCGCATTACAAAGACCGGATTCGTGCAACTATTTACGAACATAAAAACCAATACATTCAGTGTGGCGAGGGAGAATATCGCCTGACATACAGGGTGGCATGATTTCCTAAGAAAACGGTGCCGGTCGGAGCTAAACTCCGGCTGGCACGGCATAAAATAAATATAACAGGAGATGTAACGAGCGTCCAGTCTATAAAATCAGCCCAACTACTGGGTATGATTATTGTATGAAATGAAAAAAAGGAGCGCGGAAAATGGAGATTAACGCATGGATAGATGGATATAAGGTGAGGGCTTTCCCTTGGATTGACGGTGCACAAATATATTTTAATGTGCAATATTTTTCGCCGGGTTCGTCGCTCGAAAGGCCGCCCGCATGGAACAAGACCGTGTATATTAAAGACAATGCAGAGGGACGGAATCTTGTACACAATTTTACCAGTTCACTAGTTTCATATGTGGCAAGAATGAAGATCCCAAAAGGTGCAGAGGTCACTCTGTCTCTTTGTGAATTATTGTGAGGAGATATCATTATGGACGAAAATAAAATACAGGCTTTTCGAGAAGTGATCGGCTCCTCGAATAATATCGTGTTTTTCGGGGGCGCCGGAGTATCTACCGAAAGTGGAATAAAAGATTACCGAAGCAGCGATGGGTTGTATACCACGGTGAAGGAATATGGAGTGCAGCCGGAGGAAATCCTGAGCAGACGTTTTTTTGAAAAAAAACCCGAAGTGTTCTATGCTTTTTATTTCAAACACCTGCTGAATTCGGATGTGCAGCCCAACGTAGCTCATTACGCTTTAACGGACATGGAGAAAGCGGGAAAGCTGAACGCGGTGATAACGCAGAATGTAGACGGACTGCACCAAAAAGCGGGCAGCAAAAATGTCCTTGAGCTGCACGGCACGATCGCCGTACACCGCTGTCACCATTGCCGCTTAGAATATCCAACCGATGAGGTGATTGCCCTTGGCGGGAAAGTGCCTTATTGCAGAATGTGCGGTGGGGCAGTCAGACCCGACGCAGTTTTTTACGGGGAAACTCTTAACGAAACCGTGGTGAACCTGGCCGTCGGAGCGATTTCAGCCGCAGATATGTTGATTATCGGCGGGACTTCTCTGGCAGTCTATCCCGCGTCGGCATACCTGCAATATTTCCGCGGACGAAAAATTGTGTTGATCAACAAAGGAGAAACTGCATATGACAGTCGGGCTGATATTGTTTTCCGCGATAGTATTGGTGAAGTCCTGAGGCGGACAATTTGCAAATGAATTCTGAAAGAAAATATTGTTATGCTTGAAATTATAATAATTTGTGGTATAATAAATGTGTGGGAGGTGCTGATGATGATATTTATTGACCGTGAGACGGAAATGTCCACGCTAGAAAAAGAGTATAGCCGCAAAGGAGCTTCTCTTGTAATATTGTACGGACGCAGACGCGTCGGGAAAACAACACTGATAACTAAGTTCATTGAAGATAAAAAAGCATTATTTTTCCTTGCAACTGAAGAATCGGAGGCACAGAACCGGGATGTTTTCCGGCAAAAAGCCGCCGACTTTATTGGAAGCGATCTGCTGCGATCTGCTGCCGTATCGGATTGGGATACCATACTCAAAGCGATTGTGAACGAGAAGTTTGATACCAAGCCGGTCATTGTGATAGACGAATTCCAGTATCTCGGCAAAGCGAATCCAGCTTTCCCCTCAGTGTTCCAACGAATATGGGAGAGCCTGCTGAAAGATAAATCCGTAATGGTGATCCTTTGCGGCTCGCTGATATCCATGATGGTATCGCAGACGCTTTCCTATGACAGTCCCCTATACGGACGGCGCACGGCGCAAATCCGTCTGGGACAGGTCCCATTTAAATACTACAGCGAATTTTTCAACGATAAAAGCGGAAGACAGCTGATCGAATCTTATGCGGTCACGGGCGGAGTTCCAAAGTATATTGAGTTGTTTTCGCAGCATAAGGATGTTTATCGGGCAATACAGGAGTGCATTCTGAACCGTTCGAGCTACCTGTATGACGAGCCGCGCTTTTTGCTTCAGCAGGAGGTTACGGAGGTTGGTAGTTACTTTTCACTGATCAAAGCGATTGCGGCCGGCAACCATAAACTTTCAGAGATTTCCGGGGCTCTCGGTATTCCGCAGACGAATCTGACAAAGTATCTGAAAACGCTTGCTGATCTGGATCTCGTGGAACGGGAAGTTCCGATAACCGAGGATAAGCCCGAGAAAAGCAAACGCGGTTTATACCGGCTGAAAGACAACTACATCGCGTTCTGGTTTGCGTTTATCTATCCTAATCTCAGCTTTATCGAAAGCGGACACGATGAAATCGTTATGGATAAGATCCGTAAGAATTTTGTTGACAGACGGGTGGCTTATGTATATGAAGATGTCTGCCGGCAGCGCATGTGGGACCTGAACGCGGAGAATGTATGGCCGTTTCATTTCAACAAGCTTGGGCGATATTGGGATTCCGGCACGGAGATCGATATTACCGCGACGGATGACGAAGGGAAAAACTTGATTCTCGGAGAATGCAAATACTGGGCAGGACCGGTTGGCGCGAATATCCTTCGTGAACTGGAAAGCAAAGCGGATAGCGTTATGTGGAACAAAAAATCGCGTAAGGTCTGGTATGTGCTGTTTTCGGCCGCCAGTTTTACGGATGATTTGAAAGAGCTTGCAAAGCATCGTGATGACCTTGTTTTGATGAGCGCTGTCTGAGCCGCACGGCGAAAAAATTCGTATCAATAAAAGAGCGACAGGCAGTCTTATCAAAACCGATAAGACTGCCTGTCTATTTTTTAGTTTATTTAAGTATGATTTGCATGAACTGTTCGATGCTGTTTATTGTTTTTATGCGGTTGTCAGTTTCGTTCAAGAAGCACATCCCCTGATAACGCCAGTTTAATGGATCGGCTTTTTGAAAGGTTTTGAAACACGGACGAAATTTTCCGGTATCGTCCTGAATATGCGAATGTGGTTCGCCGAATTGAAAGTAGCCGGCGGATAGGGAAGCCGGCGGCAAAGTATTCAGAAAATAATCCACGATTTTTTCGTCTACAATATCTCCGGGTAGTACATAATCGTCGAATTCCGTAATACACGATTCCTCCCAACCTTTCAGGGTTTTCACATCTTCTCTTGAACGAATCTTTCGCCGACCGTCATTCAAAACGAACAGCGCCTTCAGGATTTCGGTCGAAGTCAGCTTAACCTCTTCCCCATTATTTCCTATGGCCGTTTTGTTTCCGCCCAAGAGCTTATCGGTATGCACGGTAACTGTTCTCTCTGTACCGCCGTTTTGGTAGAAAAACATTACCTGCTCAACTCGATTATCCGCAGCGGGGATGTATTCGGCCTCCTTTGCGATTTGGTATTCAGGACCAAAATCTATCGGCTCAAACCCGAAAGAATCACAGAACAGATATAACCTTTCGCCATTTGGAAGAAAATATTCAATGACATCGCTCACCGACAGACTCCTCGCCCGGTAATCCGAAGGCCAATTATTATTGAAACGGATAAAAAGTTGTTCCGGGTTTATTCTATCTGCTGTGTCGCTGTAAACATAATCGTACAGTTCTTTGGGAGGCGGAAAAACCGTTTTGGAGATTTTCAGCAGGGTATCTTTGCTCATAAAAGCGTAATTACATTCATCTCTGTCTAGGCTGATCTGCATAATTTGATATTTCATTCAAGTTCACATTCCCTTCTTGTACTCTGTTCTATACATCTTTCAAGATATTCATCAAAGCTAACGTCAGTCAGCGCTGCAAATAAACTTTCCACCGCTTCTTTATCAGCAGCATTTTGCCATATCTGAAAAATTTCCTTTGCAAGACCAGTGACTTCTGTATCAACACTGTCAAGAATATCTGCCAGAATGGTATCCGCATCAATAATTACGCCATTAGGCGTATTATCCAACAATTCCGTCACACAGTTAATAGCGTCGGAGATTGTTTTTTCTTTCTCGGTCATATGTTTTCACTCCTCAATACTCGTCGCAGTTTTTAACATAGCTTCTTATGTTTTGACAATGCCGTTCTATCTTGTCCACGGTTCTGAGGAGTGCATCAATTTCCTCATACCCGTCTGGGTTTGGATCTGCGATAAAATTCTTTTGCAGATTTGCGATTCCTTCCAGTTGTTTTTTGCACAGTTCGATGCATCGAATAAGCGACTGTCCTTTTTGTTCGTTTGACATTTTAATTCCTCCTAATAATAAATTTGAGATGCGTTTTCAATATGATATTTCCGACCGTCGGTATTCAAGAAAAGATCACCGGAGGAATGTTGATTGTTTTCTTGATTTTTGGTTTTCAGCGTTTGTATGTTGATAACACCCTAAATTGTATTTTATGAAGGAGTGTATCAAAATGAAAAACGAAGAAATTTTAGTCCAGGAAAACACACAGGTACCGGCCGATACCGATGAGACGATGGAAGTCGCAGAAGAAAACGAGGGTTTGAAGCGCAGAGAACGGGTAATCATAATTGTAGTTGGGATCATTCTTTTGCTTTTGCTTATCGGACTGATGATCTTTTGCATCAATGGAATGACAAGAGGCGGTTCGGATGCAAGAAGCGGTGTAGACGATTCGGCTGTAACTTCGGATGTTTCGTCGGGAAACAACCAGAACAGTTCTGAGAGCACCGACAATAATGGCAATGGGAATTCCGGCGGAAATCAAAATGTCGTTACTCCTCCCGATACGGATAACAATGGCAACGGTGGCGTAAGTACCAAGCCGAATCCCGGGACGAATAACAACAATGATTCCGGCAACGGAAACTCGGATACAGGTCCGACAAATCCTCCGGGCCAGCCGAGTGATAATCCGAATAACAAACCTGATGACGAGAATAATAATAACACCGTTCCCAACTATACCGGTGAAATCAGGGTGACCATTTCCGAAGTGAACGTCGGAACCGGCATTATCACAATAACGATAGACGGTGAGAAGCTTACTGTACCTGTTCAGACGACTGTGTTTAATGGCCGTGTTACAAAATCCGGTGTTGCCCAGGGAAAACTGTTCGGCTATAATTGTGGTGCAACGCTGATGCTGTTTTATCCGGAAATTGATGGCTTCAATTCGAACTCGGTTAACGGATACATGAATCGTGACGGCAGCTCGTTTACGCTAATGGTTGATATCAACGGAAGCGACTCCAAACTGCTTGTTAAAGTCAACGGTATGAAGGCTTTGTCCTGAGAAAAACAAACGGAAGCCGTGCTGATACGCACGGCTTCCTCACTAATTAACATAGGTTCCAGGGTTGTATAATCAAAATAAAAAAAGGAGTCGAGAGTTATGAATTATGAGTATCATATTACAGCGTTTGGAAAAAACAGCGAGGAGGAAATTGTGGAGCAGTTGAGCGGAATCGGAATGAGCGATATTTCTATCGAGAAACTACTGGACATATCTTCTTTTATTAAAGCACAGGATGACGCAACAGCCGAAAATTTAAAAAGCAAGTGGAAACATGTTTCGGACATGTCGATTCTCCCGAAAAACGGTTTAAGTGAGCTTATCTATTCCAAAATTGATGCAATGCCGCACAAGTCTATCAAATCGTTGGCTGAAGAATTTTACCGATGCTGTGTTCAGCTTGACATGAGCGATCATATGACGGGGCTATATTTACAGAAAATTATAAACGAAATAAAAAAATAAATGCTGTAAATTGTAGAGCGCTCAAGCGAAAGCAAATTTTACTTGGGCGCCTTTTTGATGTTTTCTTGAATTCATGTCGTAGGCCTCCCTATATTGAAAATACAAATTTTTCAATATATTAAGGAGGAATCCAGATGCTAACAGTGAAAAAAGGAAAAGAAATTCTCATGGCGGCCACATCGAAAGAGCGGGTAATAGCGTTATTTCAGGACAAGTATGGTTGTAGACAGGCAATTCGAATGATCAGGAAGGAATACGTCCAAACAAAAGACAAGACGGATAGAAAAATATCAACATATAATTGCACTTTCCGTTGCGATTCCTGCGGGTACACCTTTATGCTGCCGGAAGGCAAAGCCGAATCCCTGAAATGTCCGGAATGTGGCTTTTCGGCGGAGGTGAAACGCTGGAGCAGAACCGGAGCGTACATTGATCAGGCATATGACCATTTTTCGTATGTTTTGAGTAACGACAGTGAAGTTTTGGCTCCATGTCTTGTGCTATACGAGCATGTTAAGGCTGCATCGGTAGAATATAAGGTAATGCGGAGATTTCATTTTACACTGGAGCAGGGTCAAATAGTATATGTCAGAATGCATCGGTGTATCATTGTCGGCAACAGCAAAACTCAAGGCGGGATTTTGCTGTATGAAGATGGTGAGGGTAAGGTGAAAAGGGCAAACTCTGAAAATGCTTACGGCTGGTTCGAAAATTCAAAATATCATGAGATTCAGTGCTGCAACTTAATCAATCTTTATGATGACACTGCAGATGAAGGCGATAAGATTCAAAAAATATTGAATGACATAAATATCGCGTATCAGCATGCAAAAAAATACTACTCGGCTCCGCTTATGCGGGGCAGGGAAATTAATACGGCTTATCCTGTGGCAAAGGAATCGGATATTGTGAAGGACGAATATGGACAATGCCTTGAGGTTTATAGAAATTATTTTGTTTTCAGAAGTTTTCACAGCGGATTTGAATTGTATCGTTGGGTATATTGTCCCGAAGATACATTAAATGTTTTACAAATCTATTCGGATAACGAGTGGATGGTTGAAGATACCGGTAAAATAACGTGCTTCAATGACGAAAATCTTTTACGACATCGTGACAAAATCAAGGGAACTTTCCTTGAAAAAATTGGATTGCTGAGCATTCTGCAAGCAGATGATGAAGATATCTTTGAATCAAATCACAATAAAAATGCTGGAATAAACTTTCTGAATCATTTTTCTGAATTTCCGATTATCGAAATGCTTTTAAAAATTGGCTTGGGGCATCTTAATGAAGCCGTATGTTCCAATTTCATAACGGTACATATGCGCAAAAGACATATTTGGCAAAAGCTCGGCCTCTCCAAGCCGAACTATAGGTTGCTGTACAAACTGAAGCTTGATTCGGAGGCTGTTAAGTTTCTTCAGTATTTCAATCAGTACGACGAGTCTGTGGACGAAAATATATTGAAAAGATATATGGAAAAAGTCATTGCCATTGACAGGTATCGTATAGATATGCTGATGAAAGAGCGTCGCTTTACTCTAAAACAGATGGTGGACTTTTTTATCAGTGCGGAAGAAAATCAGGGCTGCGCCTGGGAATCGACGCTTGAAGTATGGTCAGATTATCTAAGACTTTATAAGGGTTGTTACGGTCATGAACCAAAGGATAAAACAGAACTGTACCCGGACAGTCTAAAAAAAGCCCATGATATTTTGATGATGCGATCCAACAAGGATGAGAGCGGCGGAAAACTTGTATCATTTTCGGACATAGTGAAACAATGGGAAAAGCTTCAGTATACCGATCAAAAATTTTGCATTCGGTTACCTGAGTCGTCGGCCGATCTGGAGCGTGAAAGCCACGAGCTGGGGCATTGCGTTCGTAGCTACTGTAGTAATGTGCTGGATGGTACATGCCTAATACTATTCTTGCGTAAAACGGATATACCGGATAAACCATTTTTCACCTTGGAATATGACTGTAAAAATCGTATTCATCAGATAAAAGGCAAAGGAAACCGGCTTGTTTCGGAGATCAGCGACAAACATAAAAACCTCAGAGAAGATATAACAAGATTTTTAGTAAAATGGGGTGCGAAAAACGGAATCGTCACCGGACTTGAAAATTTGGAAAGGAAGGCGTCATAATCATGCTGCTTGGATCAAAAAAATTGCCTGAAGTGCAAGTCGATACAGTGAAGACTATAAAAAACTATTTATATTATCAATACGGCATCAGTTTTATTGCAGTCTGTTGTTGCGGCGCATTAAGTTTTGAAACAGATGAAGGGAGCAGTTATTCGGTGATGCCTGAGAACGCTCGATTTTATTTTCCGGATCTCCCGAGCTGCTTTTTTAATGAATTAACTAGACAAGTGCCAAGTTATGTCTGCTGCAACCATTGTATAAATCATTGGGGCTTGGATCTGTGCGCTTGCGGCAGTGCAGAAGCAGTGTCTGACTGCACCTGTGGTAGTGCCGAGTGCGGCAGGCCGGCCCAGAGGTTGGAGGCGATAATATGACCGTCTTCTCTGAATTGTTGAGGCATTACCGCAGTATTGAGGAAAAGATCAGGCGCGAACTATATCGACGGATATCGGAAATCAAAGACAATCCGGATATTCAGAGAATTTCGTCCGGAGCTTTTATAATGCCGGTTTCGGCATTGAGTAAAGACCTAATCTTATCCCCTTCCTATTACGATTTCCATGAGCAGAAGACAAAATTACTCGAAATCGTGAATTCGGAGATATCCGTAGAAAAAGTTATTGAGAAGCTCCGAGTGATAAGCGAGATGGGATTTATTCAGGTGGGATCATCAGGACGAGGATATAAATTCCGTTTCCATCCGAAGGTTTGCAGCAATATTAAGACCATATTAAACGAAATGAATTAAACACATATGAAAGAGGAATTGACTATGAATAATGCAGTGAATTGGATTTATCATTATGTTTCCAACAATGTCAAGTGCGATATTTGTGGAAAAGAAGAAAACAAACTCCCAGATTATGTTTGCGATGCGCATACGCACGGTATGAACAAGTATAGCCATTTGGAATTTCAGGTTGTCATTGATTACGGACCGAAAGAGGTCGGCAGGCTATTGAATATCATGGGAATAAAGGTCAGAGACGGAGAACGGTTTAAAAGCGGCGACCGGATTAAAGGTTTATATCTGGATTGCGATGTGGAATTGCGAGAAATACCGGACACATGCGGAACACCGGTTTTGCGGATAATTATTCCGGATAGGGAAAATAAGTGGCCAGAAGAAAGCGGCTATCCTTATAATATGCAGATGCTGGCTACGCAAGCTCTATATACCTTCAAAAAAACCGAATAACCGTACACATCAGGTGCGGGGATTAATCATTTAACCCCGCAGTATGTGAACCTGCGGGGTAATTTTTTTTACACGGAGGTTTACATACAATGAAAATCAAAATGCAGGATTATGTAATCGACATTGATTATGGAGTACATGTTCTAAACCGGTTGCATTCTCGTTTTGACGGTTTAGATATCAATTATCTGGACTATATCTTTGAATGCATTTTCGCGGACAACTCGGTGGCTGACTATCTGATCAACGAAGTGAAGGTCGGAGAAGATATCGTGGTAATTGACGAGGATAGCGGGATTTCGTTCGCGGCAAATGTCGGTCTGGACAGCATCTATGTCAAGACCCTCTATAATGCGTACGAAGGGAATCTGCTTATCGGTGAAATGCAGAAGGTTTTGCGGTATGCCAAGAATCGCGGATTACAAATCGAGATATTTGAGAAAAAAAGGAGAAAGGCATATGCGTAAATTTAAAGCTGGCGATACGGTTTGCATTATCAGGCCGGTTTGCGTACGAAAAAAGTCAGGAAATATCGAGGTGTATCAGGGCTGCATGGTAAAGGTTGTGAAGGTGGGATTTGATAGCTGCTTTTGCGATATCGGACTTAATAAACCAGTGTACATCCCCAAAACACATTTGAGAATGGTTGCATAGAAAACAATTGATGGCAATGGTTGTCCGTGTAATTTCAAAAATGAAAACGGCAGCCTTGGCGGCAAGTACGGTTTCCGTATGGCAACCGACGCTGGTGGTTTCGCCGAGCACCTTCTTCCGGAATAAATCATGGATAAAATTCTGGAAGCGGTGCCCGACGAACTGCCGCATGATTTTTGAAGAAAAACATATGGAGGAAAAAATGAAAAAGATAGAATTTGAGGATTTGCAAGTACCCGACATCCCGCGTCAGACGATCCATCTTGAATGGGATGATTTGCGGGATGTGGCAGATGAAACGTTATTCCGGTTACTAAGAAGAAAGGTATCTGTGAATGTAGAACGGAGTGATTATTACGATTGGGGTTTCACTTTGATAGACGACTCCTTGTCGTTGGAAGAGTTGGAAACACTTTTCACAATGATTGAAGCCGACAAGTGGGACCGGGAGAGTAATTACTTTTACGACGCTCCTATACAGTCGCTCAGTCAAAGCCTATCTCGTAAGCTGGTATCTTTGCTTCTGCCGTTTCGTGCAGAGTCCGCACATGCAGACGATGAAGGCGTATGGTTTATAAGTAAATTCGCCGGTTCGCAGGCGGGCGTCAAACCGGTTTTTCCGGACGAGCTACCCGCTGATGAAACGTTGCTGATCAAGCTGATACAGGACGGTATCGAATACGAACTGAAAGCCTACGAAGATGATGTCTACCGCAAAGGTATTAAGGAGCTCTGGGCTCACCTTTACGCGGCGAACATCTGCAAAGAAGTCGCCTCAATGGCTATGGATGACCTTGGCCATTATTTTAATTCCAAGGTTGATTTGACAGAATTACGAATCATTTACGACATGGCAAAGCGCGGAAATTTCTTGGAGACCCTCCAAAAATGGGCACTCGATACGGGAAATCTGGACATTTCAACGCATGACGCGATTGCGCAGTTGATTCAAAATTTCTGCGAAAGTTGTTTAGAACAGGATGAATAGGAGACAGCCATGGACGCAAAGCACATAATCAGCATACGAATAGGCGGCGTCTGGCATCAGTTGCCGGGCATCTATTCGGAGGAAGAATTTGAGGCGCTGATGGATCTTATGGACTGGGAGGTTCCGTTGAACATACAAGTCTACCATTTTCACGGTACCGAAAATAAACGTAACCCTGTCATGAGGGAGCGGCCGAGAAGTGATATTGACATAGAAGCTCTGTTCAGAGCGGACACTGGCAAACAACATATTACTTATCTTGATGCCCTCTGCAGTAGGATCATGAAGGTACGGCGGTTACTAGGGAATTTAGCAATAGCTTATTGCCCGTCATCCGACTGTCTGCATTTGATTGATTTGGCCGACTCTCGCTACCGGCAAGTGGTACAATATAAAGCGGTGCCGATTAGGCTTGCCGACGCAGTGGAATTTGTCAATCAATATCACCGGCATAATGTCGGCGTAAAATGGCACAAGTTCTCTGTGGCTCTGGAGACTGATGGGGAAATTGCGGGTGTGGCCATCGCTAGCACCCCCAAATCGCCGGCATATGACAAACAGACGCTGGAATTGAACAGAGTTTGCGCCAAACCGCAATACCACAATGCATGCAGCAAATTGATCGGCATGGTACTGAATATCGGCAAGACAATGGGTTATCGTACATTCATTACCTACACGCTTTTGGATGAGGACGGCGCCAGCTTTAGAGCTGCGGGATTTGAGTTTGCCGGATATACGGAAGATTCAAAGGGATGGGGTCACCCATCCCGCCCCCGGAAGACGCCAGAACGTTATCCGATGGGGCGAAAGAAGCGATGGATCTATCGAATATAGCAAACGGAGGACATTATGAAAGAAAAAAGAGCGAGAGTCAGATACGACAAAGGAGACCCCGAGAAAAAGAACACGATTGCAGAAGAGGAAGGCTTCTATGTGGAAACATGGGATGATGAATACGGATGGTGTGTTGTGAGCAAATCTCCGTGCCGGAAATCGTTAGATTTTCCTGATGATGAAGAAAAGAACTTTATCCATTGGGAAACCCTGAAGACCTTGTGTCGGTTATCTGAGCAGGGATACATTATCCGATTCACCCCGCAAACAAACGAACAATATTGAGGTAACGATATGGAAAATAAGTATATTCATCGCGAACCCGGTGAGTTGATCAAAAAAAACAGCGACCACATTGAAGTCGCTGGACATTACGGCAAATGGTTTGTCGTAGATTCTGAAACGCATAATGGTCACGAAATGTTTGAGTTAGAACACGAAACGCACGGTGATTCAGCGGCCCATATAATTGTCGATTGCCATGGCACCATCATCCTTGAGGATGTATGGAACGGCTTTGCTGATTATTATGAAAGTTTAGAAGAACCACCATCTATTCGAGAAAAAAAGATGACTAAGGAGACACCCTGCATCTATTTCCAAGGAATCGAGGACTGCGCATGTAATAATCCACCTGACAATCCGGGTGAATGCATATATGAACGCGGCATTGAACCGGAAAAACCGGCAATCAAATGCAGGCATTACAAAGGGAGGTAAAGAAAATGGTTTATGATGGTGTAAAAATTGATCCGGCACAGCTTTACTTGCGGCAGGAAGTAATTGATATTTTGAAAGATGGCGGCTGTAGCGATCGCGCTCTTTCTAAAATCCGTGAGAAATATGATGAAAAGTTCGGGAATGAATTGATTTGGCGTTATCCGATCATGGTTGGAATAGCGCTGGGAACGGTTATTGTTCCCGTACAAGAAGGGTTTCTTAGCATTGCATATGATGAGGTAACTCCTGAAGATTATGAAATTTATGATTTGGACAACCAATTTCTATTGTCAGCTGCCGATATTAAACAAATGGAGACCGATTGGGATAGCTATTCCAGGGAACTTATATCGGCTTTGCAAAGCATGTGGCAAATACAATATAAGCGAGAGCAAAAAACATAAAACCAATCCATAGGTATCAATATTACGGAAATTATATATTCGATACGAAAGGAGAGATGCGAATGAACATTGTTCCGTATAGTAAAAAGCATGACGTTTATCTTGCGGACGAAAATTTAAAGATTGGGTATATACGTGGTGATATTGATCAGCGCGGACACATCTGGACGAGCCTTATTCTTGAAACGTCACGTGAGGAATATCAAAGAAAAAAATCGGATATCGATAAATTCGCAGCAGCGATTGTTGAGATGCCTTGTATGGACAGCGTTCTGAACTTATATGATTTCTGTCTGCAATATCCGGAGGCGCGCTATGGAGGAGAAGAGGATAAGACCTTTAAGTTTTTTGGTCAAGATAATGTTTGTGCGTATTATGTGCAGCTAATTTGCCGTGAAAAAGACTACAATTTTTATATTCATATTTTCTCCATAAGAAAGACATGAGAAAGACATTATCGGCAGAGCTGCCCAGAGAGAATTGTTTTTCTCTCTGGGCAGTCCTCTCGCCTTGATTGTATACTAATGCCGTTAGAATAAGTAACAGAATAGTATATTGTGACGCGGCAGAAGTTGACAGCAATTTTGAAAATTCATTTTGGTGTCATCGCAAAATAAGCAAATTTAATTTGCCTAATTTTGTAGAAATACGGCTGAAAGTTCGCAAAATCACAAATATACTTTATCTGTTATACATTTAAAATTTGATAAAATATATACAGGGTGGTTTTGCTAGATGAACGACAAATTTATCGCGGAGCGAGTTACGCAACTCCGTTTAACAAAAAATAAACTTAGTGAATATAAACTTAGCTTGGAGTTAGGACTGAGTAGAACATATATAGGGATGGTTACCCGAGGCAAAACAAAACCTTCTATGGGAGTGTTCCTGGCTATTTGCGAATATTTTGAAATAACCCCGGTTCAGTTTTTTGCTCCGTATCTGACGGACAAGCTTAATTCCCTTATGATGGATATCAATGAATTAGCTGATGAAGATATTGATTGCCTCTGTCGCATCGTTGAAGCTTTTTTAAATGAGAAAAAGTTAAAAAAACAGGATGAGCAAACCCGGAAAGGATAAAATACATAAATTAAACTACAGAGGAGGATTCAGCAATGTTGGAAAAGAAACAGGTTCTTCCGATTGGAAGCGTGGTGTCTGTCGAATTTGCGGCGGATGAGGGTAAAGAAACGATTGCAGTTATTGTCGGGCATCTGACATTGCTGAATTCGTTTAAATGCTGCTATGATTACATATGTGTGGAGTTTCCTGCAGGCTTTGAAAAGGGAACATTTCACATCAATCATTCTGACATCAAACGATTGATTTATCGTATGGACGATCATGAATGTAAGCATGAAAAGTGGATGGAACGAAAATACGGCGATTATATGGCTTATTACAACCAATATCGTTCGGATTTACGACCATCTATTGATGAGCTGCGCTATCGCAATGCTCGGGCGGAAGATTTTTTGAACCGTTTCGATAAAACCAGAAAAGCTATACGAATAGCAACAATATTCGTATTTATAATGAGCGTGGGAATATCCGTGTGGCATTTGGAAAGTTTGCTGCCGGTTCCTATTGCTCTTTTTTGTGTTTTAGGGAACCATTTTGGATCACAATAACTCCTTGACTTGAGTTTTTCATAGAAACACTGTTATGACATTTTATAATCTCCAAACATTATTTGGGTTTCTGATGGTAGTATGTTGAGTAAGGCTGTGTTCTAAAAAGAGTATAAAATAAAGGCCGTTGCATTTTGATGCGGCAGCCTTTACTTTTTCGGATAATTTAATTGAAGGACATTTTATAACCGGTCCCACGGATATTTGCGATGAGGCTATTTTCTTCTCCATCGCCGACAACCTTTTTTCGCAATCTTTTTATGGCGCTTCGTACCATATTATTTGTGGAATTAGCTTCATATTTTTTGCCCCAGACATCCTGATAAATCTTTTTGTATGAAAGCACCTTTCCGCGGTTTTTCATAAAAAGTCGCAAAACATCAAACTCCTGCCTTGATAGTTCAACGTTTACATCATTAACAAAAGCTTTGCGCTGAGACAGTGAAATCATAACCCCTCCATGTATTAGAACATTTGATGCCGTTTTTTTTCTTTTTGCACGATTAAAACTATTCACTGCCGCAAGAACAGCATTTATATTTTTTTCAGGATCATCACAGTATGATCCATAAAAACACGCCCCAGTATTTAACGCCTTGTGGTGTTCATCCTCGTTGTAATTAGACGTCGCTATTAAAATGGGTACATTTATTTCTTCCGCTAAGATAGATAATTGGGGCATATATTTGATATCATCTGCGACAATGGCAATAAAAAGCAAGCTGCTGGATTTAGATCTTTTTATGGCCGTTGCCTCTTCTATGCATTCAATTATTGTATCAACCCGAATCCCTGTTATTCCGCGATGTTCCCATAGCGATTTATAATACTTAAATCCCTCGTCGTTCTTTTCTATCGAAATATAAGTTTCGCTCATTTTTACAGCACCTTTATCCAAATAAACTGTTTTATTCACAAATTGGCATTTGTGAAGTTTAGGCTTAATCATCAAAGCGAAAATCATTTGAAAACTTACTCATAATTATTTCATAAATACTGATTCCGTACTCAGTAATTCGAACAATACTATCCTCTTCGTCAATCCTTTCAAGCTCTATGTATTTTTCGTCATAGAGTTTAGCATATGCTTGAAGTAAATCTACTTCGTTGATTTCAAAAATATTCTGTTTTACCGCATAGATTCTTTTTTTTATTTCGGATTCCTTCATTGGCTGCTTTCGTAAAAACGTAAGAATTACGACAATTAAACTCAACGATTTTGTTATACCATGTTGGTTATTATACAAAGCACACTCATTCCTTTTTTATTTCATTATTCCGAAAAGATTGCGAATTTTCAATCTTTTATGTTCGGCGTAGTCGACGGTATATTTGATACTGCCCTTGCCGCCATCCCAATATCATACCAATTCAGAAGAATAATCCTCATGGACATGATTTCTCTCATAATAAATGCCCGACCGATATGTCTCTGCGATTTTTATGCCGTCATCATGCTGACTAAAAACAATCTTTGCTCGTTCTATCCCTGATTTATCCCAGCACCTTTCACGAAAAGAACCGCTCTTTGTATGGTGAATATTTTGCTTTTAGAGCGATAACCTGTTCGGCTTCAAAAATATACCAGCCTGCCATCGCGCCATGCAAAAAAGTATTTGCCTTGTTCTATCTCATTCTCTAATAACTCCTGCAGAGCGTTAATGCATTTTTTTATTTCCAGATGGTTTATATCACCGTAACCGAGCAAATGGTCAGGTCGATGTCCGTAAAAACAAATTGTACGTGCAAGGTTTATGTCTAATAGCTTTCCCATATTCTACGATCAATGCTTCTGGGATTCATCGGACAATTTAATGTTCATCTTTGATGTTCTTTTTAAAAAGGCATCTTTTACTTTATTAAAAACCCCTATTACAAAATGATTTTTTAAGACCGGATCTGAAACAAAGGACTGTCTTTTAGGGGGACTGTCGTAGTTTATATCTGTTTCCAATAACAGATTATGTATTGAGTATGATTCTTTCAAATAACCGATAAAATCAAGCGCAGGTTTTTTCGAAGAAAATGCATGCTGTATATAGTTCTCCATACATTCATTCTTTATCATGATATCCAGGAACGCATACATAACTGTATAGACTTTGGGATTTTGTTCTTTCAATATTTTTTTAATTTCATAATTTGTTTTATCCTTTTGATACCCAATAAAAATCAGAATATCTATTTTGCAACACTTTATAAAAACTTTTGCATCAGCAAGTGTTGAACAATGAATGACATTGGCGATATTGGTTTTTGCTTTTAAGTACTCCATCAGCCCGTATGTTCTGCCGGGGGTACGATCTGATACAAAAAGAACATTCATGTTATCACCCCAATCATGATGAGGGTCTGCTTCGCTTTGTTTGTTTAGACTTTCATAATCCTTTTTTTCCGCATAGTCTTCAAGCCATCTCGTTTTTTCCTCGATTTCTATGCCGTCATTAAATTCGATTAAATTCATCTTCGCTGTTCCTTTCTAAAAAAGTATGTAGACATACATGGATCGGGAGACTTATATATTCCTTAATGGGGCGACTGACCATGTGATGTGCTCTATTTATACAATAAGTATTCACAGTGTAGTCATCGCGGGCACGAATACCACATGATGTCGTCACTTTGACCCATTGTGTATAGTATAATTAGATAGTAAAGGTGGTGTCAATATGGATGAGAACTTCATCAAAAAGCGCCTAACAGAATTGCGAATGCTCAAAGGTGTTTCAGCACGATCCATGAGCTTAGATATTGGTCAAAGTAAAGGTTACATCGCTGCAGTCGAAGCTGGACATAATCTTCCGTCGATGACTGTTTTCTTTTATATTTGCGAATACCTTAACATCTCACCAAGGGATTTTTTTGATACTGAGTTAGCGGATCCGGAGTCATATCAAGAATTAATAGCCAATATCAAAAAACTAAATAGAGATCAGCTTGGATACCTTTCAAATTTCGTTAAGAGCATGATTAAATAAAAGTGCAATACTGTTCGATCTCATCCATCAGTTAGCATCGGTGGATTTTTGTTTCGGCTGCTATCAGAGTTATGGCAATATTTATATTCGCATTCTCCATCAAAACGGATGGTGATGGATTTTGTGAAATCCAAATCATGTATCGTCTCGTTAATAGTCAGGCTGGCTTTTGACGAACGCATTGTTTTGTAGACATTCCAAAGTCCTTCGCCAGATCCACCGGCCTCTTTGTATGTAGTTATTTTTTTCTTCCCGATACTGCACAAAACACTTTTATCAAAGGCAACGCCGCTATCCATGATAACAATTTGAATAATTCCCGATTCATCCAAACAAATGGAACACCTTATCTTTTTGTTCATATTTGGGCTATTATCGACTGCGATGATCGCATTTTCTAAAAGATCGGCAATTAATGTGCTTAGTTGTTCCTCGGTAATATATTTTGTGACGCTGCCAGGAGGTTCGTTGAATTCAATTCCAAGGTCAATGCCTTTTCCTTTCGCCAAATCCAACATAGAAATCATGATAGAGTCTAACAGAATCATGCCACTGATATCATAGGTAGTATCCTCATTGTATTGCTGTGTTTCAATCTGCATAGCCTTTTTGAACTCAGTGATATCATCCATGACTTTTTGTGCTTTCAGCTTAACATCTGCATCGGGCGTTTCATGTAATAATATCGTCAGCGCCTTGTCAAAAGCTCTCAAATATTTTGCATCTTTGTGAACGCGATCGGACAAAAAATCATGTGTCAGCATTAGGCTATTAAAATCGGTTGATATTTTATTCATTTTGTGTTTGAGTGCCTTTTCACTATATGCTTGCATGGTTTCTCTTTTCAAAATGGTGAATAATCCATATGTTATTAGGCCTATAGAAACGGCCCATAAAATTTCGTTATCATGATAAACTACAATTTGCGTCCCATCATTTATTACATTGATAATCCGGGACAATATATAAGTATTAAGCATCATTCCAAAAATTGAAAAACATATACCTCTAAATGTTTTCACGTTATTTATGACGAATTTGAAACGTATTTTATAGATAGCTATTGAAACAATAATTATTAATAACTCAATTAAAAAGGCCATGCTAACATAAAACTTATAGCCAAAAATAAGAGCATATGCAAAAGACACAATGCCCCCACATATTAACGATATCAAAATGCTGGCAGCATATGATACTGTTAAAAATGTTAACGAATTCAAATATTTTAGTTTTAATGGTTTGAAGATAATTAGATTGATAATGATAAGGAGCAATACACTTGTATATAGTTCATATTGCTCAAAAGGCCAAAATGTATTATGTAAAAAGACTGATACCACTATAATAGCGCAAGAGAAATAATGCTCCTTTTTCAGCTTTTTCATTTCTAAGAATTTACACAAAACAATAAAGCAAGATATCCCGACAACAAGATTTTTCAATAAAACATATGCTTCCACGAATAACTCCTTTTAAGAATTTTGATAAACCATATGCAAACATAGGCTTTTGCACTATGAAAACTTAATTATAAAAGCTCGCTTTCTTGTTACGATGTAACAGGAAAGGGGGTGTCACCATGTCAGCTTTCTTCAGAAATCTTTTTTGGTGGATCGGGTTGTAATTTATACAGCAAGATTAAGGCGTGACACCAGTCATGCTTTAATCTTTCCAACAAAGAAAAATATAAATTCTTTGATGGATGGCGCACCTGTCAGAAAACTCGTTTGAGGTGTGTAGTATTTATTGAGAACGCTGATGTCAGTTTGCTTCCATGCCTTATTGATTGCTGTCCTTATGGCTTGCTCAATGGCCTGTGGTGATTTTTCGTATTTTCTCCCCAACTCGGGATAAACGTCATGCGCTAAAAATTTGGCTTTGTTTTTAAACACAAGATAAATGGAGTCTATGATGTAATCTCTGCCGTCAACACCGTATGTGATCCCGACTTTTTCAATCATTTCGGTAATGGTCGATTTTATCATTTCTTCACTGTTGTACTGGCATCGAACAGATTGACCATCAACCGAAAAACTTTTCATTAAATCAAAAGCGAATTTCGGTGAATAGTCTACTTTATCTTTTGTGATGAGAAAATCTGCGTCAAGCTCCAAAACCGTTTCGTGCATCCGTTTTGATAGCACAGAAGTAATTATGATCACACGGGGACGTTTTAAGAGTTTTAGTTCTTTGAGTTTGGTCAGGAATTCAAGACCTGATCCGTCACTGTTGTTCAGCATCAAGTCAAGAAGAATGACATCCGGCTGAAAGCTTTCTAACAGCGCAAAGCCGTCGAGGCATCCATATGCTACATAAAGATTGTATGGCGTCCCCTGCTCTTCATTATAGGCAACGTATTCTTGACAATGATCCGAGTCATCTTCAATCAGGAGTACACGAGTTTTCACTTAATCACCACCAATAAGAGGCAAATTCTCCTAAAAAGGGTTGTAAATTACTTATGCCCGAAATTGTGAATTAAAGTATAAGCGAAAATCGTATTATGATTGATTATGGTTAGCGATCAGGGAGAACGACCCCAACGCCCTCCCTGATCGCCGAAGATCAGTTTTGAGAGCCACTAACGAATTTTGAAATACAATTACCGCAAATATTCAATCCTTTTTCATCGTTATACGGATTACGGCATATGGGGCAAATATCGCTGAATTTCCTCATGTATACCGTTCCGTCTTGGACACCGATAAAGACTTGGTCTGATTCTTGCCAACCTAAAACCTTTCTCATCTCTTTTGGGATAACAATACGACCTAAACTGTCAATCGGTCTTGTCATGCTAAATTTGCCTGACATCATTTTGTTTCCCCTCCATTCAGTTTCCTAAAACCATAAAAGAATTTTGCAGTTTTGTATAGGAATGATTCTAAGGTTTCAGTGCTGATGTTTTCGATAAGCTGCTTTGTGTCAGTATTTGATATGTATTTGTCGTAAAGCAAATCAAAGCCAAGTGATTTTACCAGAGGAATAAAATAAACTGTACCATTTTCAATCTTGTCCATAAAAAAATCTCCTCGTTTTTATTTTTTTATAGGACTGCGCACATCCTACGACAATAATTTAACATATCCTGCTTGTAAAATATTGTCGCTTTGTAGATGAACGTAAAATAATAATGAGTGATAGATACACCATATTATACCATTACTCACTTCTATTATCAAGGGAAATGGGTTAAAATTATATAATGTATTGTGTCAGAAACGTGTCATAACATTGAAACAAAGAGGCTCTGTGCCTTGAAATATGAGCAACTGCGATATTAAGAGGGATTGCCATGCTGAGTAAACATATAGGGAAAAATATCAAACATTTTAGAAAACAAAGAGGGTTAACTCAGGATCAGCTTGCCGAAGCGATTGGCATATCAACGGCGGGACTTAGACAAATCGAAAACGGAATAAACAACACCACCATGGATAATTTCGTTAAGATATGCACGGCTCTTGATATTCCTGCTGATTTCTTCCTCGCTAATATTGATAGAAAATTTAAAATTGCTTCTGTCGCTCAAAAGTGGGAGTACCTCGCTGGACTGGAGGATTCTGAATTTGATTCCTTTGCAGAAAAAATAGAGTTTGTTTATTACTGTAAGACGAGCATATCTGAATTGCCAAGTGTACAGAGCGAAGAAAAGGAAGAAGCACTTTCTACATAAAATATAAAACCCGAGGATATTTTCGTATCCTTGGGTTTTATTAATTTCGTATAAATTTGTTCAAGTTGGCTGATTCGTAGAAGAACTGATTTTCGCCTATTCCATCAGATCTTTCGTTCTCATCATTTATAAGCCGGAAAATCCATGACATAGAAAAACCATGGCTGCAATCTTTGGATTGCAGCCATAGTTTTTGTCAGGATTTAGTGAAGTCCTTGTGTTTTAAAGCTTTTTTTAGGTATTGCATTCTCCCGTCGCTTACGCCCGAAGCAATGTGTGTTGTTATTTCCGGGTGTTTTTTGCCATATTTCTTTTTCAGCATGCTGATTTTTGAAACGGGAGTTTGGTAAAGCGATGAGATCTGCAGCAAAGAAAGTCCTTCGTCAATATAAAGCCGGCGAAACTCTTCTGCGTCAAGGCGTTCTTCAACGGTGAGTTTATCCGCGGGAAGAATGTGATGCTTCTTACGCAGGGCTGAAACAGCATATACAGACACGCCGAACGCACGCGCTATTTCTGCATCTGTCCAATTATTTTGCAGATATAGCAAACGTACTATATCGGGGTTGATTCGGTCAGTCACAGACAAAGGCTTCAGATCCGACTCTCTCATCATGACTTTTATAAAATTGATTCCAATATAATATTCATCAATGATTTGTTGCACGGTTTTGCGGTGAAGTTGGATTTCCAGCCATTCCGGCGAAAAGGTTTCAACTCCCGGTTCCGGAGGAGGAATAATATTGTACATTTCAGCTGTTTCGGCTAAAGAATGTGTTTTTAACTGTTCAAACAATACGCTGCGTTCTACCCGTTCAAGGAGTTGATTGATAAGAGATTGGAACGCATAATATTTATTCTGCGCGGCGATTTCGGCGGCAAGCGGATGGTTTTCGTGAGAATATGTGGTACTCAGCCGTTTGATATACGCACCCGGCTGTCCGGTAAGAAGAGATATTTGTTTTATCGTAAAGCCCATTATGACATGAAGACGATGGAAATACTCGATGGAAGGAATACGGGATTCGCTGATTCTTTCATCATGGGTGATACTGTTTTGTGCACGCAATTTTTTGACCGCTTCAATAGAGCAGTGAAACGTCTCTGCGATCTTCCTGTCCGTGAGCCTTTTTTCAACATAAAGCTCAAAGAGTACCTCAGGCGTCAGAATATCCTTTAGGCGCGGCTTCTGCTTTAATCCGTAAAGACGCATTAAACGTCTAATGACGGATGGACTGGTATAGGTTTCGTTGCAGATTTGTATGACCGGCTTCATCATCAGTTGCTTTTCCAGCCAGGACTTTGTAATAAGCAGACGTATGGGGAAAGCAGTCCGGTTATCTGCTGAACACCTCGCATAGAAATCGGAAAACAATTCAATATCCGTATTTAGGCGCTCTGCCATTTCAAAAACATTCAGACCTTCATTTACCATAGTAAGAATATCGTTTTCTTCGTAGGGCTTTGCAGCTTCCCTCACATAATCACCATCCTTTCGCGGTACGAACTATTATACACTATTTTAAATTTAAAATCAATAATCAAAAGAAACAAACTTATAGAAAATAATAATACTACACCACTTAACTAAAAGCAAGTGCATAAAAAGTAGATTAGGAAATGATGTTGCATGGTTATACACCTTTATGATGTTTAAATCATTAACTCATATCTATTTTTATTTAAATAAGATTAAAAATACCCAATACAGCTTGACAAAACCTAATTTATATGATAATACTTATTTGGACGGAAAAATATTACACTATTTATCCGCTTGAAAAAGGTTTTCGATTTGGGATTCCGCATAAAGTTTGACGGGCTTTAATGCGGTAAGAATGAGAAAATCCGAGGAAAACAATTTTATTAAGAAAAGGAGCGTTAAAATGACAATCACCAAAATTACTGTTGCGCTAATCAAAGACAAAGCGCGTCTGAAGGGAACCGCAAGTATCGTGTTCGACGATGTATTTAAGGTGCGGGACATCTTGATCCTTCCGCGTAATAACAACGGCGATCTGTTTATCGCCATGCCGAGCAAAAAGCTGAACGACGAGCATAGAATTTCCTATGCCTATCCGGTCACTTCGGAGTACCGGGAAGAACTTGAGGCAGCGGTTTTGGCCGAATATCGCAAAAAGCTCGCGGAAGAAGCTGAGGCTGGAACTGCGGATAAAAAAGAGTCTTCCCCAAAAGAAGCTCCGGAGGAAGATCCGGAGGAGGAATAATGCCTGGGATTGAACCCGATCTCAGACGCCAGTATGAATTTGTTATGAAACAATTCGTCGACTGGAAATGCGCAAAGAGTAATGGTCCGTATTACCTTGACGAATTTGATGAAGCGGTAGAAAGCCTGGCTTATGTTATTGGGTTCTGCCAAAAAAACGGTTTTGTCTTGAATGCGGATATGGTGAAGGGAATACTTATGTTTATCCTTTCTCAGCAATCCTTTTTCAAGATGCCGGACAACAAGCAGTTCCATAAATGTGCAACGCTGATTCTCGCGATCAGCATCGGTAAAACAAATTGAATAAAGTACAACGATACGTGTGCAGGCCTTTTGTTATGACTTGATATCAAACAAAATGGGCTGTATTTTTTATGCTTGTACATAATGCCGTTTGGACCGGGGGTGAGGAAAGTCATTTGAATTAAGTTGTTTGCAATTCCTGAAAGTAAGCGAGGTGTAAATTTGGAAGTTTTGATTTATATGATAAGCACGGTGATGCTTGCCTGCATCGGGAGCTTTATCGGGGTATGCTGTGAGCGGCTCCCGAGGAATGAACAGGTATTAAAAGGAAGATCCCGATGTGATTCTTGCGAAAACGCTCTGAGAGCTCCAGAGTTGATACCTGTTATCAGTTATCTCGTTCTGCGGGGGAGATGTGGGCGCTGCAAGGCAAAAATATCGGCGTTTTGCGTATTGATAGAGCTGGCGACGATAGCTTTCGGGCTTTTGCCGCTGATCATGATTGGTCTGACCGTACAGGGATTTGCATATTCGGCTGCGACATGTATTTTAATCGAAATTGCCGTGATGGATTATAAGACAATGGAGATATCCGATCTGGCCAATGTAATGATCGCTATGATCGGATTGGTCCTTATGTTTGTAAACGGCAGTTATACTTCATCACTTATTGGCATGATTTGCGTTAGTGTTCCTTTTCTGATTCTGGTGTTATTTAAGGCAATGGGTTGGGGGGATGTAAAATTGATGGCTGCGGTCGGTATTTTGCTTGGCATACAAGGTGTATTGCTGGCGGCGTTTTTCGGCATTATTGTCGGAAGCATCGCAGCAATGTTCATGAAACTTAAAAAGCTTCGCGGATGGAAAAGCGAAATGGCTTTTGGTCCGTTTCTTTGTGTAGGCGCATACGCGGCTATGCTTTTCGGACCAAAGTGTATATCGCTGTATCTGTCACTATTCTAATATAACATAAGGAGAGTATCTAACCAAATGAAAAATGTAAAAGGTTTTTTTTCTTCCCGTAAGGGATTTACGCTCGTTGAGCTTCTGGTTGTTATCGGTATCCTTGCCGTTCTAGCCGCAATCGCTATTCCCAGTGTTGCGGGTCTGATTGAGAAGGGCAATGTATCCACCGATACGCAGAACGCCAACGAGATGACAAACGCGATCGAGCGTTGGGTGGGCGAATATGAGGTGTACATTGCCGAGGTTAACGCCGGAACCGTTGATGATGACGACCCTGTAGCCGGACGTGTGGAGAATACCATTGCTACAGTTAACAGCAGTTTTGACGCTGCAGACCGTGAAAAGGTCAAACTGTTTGAAAAGGGCGCCGATGGTACTGCCGAAAGCGCAACGATCGGCAGCGTTGATTACCGTACCAAATATCCGACCAGTGAGGCAATGGTCAAGGCTGTCATTCAAAATTATACCAAAATCAAGGGTGAATCCTTTGAACCTAAGCAGAAAACTATGAGTTTTTTCTATTGTCCAAGCCTTGGGGCTGTGATTTTCGCAGATAGTACCGCTACGATCGCCAACCTAAACGCACAGTTTAAGAATGGCATCGATGCCAAGGGCAACGCCCTTAGCAATACTACTGTGTGGATCAATCTTACCACCGCCGCTGCCAACGACAAGGCAGGTACGGGAACTTAAACAAAGCGGCCCTGCCAATGTAGCCCTTCGATACAACAGATTTTTAGCTGCAGGCACGAAAATCTGTGCCTGCAGCTGATTTTCTGAAAGGAGAGAATATGCGAAAGAGTAGAGGATTTACTTTGGTTGAATTGCTTTGTGTAATCGGTACGCTGGCAATTTTAAGCACAATATCTGTTCCGGTACTGAAATTAGCGGACGATAAAAGTAAAGAACGCAGGGACAACGCGATGGTTTTGGTGTATAACCAGGCGCTTGAAAGTTTTCGCTTCAATGATTATTCAACCATCTCGCTGACCGGAACAAAAAGGGTTACATTTGAAGAAAACGGCAGAGTGAAGATCAATGCCTATTTGGGTATGGATAGTGACGAGGCCGCAGCACTTGCTAACTCCGGCAGGGGCTTGTACCCGCAGAATAAAGAGGAATGTCTGGCGATTATAAAGATGTATACCGGCTCGGTTGATGAAATCGGGTATCCGGCCAAGGGCCTTACCTATGATTTTTTTTATAATAAATCTACCGGAGAAGTTAGTGTGTTGAGATTATACGATATCCCGGTTGGCCAGCGAAGCTACTACATTTCGCTTTCGGGAGAATGATTATGAAGAGAAAGAACAAAAAAGGCGCCGTTTTGATAGAGGTTTTGGTGGCGCTTTTCATTACAGCGGTAGTATTTATCGGGGTTTACACCACCATCAGTGTATCGCTGGTGAATACGAGGTACCTGCAACAAATTAGAGAAACTTCCGGTTTTGCATCGCAGGTAGCGGAGGCTTTTTCTTCCTGCGCGCAGAGCGATAACTATACAATGTTTGATTATATCAGAGAAAATTATGAAAATGTTTCCGGCATGACAGAGATTGATATGGCGGCTATTGATAATTATCTGGCGGGGCTTGAAGAAGGCGGAGAACCTACTGACCATTATATGCGGTTGATTGACGAAAGCAATTTGAGGAATTATACTGTACAGCTTTTCCTGATATCTCCTAACAGCGTGTACCTTTCGGAACATAGTCTCGGTACACCCTTCGGAAACGGCATATACACGCCGAATAAAAAACTGATGACCTTTGAGCTGCGCGTTCAGCGCAATTCGAAGGACTGGGGGAATACCTATTTTAGCATTTACAAGGAGCGGCAGCCGGCTGTTATCAGCTACATCTTTCAGGTGAACAGGGGGTAGCGTATGAAGAGAAGCAAAGGAATGACATTGGTCGAAGTTTTGATTGCCATGGGGCTATCAGCGATTATTATGGCAGCGACTTTTGTCATTGTTCAATATTCCGCCAATACCTATGACAACACGGCTCAAATGGTGAAGAACAACAATAATACCTGTGACGCCGTAAACATTATCAATCATTACATCCGTTCGGCTTCTTATTGTGTGGTGTCTGATGATGGTCGCAGTTTATATGTGACAGTGGACGCGTCTTCCTTTGGCGGTGCTGAAGGTACGAAGAAGACCATCCGCTTCGCTTACGACGTGGATGACCGGGCTTTGTTTATCGACAAGATGGACGGAACGAATAAACTGGTTGTCTCAGAAAAAATAGACCGTATTGAATGGATTGTGGTTATGAACGGCGTGAAATACAGTGCGTATGAGATAACGCCCACCGGTGCAGAGAAGCCCTTATTTTTTGGATATTCCGCAAAAAGGGGGCGCTGAAAAATGAAGAGCAAAAAGGGTTATGTGCTGGTCTATTCCATGATAGCTATGCTGGTTTCGTGCTCCCTGGTTATCAGTACAGTAACGGTTGTTCTGTATTATGGCAGTAATATAAACCGTACGGTCGGTGGGAATGGCGCTCTGTATGTGGCGGATTCTGGGATTGAAGCAGCTGAAAACTATTTGAACGCGTATTACATCGATAAGGGTAACATCAAATCATCCGCGAAGGATCTGTGGGCTACTGTATATGATATTGCAAACGAAATTGTTCCGATCGTTGAAGACAACCATGACGAAAAAGCGCTGCTCCTGCTTCAAGGGTATATGAATTACAACTATATTATTTCTTCTGTCAACCGAACTAAATTGTTATCGGAGGACGAGAGCTTAAGCGGATCATACAAGGTATACATAGCTGCGGAAAATAAAGCGCGGATTCGCACGCAGGGGAAACTGACGCTTCTCTGTATCGGGGAGTATGTGTATCAAAGCAAAACCTATTACAAGTTTATAACCGTAGACGTCGTGATAGAGCCGTTAAACAGCGCTGGCATGATTACAGGTTTCAGGCTAAAAACCGTTGATTATTCAGAGACAATTAAAGGAGGAACCCAACTATGGGGAAATATTACGTGGTAGCTGATTTTGGTTCGGGAAATACGAAGATCAGTGCGTACCGAAAAGTCCAAAGCGGATACGAGCTTTTTTCCGGGGCAATTTTCAAAACTTCCGCAACAGGTCTGAAAAATTCCGAAACGCTTCAGACATTTTCGCAGTCTCTGCGCAGGCTGAATCTCAAATCGGGAGAGCTATATGTTATTTTGCCGGAGGATGATGAGAACGTTTTGTCGAGCGAAGCCGATTATCCCGTCGGCAATAAAAAAGAGTTGGATGGGATTGTGAAAAACAACCTAGCTTCCATGCTCAAAGAAGACGAAAGTTTATACTACCATTCCTGGAGGCTTGTGAAACCATATTCTTCCGGTCAGGGTTTGTTCCAGATCGCGGCGGTACGAAAGGAATACATTGACACAATCCACGAGATCGCCGAACAGCACAAACTTAAACTTTGTTACGCAGATCTCGCCGCAAACACAGTGGAAAATCTATACAGGTTGATAAAAAATGATAAAAAGCATGGGCTGTCCTCTAACGATGATGCCTCGGTAATTGTCGAGGTGGGTCATAGAAGTGTCAGAGTCGTTGCTTTCTCAAGGGAAGCAGTAATCCGCACATCGGCAGCTGTTCATAACCTATACCGCATGGATAAGCTGATTCTTGACTCTCTGCATGATCTTAAAAACGATCAAAAAATCAATCTTGAGCTGTTAAAAATGAATCCAGCTTATGCTCTGCGGGTTAGTCAATATGAAGGGTTTCTGAATTCGTTGTCGGCGGACATTATCCGCTTCATAAAACAGTCGGTCAGCGGAGAAGAGAGATACAATCTGAATAGTGTGTACTTTACCGGCGGGATGTATAAAACACCTAAACTGGTCAGCACCATTAAGGAAAGCTTTGATGTTCCATGTTATGCCTTTCCTATCGGAGATTATATGCATATGTCGGAAAACTGCATCCACCACGCCGACAATAAACTATATCCGTCCGAGGATGTGTTTGCACCTTCCCTGGGCGCACTGATTGGGGGTTTTTAATTTGACCGCAACAGGAAAACAACAGCTGAACCGTAAATTGAACCTTGTTCCGAAGCCGATCCTGCTTTATGAAAAGCTTAAGTTTGTTCAAAGAATTGCCGTTATCTGCGCAGTAATTGCGTTAGTCGCAATGGGAGCTTATGCCGCAACAGGATATCTAAAAATCAATAAGCTCGATCGTGAGATAACCACGGATAAGGAGATTATCGCCGAAGGGCATCTTGACGAGCTGAACGCTCTGAAGGATCAATATGATAACCTGCTCCTCGGCATTGATTCCGGGAATATTACATTGATTCCGGCAATCGACACCACAATGACTGATCTATTTACGATCATCAACCAACATAAGCCGGAAGAAGCGAAACTGACTGGTGTGGACGGGCAGCTTAAGAGCACCGGTGAGTACACTTGCAGAATTGAATATTCGTCCACAAACCGCGCCGTCATCAGCGGATTTCTGGAAAAGCTGCAGGAAGAGAAGTTGGAATATATCAATATCTCCGCTATCACAAAATCGGTTGTGGACGAAAATGTGAGATGGTTATTTTCCATAACCGTTAAGATCGGAGGCATAACCGGATGAATAAAATGAGCAAACTCGAGAAACGGATCGCGGGTGTCATTCTGATCGCCATAGCTGTGGGTTTACTTGGTATCCTGCTCCAGACCTTTGTCTACAAACCAAACGGTGAACAGATCGCCAACTGCGAAGCAGAGATTGAGAGCCTTGCCGAAAAGGTCGAGGAGGCAAAAAAGGCTCCGGCGTTGATTGTGTCATACCGTGAGAAGATCAACACACTGATTGGCGGCTCGGAGGAAAACTCAAACCTGCTGAACAAAACCATCGACGTGCCGGATATTCTTCGTATCGTTGAAAACGCGGGAAGTTCTTCCGGCGTCGATTTCAACGAAATCAGCATGAACGGAAACGCTTCCTTCGTCAAGGGCGGCCTGATTGAAAGTGAAGATGGCACTGAGACTGAAATCGTAAACGCAGAACAGTTTTATCTGTTGGAAATGAAGCTTAAGGTGGTATGTGAATATCAGCAGCTTTGGAATTTCCTGAAAGCATGTGAGGGTTCCGGTTTCTATATAACGGTGGACAATATGGCTATCAACAATTCCAAGGATTTAAGCGGCCGTCTCGAAGGAGATATGCAGTTGAACTTTTACTCCATTGTCAGCGGTGAAATGGCCTCTGAAGCTAAGAAGTGAGGCGCTTATGAAATTATCACTGAACAGGCTGGAAGATATGCTGTTGGCACAGGGGTGTATCACCAAAGAGCAACATAACACTGTCAGGCAGTATATCGTTTCGAAACGAGTCAGCAGCACAGTGGCTATTACCGATCTGAAGTTTATGAGCCTGAATGAGATATACTGTGCTATTGCAAAAACGTTAAAAGTAGAATTCGTCCCGATCAATGACCGTTATGGCAATCTGAACGATAAAGTGATTGCACTGGTTTCTGAAGATATCTGTAAAGCGTTTTGCGTACTGCCGTGGGAAGTTAAGGGCAACGAATTAAAACTTTTAATCGAAAATCCACAGGATATGGCTGCCATAAAAGAGGTTCAGGACTGGAGCGGCAAAAAGGTCATTCCCGTGATGGCCGTTGGAAAGCAGTTAAAAAATATTATTGATCATTATTTTAAGAACAAAAATGCCAAGGAGCGATTGCAAACGCTTGTGAAACAGGGACTCGAATCGGTCAATCCAATCAATACTGCCGATACTACAGCGGATGGAACGGGACCAATTGTTGAATTCTTGAACATGCTGCTTGAGCAGGCGGCTATAGACAGAGCATCGGACATTCATATTAAACCAAACGAAAAGGATGTGCGTATCCGGATGCGCGTGGACGGTGAACTCAGAGAGATCACCCGCGTATCGATTGGAAGTCTGAATACCATTATTTCGAGAATCAAGGTTCTTTCCAATCTCAACATCGCTGAAAAACGGGTCCCGCAGGACGGGGCGTTTACTTATAAGGGAAAGAACTGTTTGCTAGAAATACGCGTATCGATTTTACCATCTCTGTTTGGCGAGTCGTGCGTTATGCGTGTGATTGATAAACGCGGGATTGACTATGATTATGTGAAGCTTGGCATGTCTGAAGAGGATGAAATTGTGTTTCGCAAGATGATCGGCAGACCGGACGGTTTGATTTTGGTTACCGGACCCACAGGTTCCGGTAAATCCACGACGCTTTACACGGCACTGAAAGAGCTGAACAGACCTGCGGTAAATATTATCACCGTTGAGGATCCGGTTGAGTCTCCCGTCAAAGATATCAACCAGATTCAGGTCAACTCCCAGGTGGGGCTTGACTTCTCGGCGGCGCTGCGCTCCATTCTTCGTCATGATCCCGATATCATCTTTATCGGAGAAATCCGTGATGGTGAAACGGCGCGGATCGCAGTACGCTCCTCCATCACCGGGCATCTGGTTTTATCAACGCTTCATACGAACGACGCAATATCCGCGGTTATGCGACTTTGCGATATGGGTATCGAAAAATACCTGGTGACAGATCGGAAGAGCGTCGTGTAGGGAAAGAGTGTAGATCTCGGTGGTCGCCGT
>ENA-UOOK01000950-UOOK01000950.1-fermentation-metagenome-genome-assembly--contig:-NODE-950-length-38967-cov-4.858141_pt1 | contig 38967 bp, 44 predicted proteins | sample MGYA00245777_ERZ724023 | MGnify/ENA primary metagenome ERZ724023 (study PRJEB28704, sample SAMN03018312) | fermentation metagenome | biome: anthropogenic terrestrial biome; feature: soil; material...
CCATATAACCTACGTTCATGGCCGCAACCAGACGGAAATCCGGGTGAGCTTTGACTTCCCCCAGACCGGGAACGGTTATAGTCCGCTGCCAGTCCAACAGAGTATGAAGGATAGAAGTTACTTCCGGTATCAGAACGTTTATTTCGTCTACCAAAATCATTTCGCCGTTGGTTACCGCCTGAAGCAGTATTCCGGGTTCATGAACTACTTTCATGGATACTTGCCCTCCGGAGATTTGTTTGAATTCTTCCGGCTGCAGCGGCTCGCCAGCTTTGGCGCAATTTAAGGCGATTTTAGCAATTAGCTGCTGGGGAGCCGATTCTATCGGTTCTAAAGTTTTTGTTCCCAGCAAATAGTCGGCGTTTACATCAATCCCTCCGGATAATCTACAGAGGGGCAGATGTAGTATTTCCGCCAAAGCTTCAACCATAGTAGATTTACCGGAACCTTTAGGCCCCATTAATAACGGCGGAGCCCAAGTGTCATACAACAGCGCTGCAGTAGCATAAGTTACTTCGTTCCCCTGGGGAACGTAGTTAACCTTCTGAGGCACCCGCGCTATTTGATCCGGAGTAAGCCTTTGCCTTTGGCGTTCCCGAAAAGTAAAGACTTTCTCTAATATAGTTTTGGGAAAATGATATCGAAAGAGGGATTCGTCTCCTTTTGGATAAGATGATGCCGGGACAATTTCAGCAGGAGCCGGGTCAATCTCGGGTTTTAGTTCCAGTACTATAAATTCTCCGGGTTTACCAAGGAAATCCTGAGAAATGTCTTCCTGGACTGAATGCTGGTCTGGAGGAGAGATCAATTCAATTTCGATCTTTGACTGATTTATTCCAAAAACAACCATGGCTAAGCCCAGATGCCAGCAGCCTTTTTGATAACCAGACTTTTCTGCCTGACACTGGTGCCAGGCGTAAATTTTATCACCGTCTTTATGAAAAATTATAACTTCAGGATTGCCCTTGCTAGAAGGGATATATTCAATGAATATTCTTTCTCCAGACTTAGCGATGGTTAATACAGAACCATCGCTCATTTTTTCTTCAGCTAACATTTTGTTTTTTCCGAAAACAGGAACAACCACTCGTTCACCTCCATAACAAAGCCGCCTTGAAGGCGGCTCATATCTAAACAGCTTGTTGCTGGCTGGAGATTTTTTTGGCTTCTTTTACGAAGAGCATCAACTTTCCATCCTTTTTCATTTCGTCAGCGATGACTATTTCCAGCATATCGCCTTTAGCAAAGGGTTTTAATGCTTCCCCTGCCGCAAATACTGCGGCGTAATTGCCCGGATATTTACATGAAGCGAATGGTTTAGTTATAATCTGGCCTTTATAAGTTATTGTTCCAGGTTTAGGAGTTGCCAGGAGGATTATAACGTTTTCAAGTTCTTCTGGTTCTTCTTTTTTCTTGACTTCTCCTTCGCCTCCGGCAATTGGTTTTACTGAAACAGCTTCGAGTTTACCGTCCAGCAATATCCCTTCGATAATCAAGGCGGCTCCATTGGTCATGATTTCTTTGCAGGCTATAGGAGCAAGCAGTTCGACCTCGCCTTCGTTCTCGGGAGGACTGGCGATCACAGCCTGGACACCTATGATCTCCTGGCCGTTCTTTTTACGGGGAGACCCCATGAGGACAACTTCAAAAACGGCATTTTCTCGCGGTTCTTCTTTGGGTTCTTCAGCCGAATTCTCAATAGGATTCGTTTCTTCAGACTTTTCAGAATTTATCTCTTCAGGCTTTTCTCTAATTATTTCCTCTGTTTCGGATATTATTAAGTTATTCACGGACTCCACGGACTCTCCAATTTCTTCTATTCCGACTAAGCCCGTGATGTTAAACTGGCGTTTCATCGCCATTATTTCTGCGACTTTTTGAATCATCGCGGAGGGATAACCTTGCCATGTGTACGATGATGAATTTGCCGCAGAATACTCCCCATAATCTGCAATGCAAATTATGGTGTCGCGGCCTTTGGCTTTAGCAACAGCCCAACCAGCGGTTATTTCGCCTCGTTTGGTTCCAAAAGAATGCTTAAGTATCCCTGCGATAGGATCAAGCTCAAATGTATCTCCTTCTTTTACTACCCCACCATTTACGCCGTTATAGGATGGGTCTTGCATAGATGCTTTCAGATATCCATCACGGGTAGTAATAATAACAGCTTTCTTTTCGTGAGTGTTTTTATTCTCCCGGATATCAAGTACAATTTCCTTTGTTAAGGGATTGAGACCGTACTTTTGACAAGTATATACAAATAGATCAACGTGTTCTTGGTTTGCCTTTGCCGGAATACAGGTCTTTTTAATTAAGTCAAGTTCTTCTGGAGTAAAAGTAATTTTCGGGTCCATAAAGAGCCTCCTTTTTTGTTTTCAGAAAACAAGAAGACCGCTCATAGAACGGCCTTCTTGTTGTTAAATTTTCAAAAAATATTAAAACGGTATTTCTTCAGGTTCTTCTTCCCTTTTGCCGCCAGCACCAGACTGAATGTTGTTGGTAACAACTATTTCCTGATTTCCTTCGGGTTTACCGCCCGGCTTGTTCCCAAACTGGACATTATTAGCACTGACATAAGTGCGGGAATTCCAGTTCCCGTCTTTCTGCCAGGTATCAATTCTCAGTTGACCGACCACTCCCGCTTCCTGGCCTTTAACCAGGTATTTCTGGCAATTATCAGCTTGAGCGCCAAAAACCTCAATGGGAACGAAATCAGTCTTGTCAGTACCAATTCTGTTGACAGCTATTTTGAAGACTGTCTTGGGGGTGCTTTTCTCACCTATATAAGTAAGCTCCGGATCGTTTACCAGCCGTCCTGTTATAGTGATTGAATTGATATTCATTATGAATTCCTCCTTTAGTATTCTTCTTCAAAGATTTTATTGAAACATTCATTACATATTCTTGAGATAAACATTTCCTTTTCCCCCGGAGAAAACTCAGGAAGTATATCCTGGATATGTTTGTCTCCGGCTTGCAATTCGGCCAACTGTTGGTCAGTGACCTCAAAAACATGTTCTTTTTGACATTTAATGCACGTTATTGATATTTGGGGCATTTTGCCTCCCTTCGTATTGTTCATGATTGATCCTGCGTTGCAATTCCTTGAGATAAATATCACGCTGGTTTTTGGCAATCCGAAGTTCTTTTTTAAGGATTGTGTTTTCAGCTTGAAGACTTTTTGTTATGTTTTCCGTTACCATATTATTCCCCCTGAGCTCTCTTGGCCGGGCCGCGCTGGCCGGCGGTACGATTGGGTTTTAACCCCAACTCCTCGCGGCGGCGGATAACGGTTGGGCGGGATATTTTCATCTTGCTGGCAATTTCCCCGTCGCTAAGACCTTTGGAATGCCAAGCAATGAAATTTTTGAGGTTGATATCAATTGCAGGCCTGCCGCCGGTTTTGCGAATGATTTTAAGTTCTATGTCGTGATTTTCCGGCTCCGCTTCCATACATTCAAGAAATTTATTAATTTTTGAATCAGTTGAATTAGTTTGAAGCGATTGTTTTTTCAATTCTTCTATTTGCTGCTGCAGAGCGATTATATAGCTCACAAGCCTTTCGTCTGCGTAGTTTACGAAATCAGGCAATTTACCTTCGTACAGCATACAAATTCGGGTAATGAAGTCAAGTGGAAGGCCCAGTTGTCTAGCCGCCTGTTCATAGGGGTAAATCTGCTTTTTGTCATCCCAACGGTAAAGACGGTGAATTGGGCCGTAGTTAATCAAAATAGGTGGGCGGGGATGTTGCTTTGTCCATTCCTGGACCGTAAGCTCTATATCCGGCTGATGCATGGGATACCCGCGTTCGTATTCGCTATGAACGAATTGCGCCATTTTATACGGGTCAGGAGCTTTTGCAATGCTTTCGTAGTGGGATGGGCTGATCTCTTCGAATCTATATTTCGGTGGGAACAAGGTCGCCAAACCAACCCATCTTTGAATTGTAACTGGTTTTCTTTTGAAAAGATTGGCGAGGATTTTGATATCTATGCCGGCTTCCAAGGCTTCTCGGCAAATATCGCCGAACTCAAACCAGGAATCATATTTGATTGCCGATGGTTGCCTTTTCCCTATGCGTCCCATTAATTCCACTCCGGGACCGTTTTAAGGTTTTCTGGGGTATAAACTATATAATAATCCTGCCCCAAGGCATCCCAACGGATTTTTGAAGCAATTCCAACAGATTTTAATTGTTCTTGCCGATCAATTAGAGAAGCAGGAATTTCAGGGCGTTTTTTAGAAGCCTTTTTAGTTCTTTCAGGCATGGCCCGAAGGTTTTGGGGGATATTTAAGATATTGCGGATTTCAGATGCTAAGCAGCTTTCAGATTGAGTTTTAGTTAACATTATTATTCCTCCTTTAAATACCGCAACCGGATGGCTGCGGTTAAATAACAGCCACCCGGTCGGGTGGAGAGAGTATTTAGTTGATAAAGTAGTTATTTTTGCATATACGATATTACGCCAGTTATAACAGCTATTTGGCTTACCCAAAAGACAAACATCCATTTAATGATATCTGCCTTAATGTCACTCAGCCTCTTTTCGAATCTGTCGGCTGCTGTTTCCAATATATTGCCCTTGGCATCTTTTATAGTGCTGTTTAGCAAATCAACAAATTCTTTAGAAGCTTGTTCTCCTAATTTTTGCCTTAAATTTTCGGGGAGCAAAATCACCATGTTATTCACCCTCCTTATCACCTCCAGTATATGCAATTTCTCTAAGGCGTAACAAGAGTGGATTGTGAACAACAGTCAGGCTTACTTTTTTCTTATAAGTAATCAGAATATCTGCTGTGGACTTATGCCCAACAGCGGTGAGAATCTCGTTTTCTTTTACTAGTTGCTGCGCCGTTTCCAGTGCAATGTCTTTCAGACTATACTGCCTGGGATTGGTCAAAATTGACGTGTTCAAGACAGCTAATTTCATAATGAATGATCCTCTTTTTAAATAGACTGGAACGCGCGTCTTAAAATAATAATTTGGTTTTTACCCGAATATGATTCGGTATCGGTTTAAGATCGCTTATCCGGGTAATAACAGCCACAATTTTATCGTTCAATAAATCAACCCGGGCATGAGTTTCCTGCATGTCGGTTATCCTACCGAAAGAAACCCCACCGTCAATTCTCGGAACTAACACTATCTGCCCTTTTGTCAAAACAATCTCTCCTTTCTAAATACCGAAAATAACAGCATCAGACGCGCTTAGCGCGCCTGATGCACTGAAGAGTTAAGCTCTCCTGATGTATCGGGAAATATCATCATCATGGTTTTCACCGAGATGAAATTCCCATCCTTGGGACTTCAAGAAGCCTGCCGCTTTCTTTATAAGCGACTGGTCTACCGGGCATCTTTCGATATCCGGCCAAAGGCATCTGATAGTAATCAGATAATCTTTGACCTTTTGGACATTTTTAGCTTCCAGGTGCTTTATCAGCTTTATTTGCATGGCAAACCCACGCTTCGCTTCATCAGCACCCGAAATATTCTTGTCAAAACCGTTCTCAGCAAGGAGTTCCCTTGCTGTTCTGCCGCGCTTTTTCTGCACGGCATATTTGTCAACATCATCGTTGTGGTTTTCGTCGAAATGGAGTTCCCATCCCTTCGAACCCAAGAAACAGCAAGCTTCTCGAAGAATATCTTCGTCTATCAGGGTCCCTTTGGGGCAAAGACATTTGCTCATAATCAACCATTCCCTGACTTTAAAGTCATCTTTGAGACGCAGGTACTTTTCCAGCCTTAGTTGAAGAAATGCTGAACAGCCAAAAAGATCTGGCTGTACTTTTACCGCTAGTCCCAACTGGGCTAACAGTTCCTTGGAAGTTGTCATGATAAGCCCTCCTTTGCCGGTACGTGCATACCGGAAATAATATTGTGCCAAAAACTTTAAGTCTCTGGAAACGGATCTTGTGATCCCTACTGCCTGGATTGACATCCTCCGATAAATAACTCCAAGGGCTTTACGATGATATTCGGCAAGCAGGAGGGATAACAGGATCGTTGATTTTATGAGATTTGCGTTAAACGAAATTTATTATGAACACTATTTGAAGGCCAAAAGAAAAAAAAGAACCTGTGAAAAACACAGGTTCTTTGAACGCCTAAAAGCGTGGTTCATTCTTTTTTGCCGTACAATTCGGTAATTATTTCGTGAAAACCCTTTAATCAGGAATTATTAACATCTGCTTTTACCCCCTCTTGATAGAGGGATTTCGTTATGAACATTATTTGAAAAAAATTTTTCAAATCTTGAACCGGTCTGTCTGAGACTATCCGGGATACTAGATATAGAATATCATAGGTAATTTTGTTTGTAAAGTCTGTTAAAAAGTTAATTTAGACTTTCTTTTAAGAGACTATTGATTATTAACTCCCTTGTTTTTCAAGGTTTCCAACTGGTCGATATTCCAAAGCTGTCGAGTCTGAAGCTCTCTTTTTTTGCCATGAGTCGCAATTCTTCTATGGGATTGGAAGCTTGAGCAATAAGTTTTTTGATTTTTTCAATTTCATTAAAGGTTTTATTTATTGCAGTTTGAAGTTCTTCTTGAAGCATAAATTGAGCCTCCTGTAATTAAATTGTCGCAGAAATTATTTTAGTGGGCTTTTTATCATTTTGCGGCTTTCTTCTTTTTTTGATCTACAAAATCCTGTCTGTATTAGCCCGTCCTAACGGTTTGATATTTTATTATTCTTTTTGAGCCGCTTATACGATGGATAATATGTATTTCCCCGGGTGGATTTTTTTGCACTAACCAATTATCGGAATTTAGCCGATATTTTGCAATGATTTGTCTTTGTCGTCTGGTTGGCGTTTTAGCATTTGCCATTTTTTCACCTCCATAAAAAAACAGGCCCGGGTGCTACGTACATCTGGGCTAAGATTATGTTTGAACTGCCAAGATTAATTTTTGTCTTCTAATTGATCCCCTTCGGCGACGCTTTCGCCAGAAATATCTGTTGTCTCGCCGTTGCCGTTTCCGCAAGTACTTCCGGTATTTTCTTCACTGTTATCAAGAGTATCCGGTTCTTCCCCGGGAGTGTTTTTTTCTTCGGAAACAGTTTGTTCTTCGGGAACCATATCCATATCATCGGTGACTTCTCCTCCAGGGGTAGTTTGCTTTTCAGGCACGATATCTATATCCTCGGAGGCATTTTCTTCAGGAAGGGTTTCTTGTTCGCAAATTTGCTCTTCTTTAATAGGCTCTTCTTGGTTGATTCCTGCTGCGGCAGGCTCAGCAAATTTTAAAACTATATTAAATTCAGTCCCAGGCGGCCCGGCTATTGTTATATATACATCATCTGGCAGGAAATCTATCGCGTACGTAACTATTCCGTTTTCAATACTGCCAACTAAATTATTATCCGAAAATATTTCAATAATGATATTTTCTCCACCTTGAACAGGAGATAATTGAGTCAGCCGGGGATTAAGCTCAATTTTTATCTGAGTTTCAGAAGTTATTTTCAAATTTGTCTTTTCATAAAATTCTACATCAGGAAATTCCTGTATCACGGGAATTTCTACGGGCTTTTCCGAAATTACCGGAGGGGTATTTTGAGATTCGTTTTTTATATCTTCTATGTTTTCCCCGACATCTTTATCAGCGACTTCCGTTGTGTCTTCGCTTACTCCTTCGTTTGCATTTTCGTCAATAACTTTTTCGGTATCTTTTTTATCGGATGCAATTTCCTCGGGAAGAACATTGGCTTGGTCTTTATCAGAATCCTCGTCATTTGTAATGGGTTCATCTTCAACATCTTCAATCGGTTCTGATCCGGGTTCCGTTTGCACCGTATTATCATCCGACAATTCTGAGGTTACGGTGTCATCCAAGATTGCCTCGCAGTCTATATCAGTATCAAGAGCTGCAGCAGGGATCGTATACAACATAAAACATAGTAATAGTAACAGACAGTGTTTCTTCAATGATTTCACCCTCTCTTGAAATTAGTTTTCAGGAAAAAGAGAACCCGGCGCTAAGGCCGGGTTCCCAGGGTGGCAAAGAAAACTATTCTGCTGCCGCGAAATTTAAAATCATTTCAGAATCAAAAGCTTTGCTTAACAATCTTTTTTTACTGGCATCTAAAGTACCGCTTACATTAACTGATTTCTCGGCAACACCGTCGGTGTCAGCAATAACTCCGCAATTGATGGGGTATGTTAAACCACCGTCCACCGTGCTGCCATCTCCCAAGGGGATTATGGAGCCGGCTGCCGGCGCTGTCGCGTAATCAGTATCGGCAGTATCCAGTCCGATAGTTAACCGGGCCTGGTTCTGAGCGTCTGTTAATCCTAACAAAGTAGGGTCGGTAGCTATCAAAGTAGGATTCCAACTACCTTCTTTGTGGGATACTGCCTCCAAAGTCATTTGCACCGGGATAACCGTGGTGCTGGATACAACTATCTGATCTGCGGCTGAAGTATTCCCCACCGGTATGTCCAAGTTTAATGCAGCCTTATCAATTGAAATTTCAATCGAAGCAGCATCAATCTGCCCCTGCAGGGCGATCGTAGTATCCGCGCTTACCGGTGCAATGGGGGCAATTAAAGAAAACCCCAAAAATGTAATCATAGCCAATTGTGCTACTGTCGTTTTATTGAACCTCATGCTTTACCTCCTGTTTTTTAGTCTGTTTTTTAGTTCCCTATATTAACGTTAATAACGCCACCCTGCCCTTGATGTAACTCTCTATTGGGAGCTTGAGGGATATTTACGTTCTGGTTGCCGGAATTGCCGGGATTGAAAGTTTTGTCTTGGCGATCCGGCTTAGATATATTTACCTGGCCCTGCTGGCCGTTAGACAGGTCCCTGCCGGTGTAGCCGGGCAAATCTATTGCCGATGCTCCCGGGGCATTGTTTTTCAAATCCCTGTTTATATAATCTGGTATGTTTGTATTAATACTGCCCGGTTGGTTAGGAGTAAAAACCTTCCCCCCAAGGTCCGGCATATTTACAACAGGACTACCCGGAACCCCAGGGCTGGGATTGAACTCTCCCGGTGCCGGCACATTGATATTTTGATTTCCTGGCTGATTTGGGTATAATTCTTTGATTGGCAAATCTGGGATTGTCACGTTAACGAAGGGCTGAAAAGACCTGCCGTATTTTAAGGCGTAATCATAAGCTGTCGATGGGTAATATCCTGTGATTGTCGTTGCTTCAGGAATAGTATCCGCTGAAGAAAGAATAGTGCTTGAATTAGAAAAAGAAATATTTGCTAACCCTGATCTCGTAAAAGCACCTATACCAATTATTGTCACACTTGATGGAATATTTAAATTAACTAAACTTCTACAAGAAGTAAAAGCACCCATTTCTATCTCTTGTAAAGTGTTAGGCAAAACTATATTTTTTAAATTAGAACAACTATTAAATGTTCCTTCTTCTATTTTTATTATGTTGGATAAATTAATACTTTCCAGGTTACTGCAACAATAAAATGCATATTTACCAATTGAAGTAATATTAGTAGGAATATTTACACTAATTAGATTTGTACATCTGCTAAATGCTTCCCTACCTATTACTGTCACACTATTTGGTATGGTTACACTAGTTATAGTATCCTTGCCTTGAAAAGCAGATGCAATAACTACTACGTCTACTCCACTGATTTTGGAGGGTATCTCAACTGCCCCCCCCGGACCGGTGTAACCTGTTATAGTGCCTGTTGTTTTATCAAAAACAAAATCTGTTATTTCGTCATATTCAATGCCGTGTGCTTGGGCATAATCAAGAACGTTAGAACCGGTAGTAGCCTTAATTATCGCTTGAGATGGAATTGCCGTACCTGCTGGGTCATTAATTACTGTATCAGGATTTTTAAACTCTATGGTTTGCAGGTTAGTACAACCAGTGAAAGCGCCGCTTTCTACTGTTGCTACGCTGCTGGGAACTTCGACGCTTGTTACAGCCGTTTGGTCTTTAAAAGAATCTGCCCCGATTGCAACAATATTTATCCCATTTAATTGAGAGGGTACTATGACCGCTCCACCGGAGCCGGTATAGCCTATTATACTGACTGTTTGCCCATCGCTGGACGCCCTGCAAGTAAAGTTGCCGTCGTTAAAAGCTTTGCTATTTTCTATGGCGTAATTAAGGGCAGTCGACGGGACATTGGCTTTAATTATCGTTTGCTCAGGTATGTTTACAAAATTAGATATTACGGCGCTGGGGTTCTGGATTTCTATGGTTTGTAAGTTTGAACAACCACTGAAGGCATTATCTCCTATATTTGTTACGCTTTCAGGAACTACTATGCTGATTATTTCTGTATGGTTCTGAAAAGCATTTGTTTCAACCGCAATGACATTTTTGCCATTTGCTTGAGAAGGTATCTCGATCGCCCCTCCAATGCCGATATAACTTAATATACTTACCGTGCTCTTATCATCTGATACTTTATATATAAAATTGCCGTTGCTAAAAGGCTGCGGATGCAATAGGTTTAAAAACCAAACACCACTGGGTCCGAGCACCTGAACGGGAGTAAAGTTAATTGTTTTAGTGCCGTCGCCTAATTGACCAACCCAGCCGCTTCCCCACGCCCAAACAGTTCCGTCGGATTTAAGGGCTATGGAATGCCGTTCTCCGCCTGCTATTGCTGTTACGCCGGCAATTTGTGTCTGAATAGGAGTGGATCTGTTTTCAGTAGTTCCGTCGCCTAATGAACCAAATTGATAATTTTTCCCCCACGACCAAACCGTACCGTCTGATTTGAGAGCAAGGGAATGATTGTATCCGCTTGCTATAGATGTTGCGCCGGCAAGGTTTTTTACCTGAACGGGAGTGGATTTGTTTTCAGTAGTTCCGTCGCCTAATTGACCAGAACCATTTAATCCCCATGCCCAAACCGTGCCGTCAGGTTTTAGAGCGAGGGAATGACAAGCTCCTGCCGATATTGCTGTCACGTCGGTAATTTGTGCTTGAATGGGAGTGGATTTGCTTTCGGTAGTGCCGTCGCCTGATTCACCATAATAATTAGTTCCCCATACCCAAACCGTACCGTCGGGTTTAAGGGCGAGGGAATGATTGTTTATACTCGCTATGGCCGGCATCGTGCTGAATTCCGCCTTGACCGGTTTTGTTATCATTCCTGAAAACGACAAAGCTAACACAAATATAATTAAAATTAGTGATATTGGTCTTTTTAATCTCACGATTTAACCTCCTATCTTGTTAATTTCGATGTTACCGAGAATTTTCCGCCATCCAGTGTTTCAACATAAGTAACACATTTGTCAGCATTGCCGACTTGAATTATGGCGTTTACTTCATCGCCGGGTTCGATTATCCTGCTGGAACGATATATCTCCCTCCCTTCCGCAAGCGTGTAGGGCACATAGGCCTGCTGCCCGGTATTTTTAATGCGGATCATGGCTTTCCCGTCCTGGACGGTTAGGCTGGCAGGAATAGAAACGCCTATTCTGCCTGAATTTTCGATGCCTTGTTTTTGAGGTTCCTGGTTAAAATACTCGGTTCCCGGTTTGCCCAATTTTGGACCGGTTACTTCCTGATCCGGCCGGGTGGCCTGGTAAAGTAATGCAAGTAACAATAAGGCTATGATCGCCCACAATAACCAGGTTTTTCGGTCTTTTTTAGGTTCTTTGTCGGTCTGTTGCTGCAATTCAGTCAACTTCACACCTCCTTATAAAATCTAGTTTCAGGACTTTTCCATCCACACAGCAGATGAAGCTAAACAAAAAACACGCCATTTCTAGCGTGTCTACATCGGTTTACTATTAGATTTTTGTAATTAGCATGGTATAATTTTCCTAGGAAATTATTAAATACGCTTAGAGCAGGATTATTAACGTCCGTTTTTTTGGTATGAGATACCAAGCACCTGCATTAACATTATGGAGAAGTGAATATGATTAAACATAAGACTCTAGTAGGAATCTTAGTTTGTCTTGCCGTTTTGCTTTTTATTGCAAACCCCACAAAATCAAATTACGTTTCCTGGGCTAAAGAGCAAATAAGTAGTGACAGTAGCAGCGTTTTTGAAAAAATCTTAACAGCGTTTTTAGGAGAATCGTTGATTGAGAATAGCACATCTACTGCAAATTATTTACTATTCAGTATTTTTACAACCAAATGGGATGGACAAGAAATAAAAGTTTTAGGAATTCTTCGCAATTTTATTCTGATTCCAAGTAGTTCATCCATTGTTCAAGATCAACCGGATAAGCAACCAAACAGCAAAATATCCGACACTGCAGGCCCCTCACTCGAAAAAAAAGAAAAATCCCGAGAAATCTTATATCAGTACAAACCTGAGTGGGAAGAAAATGTAGCCATGGGGAGGCAATCGTTCAAGGATTATTACACAACTTTTCTTATTGATTCTGAATGGGAGCCTGATAAATCCTGTTATCTTTTTCATATTTATAATATCATTAAGGATAAAGATTTTGTCGGCCATACAGCCACAATAGACTGGTATTATATTTATCCTGATACTGGTGAGATATGGGAACAAACCAGAAGCTAAATTAAGGCTTATTGATATTACATTATATGGATTATGTAAGCCAGTAGATAAGACAACCCTGTAAGAACCCAAAAAGAAAGGCTGAAACAAATTTTTTTATAAACAGAGGTTAATTATGAAAGATTACCTGACAGAATCAATTATACCTTTTGTGACAGCTATGTTTATTTTTTGTATTGCAAATACTTTTGGGGCATTATTTCAATCTTTGGCAGAGATATGTTATCAAAGTATTATGGACAGCGGATTAATATTTGTGCCCCCACCCGATATAGACGGCATGATTCTTAAGTCCTCGTTATTCGATTTGTTTTTAAGCCCTTTCTCATATCTGCAATTAATAGTGCAAACAGCACAGATGTTGTCGGCGGCTCCCAGTGAAGGAATATTTAAATTTCTCCAATTATTTACCCAAATACTTTCTTTTTTTAATATAGGACTATCTTTGCTTGTGAAAAAATACAAAATGATGGCCCTATTTTTCGGTACTTTCATTATTGTTGCTTACGCTCAGGCGATATCGTTTTTTGCCCAATATACTGTAACGGTGATATCACAATGGCTCTCTGCCATTCCAGTTTTTCTCTTTTGATATAACTAAAATTTATCCAATTCTTTTTCTTGCCAAGCTACGAATTCATTCACATTATCGAAATATTTAAATCCCGACTGTTTAATTAACCAGTCGATCTCTTCTTGTTCCAATAAGGGTCCATGCCAGCAATAATAAAGCATTTTTTCTTGTTCTTCGTTGCGCACTCGTATTATGTGATAGTCCTGCTTGTTGATAATATAGAAAACATATCCCTTGTACCCTTTTTCTTTCGGGTTATATACCGTTAACATAGCAACACTATGATTGCTGAACCAATACCCTCAATAATCTTCTCTATAACCATTAAAATCCATATATATCTCCTCCTGGCAGCGGATCACTTGTATACATATAAAATCTTGACCGCCTCCAGCATGTAGGGCATAAGGAGGCCGTAATCAAAAAGGTTATACGGGGTGTAATATCTGGACTCTGCCAAATCGTCGCCGTAAGTTCCATTATAAAGATTGAATGCTAGGCGGCATATCCGGATTGTGGCTCCTGTTTGCCAGGATTTTTTTAGACCCTCCGGTCTAATATAATTTTTCTGAAAGCCATATAAGTGATTAATATTATTTTTTGTTTCAGAAGTAAGCCCTAACGTATAGAACAAAGCTTTACGCTCACGATCATTCTGGCTGTTAGTTTCCTCAATGGCACTATTGTAAAAAGCTCTGTGTTGGTCATCTTTAAATAACATCCGCTTTACCTCCCCCGATGTTAACAGACTATACCGTTAACACCAACGCTTATCATATTTTAATGTCTCTTTGCTTTCTGATTCTTCCATAGTTTTTTGAACCGTACCCAGATTAACCCCATTATTTAATAAAAACTTATTCAGCCTGCGTTTCGGATAATACCGCACCCGTTGTTGCCTTCCAGTACTTGGAAATTGACCAAAGCGAAAAATGGCTGTATCATATTGTAGAACATATGTTCTGTGATACGGGGGTTTTTGTGTGATGAAAAGAGTTATTTTGCATTCTGACCTCAACAATTTTTATGCATCCGTCGAATGCCTGTACCGCCCGGAATTAAGGAGTAAGCCGGTAGCTGTGGGCGGCGATCCGGAGCAGCGGCATGGTATTGTCCTGGCAAAAAATTATCTTGCGAAGGCAACCGGCATAAAAACGGGCGAAGCACTCTGGCAGGCCCGACAGAAGTGCCCCGGTTTGGTGATCGTACCTCCCAATTTCCCACTATATTTACGATATTCCCGCCTTGCCCGCAAAATTTATGCTGACTATACAGATCAGGTGGAATCATTTGGTCTGGATGAAGCCTGGCTGGACGTGACTGGCAGTCACATACTTGGCGATGGCGTACAGATTGCAGATAAGATTAGAGAACGCATGAAATCTGAGTTAGGCGTGACGGTATCAGTTGGCGTGAGTTGGAACAAAATTTTCGCAAAGCTTGGGTCTGATCTGAAAAAGCCTGATGCCACAACTGTTATAACCCGAGAAAACTATCGGTCAATAGTCTGGCCTCTGCCGACCGAAGAGCTTTTATACGTGGGGCGAGCGACAAAACGTAAACTGTACAATCATGGGATTACTACGATTAGTGGCATAGCTGGGGCAGAGCCCACATACTTAAAATCTATTTTGGGGAAATGGGGAGAAATGTTATGGGCTTTTGCAAATGGCCTGGATGCCTCCCCAGTAACTCGCATGGGCGAAGAATCCTTGGTAAAGTCCGTCGGCAACAGCACCACCACGCCCCGCGATTTAGTTGACGAGGAGGATGTAAGCCAAGTTACTTATGTCCTGGCAGAAAGCGTAGCGGCCCGGCTCAGAGAAAGCGGACTTGAAGCCAACATAATAGAAATTCAGGTACGGGACAACGAGCTTTTCTCTTTCACTCGGCAACAAAAACAGCTTCGGGCTACAAACTTGGCCGGCGAGATACACGATGCAGCGTTGAAGATATTCAAAGGAAGCTACGACTGGGAGAGGCCTATACGAAGCATTGGGGTGAGGGGGTGCGACTTGGTAATAGCGGGATCCCAACAACCCATACTGTTTGATGATGCACAGCATAGCAAGTTGGAAAAAATCGAGACTGTGGTTGATGATTTGAGGCGCAGGTTTGGCCACTTTGCAGTGCAGCGAGCAGCCCTATTAAATAGTGATTTAAACAACATTAACCCTAAAGATGATCATATAATCCATCCGGTAGGCCCGGTAGGCTATTTAAAAGGATGATAACTTATGGAAGAATATAATAACCCCAGCAAAGTATATGTCGATGTCTTAGCAGTGTTTAACCAAGAAGGTGAACTCCGCCCGCTGGCCCTAAAATGGGAAGATGGACGGCGGTACCCTGTTGATCGGGTTATTGATGTCCGACAAGCCGCTAGCTTGAAAGCGGGCGGTACCGGCATTCGTTATACGTGTAAAATTAGAGGGAAACAGACCTATCTCTTTTTTGAAGAAGGAAGGTGGTGGGTTGAACGAAGATAACCCTAACGGGAAGCTGTATTAACGCGAAGGCTGGGGTTATTCCCCGGCCTCATTTTTGCCGGCCACAGTGATCCTCTCTACCGTTCTATATCTTGTAAATCCAAGCCTTCGCAAGCAAAAATATATTCAAGGAAATGTTCACTCCATCCGCTTATTTCTGCCGTCCATAATTCCTGATAATTAATTCCTCTGGAATTACTGGATACGTCTACAATATAATTCTTTTCACCAAAAGGGTTCGGAATCTGGCGATCAGGATAGTCGCAATCCTGGCTGTCTGAGAATATGATGATTCTATCCGGCATTTCGGGTTCCTGTTCCTTTATATATTCCAGACATTGACGGGTAAATATCCCACCACCACCAAGATGTCCTTTTGCGTTTTCGATTTCTTCACATAACGCAAAGCCCCGGCGAGGTTTGATTTTGGTGGTAGCATGAATCCGCGTTCCGTCATTTCCCGCCGTTGCGTATATGGAAATATGCTCGCAGGTTTCCGAGGCGATTAACGCCATAGCCATAGCCGCATCTAAACGATCAAATGTGCTTTTCAAACTAATATTGCTTCCCATAGAACCGGATACGTCTACAATAAAGATAGTATAACCCGGTAATTTAGGTGCCTGCGAAAATCCGTTTAACATTAAGGATTCTATTTCTCTTTCCCAGCCAGGAGCCTTCCGGGCGGCGGCAAAGTAATTTAAAGGCAACAACCATCTGGGATTAATGCTGTCAAATCCTTTTTGAATGGTTGCTCTATTTACTCCTGCCTGCTCCATGTTTCGCAGTTTACGCAGGAATGCCAGCGCTCCGATCTTATTTTCCTCAATCAATCGCGTCCATGATTCTTTCTTGTCCTTCCCAGCAGACAAGGCGACTTCCCATGTATCGGGGGTTGCCAGTTCATTATCGGCCAGCCGCTTAAACAGATCCGCTTTTTGCCCTGGGTCGGGGTGGACCATGAATAATACGTCACGCAGTTTAATCGCTTCGTTCCGATTATATTTTGCAAACTGGTATTCGTCAAAACGATCAAATGCCTTTGATAATCCGACTTTAACTTGCTTGGAGATAGGCTGTTTTCCATCCTGCCAGTATAAGGCCATGAACTCAGTTAATTCGTCGGCTCTCTTAATAACTTCCGGTAGCAGTTTCCCCACCAGATATTTATGAGATTCCAGCCGGGCCATTTCGCGGGCAATAAATAGAGGAACATGGCGTAGCTTCTGTTTATTTCTTGCTTCTATTGCGATATCGAAAACCTTTTCGGGCTCAACCCGAGGAATAAGGCTTTTAATGTTATCCGCAACAGAACCACCGTCTTCATAAGCATTTTTTTCCCAAAGCAAACAAGCTAAAACAGAGCGCCGAAGTAATGCCTCTGCACCTTGCTTTGCAACATAGGGACCGTATCCTCCTGCAAGTCTTGCAGTTTTATCTATCCGATGATCCATGGGTTTAGTATTTATTTTCATCAAAATGCCTCCTTTTGCAAAAATAAAAAACCTTCGGGGAACAAGCGGAAAGAGTACATAACGTTGCTCTACTATTGAGCTATCCCCGTTATTACGGGGAACAGGATTCGAACCTGTAACATACGGCTTATCATGCGAAGTAACTCTTACCTACACCACCGAAGGCTTTTATTCTATTCAGCGGGGGAACAGGTGGGAACGGGTCTTATTCAATCACAAATCGAAGGAACCGTCCTCTTCACCACCCAAAGAAATATTAACATATTAGCAGCAATGATTAAAGTGATTTTCGCCAAATGAATCTCGAAACAACAGACTGCAGCCTGTTGTCCTTAAATATGCTTATATTTATTCTTTCAGTCATTGTGACATACACCCCGGAATGAATTCCGGGGTGTTCCCGCACGAGCTTCATAAAAAAAGAGCCTGTTTTTCAGCAGGCCCTTTCTTTACTGCCGTCCGGCAGGTAAAAAATAAGCGAATCCATTAAGTCTTTGTCTAAGACTATCCGGGCAGGAACAGAGATTTTATTAAATTCCGGTTCGAGTTTTTCGGATATTATTATCAAGCGTTCCAAAGAGCGGACCAAAAGCGGCAGCATGGAAACGTTATCGCCGTATCTTATGATTATCACCGGGAAGGTTTTAGCGTTAAAAGCCAAGTAGGCGTGGATGAAGTTACTGCCGGGAATGATCTGTACGGGGAAAGATTCTTTAAGCTTTATAACCAACTGAGTAAAAACCAGGGTTTTTAGCAAAGTTTTTAAATCGCTATAAGGACGCGAAGCGGCTATGTTAATACTTCGCTCGCCTTTTAGCTGGTATTTATACATAAGCCCGGCACGGTTTAAGGAATCAAGTTTTCTTTTTTGTTTACTGCCGGAAGTAATTTGGAAGTAGGTGGCCGCGCCCACGTCCTCCAAGAAAGACAGGGTTTCCATTTCCCATAAAGACAGGTTTCCCGGAGGGCGCGGGTAGCAAGGGTAGGCTATAAGGTCATATTGCTTTAAGGTGGAAAAAGGGCTATTTTCTTCGGACAACACGGGTTATAACTCCGTTTATTTTTTTGTCTTCGGGAGTAATACGAGTTATTAAGACCGCCACCTTATCGCCTTTGTTCAATTTCCCGGACTTGGGGTGTTTGCATAGGGTATTTACTCCGGGCTCAAAATCTGCGAAGATGCCATATTCGGCAATGCCGGTTACGGTTCCCACATAAATAGCATTTTTAGCATAACGGTCGGCGCAGCCAGGCCAGGGGTCGGGATACAAGGATTTTACTGACAGGTCAAGTCTTTGTTTTTCTTTGTCAACGCCGGTTATTTTGACGTCGAAGACGTCACCGGGCTGGATCTGGGATGAAATATCCCCCACCCAGCCGTAGGAAAGTTCCTGAACCGGAAGAAAAGCTTCTATGCCGTCTATTTCCACATAAAGACCAATGTCGTTTACGGTTCCGTCTGGTTTAGACCGGCGTATGATACGCCTTGCAATAGCGGCTTTGGTTTGACCGGATTCGAGTTTATCCCATGCTGCCGAAGATAATCTTTCCATAGCTCTTGAGCGAGAACCTATGAAAAGGTTGTTTTTTTTATCAATACCTATCACCATGAAGCTTAGCTCTTGTCCGACAAGAGACATTAAGCGCCGGCGGGAAATTTTTTCGTCATGAGATACGTTGATACCGGATTCCTCCAGGGGGATAAGGCCTTTCAAGCGTTCTTTGCTTATTACCAAGCAAAAAGTCTTGTTTACTTCTTCAATGCCGGTGCAGGGCCATGACAAAATAGTCTTATTCTGCCGGGACGAATATATCTGAGGCCACAAGTCTTCTAAAAATTCTATTTTTTCAGATAGCATATGATCGTTCCTTTCTTTTTTAAGATTTAGCTTTGAAAAACCGGCTCAGGGGACCGACGGTTAATTAACTGCTCCGGGAAAAATATGAAACGCGCTTTGGGATACTGGGAAGTAAAAAGTTGTTTCTGTGATTCCAGACAGATTATAGAGACGGGTTTCTTTTGGTAGGGAGCTATGAAATACCCTGTCAAGGCGCTTTTTTTGGCAATATCGTTTAAAACCAAAATCGTAATATACTGCGAGGCGGTTTCATAGTTGGCGAACGGCTGGCGGGATGGTATTGCCCCAGGGAAAAGAGATTTTAAGTATTCTTCGGTCTCCGGTGTAAAGAAGTTGTTGAGGAGGTTTAAACCGGAAGGATAAGGCAAAAGAAGAAGCTCGTCTTGTTTACAGGAGTTATCCCCGAAAAGAGCCATAGCAGTTTGGGTCGGAGCAAAAACAATTGCTTTTCTGGCAATTCCAGACGTGGAATAGATTTTTAGTTCTGACCTTATGCCGTTGATATGCTGAGTTGAAGGTTCTTCGCTCAACAAGTAGAGAAAATAATAATAGCTGTTGATAATTACCGCGCCTTTAAAATAAGTTTTGCGGTTTAAACCGAAGTCGTTCCGTAATTGGCGATTGGATATAAAATTAAGACCAAGAGATAAAACAATATCGGCTATTTCTGCGTGGAGTTCACGGACCCTTTCATTGCGGAAACGATATTTTGTCTCGCCGATGATTTCTGCGGAGCGTTTGGTGAGCTCAAGATAGTGACCCCGCTTAATAAGATAGGCATCTTTTTCTAATCGCTGGACACGCTTGTAGTGATACCACTGGTTATTGCTGAAAGACCTGTAGATTGCACGCGCCTGCCCTAAAGTACATACTCCGGAGGCCGCTATTAACTTAAAAAGACTTTTGTCGTATTCGGTTATTTTGATTTTAATCACCACCTTTACTGCCGGCATTGCCGGAGCATTGTTGTAGAGATTTTTACGAAAAAGATATTACTGCCCTTGGCGAATGTTGCCGGGAAAGCAGATTGTTGTTGGGAAAATTTGCTGCTGAGTATTGCTGCCGAGAGATTGACGAAGGCAGTTGTCATTGAAATGCATGGATTATTGCCAGCGAAGGAATTGCCGCCCTAGAATTGCTAATCGGAATATTGCTGGCGGTGGTACTACTGACGGAGGCATTGTTGCGGATTATTGCTGCCGCTGCCTGGGGATTGCTGCCGGGATTATTGTGAACCATCCCCCTATTGCAAGCCTATTACTGCCCTGCTTGCCATACCGCTATCTTCCCTGATTACTGCCCCAGTATTACCTCATATCATTACTGTCCCGCCTGCTACTCCACTTTATTACTGCCCCGTCTCACCTTATTATTGCCCCCACTTACCATCTCAAATCATTACTGCCCGGCAGTCCAAGACCCCTATTTTGAATGAGCCGATATTAATACTGCAAAAAATTAGTACCAAGTGCGCATGACTCCCAACCCACCGCTTTTGGACATCGCTATTTCTGACTTTTGCCGGTTGTGTTGGACAGCTTTAAATACCGGTTTTTATAAGGGTGATAAGACTTTAGTTTTTGTCCAAAAAAGCTTGGATTTAAACGTCCAATAATGTCATGACATTTTTTTCTTTTTGGACGGTTTTTCATCCTGTTTTTCTGATAAAAAACTCAAGATAAAACTAAGGTTTTTGTTGCGCAAAGAAGAGAGGATTTTCAGGGTGCTCAACCAAATAAATTTCTGTCCTGGGGTTGTTTTTGTCAACCCCGCCCATCACCATAAATGACAGGTTATCCACCTTGTCATTTGGAATGATTTGGTTATATCTTAAGGAATTGATAATGATGTTATATGCCCGATTATCAGTATCCCAATAATAGGCCGGACTAAAAACCTTAATTACGCAAAGCACTTTTTTATATTTCTTTTTAATGTCCTTCAGAGCTTTATGCATAATACCAAGCCAATGTTGCTCCAAATTTGATTTAGGCAAACCCGCTATGCGGGGCAAAATATCGTTAATTGTGATCTTTATAAACTTGTCGTTCATTTCAGTATCAACCATTTGGATTATGTCTGTTGCCGGATCGTTTTCACAAGAATCATCGCTTAAAGGGCTATTGATGGCAGCCCACAATTTCATCCTGGCTTTTTCGGCTAATAAGTAAGCTTCTTCAAGTTCTTTCCTTTCCACGAACATAAATAAGAATTAATCTCCTTTCTTGCGGTGTTTCCGCTACGAGGCTTAGTCAATGCCAAATCCTTTTATAAGGTTTTGCGTAATTGTTTTTGTTTTATCTTTATCGGGTTGACCGGAGAGATGGACTCTTTCAATGCAATTCTCCAGTTTATCCAACCTGTTTTCGATATGGGATAATTTTATCCCGATATCTAAAAATGCTGCCGCAACGGCGCTCCTTGTTCCGCTGGGATAAGTAAAAATTTCATGATTCTCCGGCAGCCGAAGCTCTAATCGCTTTGTTTTTGCCATTTTTCCTCCACTGACCCGGAAGCGTCAAACCGCCAATTTAGTAAGGCTGAGAGGCGTTTTTTTCACCCTGCATCCGGTAGCTTACCCATTCGTATATTTTTCGTCCCGGTTGAAGGCTTAAAAAAACACCCTCTAGGTATCTACAACCCGGTGTTTGAAGCTTCCGGGCGGTATCCTCAATGCATTCCGGGCGAAAGCGCAAAAAAGTACCCTTTAAGCCTTGGCGTTTCGGCGTTAGGTGGTTCCGGCACCTTCTTCTTGATAGGACATCATAGATAGAAAACCTTCCGTATTTGCAAAAACAGGATCGGAAGGCGTAGTAATATTAGGAAAACTCAGATACCGGCTCAGCAATAACGTCCCGCCTCCGGCTGAAATCGTTTGGCTTATGTTATCGGCTTGCTTTCCCCAGGCCGACAACACTTCTTGGGTTATCTGATCGGCGTTTCTCCTGAGAACCTGATTTAATTCTAAGTTCAAATCAAGGGGTTTGCCGTCAAAAAATATCTTGTTGCCTGCGGTCAATTCGTTTAATAGGAATTTAGGAGCCAGAGAACCGGTTTTTTCTTGATATAATGACGATATCCCCCGGGACGCTAAATGAATTCCGGTATCCAGCGAACCGCAAAGCTCCGGTATAGGCACGGGAGAACCATCAATTAACTCAAACAACAGATAGTCAGTAGTATAATACCCTATGTCAACAACCGCTATCTTTCCCGCCTGTGCCAGAGCCAATCCGTTAGCTAAAAGAACCCCTACCCCTTGGGGGAAAACATGAACCGAAGAGATTGTAATATATTTCTCCGGGCCGTCGTCTATGCTGATATGAGCGTTTATTTTCTGGAGCCTTTCTCTTAGTTCTTGCTTCTGAAACCGGTAATAGGCCAGCGGAAGCCCCACAGCTATATCGGTAAAACCGGAAGCGCCACAAAGATAAGCTGCCGTTAGAATAAAGAGATCGTGTATTTCTTCGGATTTTACCCGGCTTAAAGTTGTAGTAGCGGTAAGCGATCTTAAAGCGCCTTCGCCGACTAATTCTTCTCGTTTTTCATTAAAGGTTCTAATTTTAACCCGATAACCCAAATGCTTAAACATTCCGGCTGTGGGATCACTGGCAATTGAAGCTTTTACTGACGGGAATAATATTTTTTTTCCGCTCCCGGCAAGAGCTTTTGTCTGCGAATATCCAACATCAATACTTATTTGCATCCTATAGCCTCCTTGCATTTCACATTCAACAACAACGTAAATAGTTGTTCTTGCTGGTTCATGATTTTTTCGATTATAACCGGGTCGAATTGTGCTCCCGCATTGATTTGGATTTCTGTTAATGCATCATCTATCGGCAAAGGATTGATCCGATATGGCCTCGGAAATATCATGGCATCAAGCGCATCTGCTATAGCTATTACCCGGGCACATAAAGGAATGGACTCTCCTTTAAGATGATCTGGATACCCGGTGCCGCTATAATGTTCGTGATGGGATTTAACACCTTCAATAATCACTTTATTAGCTGTTTTTAATAATTTCAATCCGTTTTCTGGATGCTGCTTGATTATTTTCCATTCTTTTTCATTTAAACGTTCTTTTTTTGATAAAATTGTTTTGGGTATTTGAATTTTACCGAGATCGTGTAAAAGTGCTGCATGCCAAAGATTCTTTAATTCTTTGGGGGTAAATCCGATGCTTTTGCCAATATATGCAGATACCTGTGCTACACGTTGGCAATGCAGGTATGTGTCAAAATCATAAAGCTTGATCTCATTTAGATAAGATTGTAAAGCAGCCCTAATTTTCGATCACCTCCCTTTTTTAGCATAAAAAAACCCCGGCCATTGCTGCCGGAGCATATGGTAAAATATAGTTGCATGGAATTGACGCGGTGTAAAAATCAAGCATTTAACCGCCGTTATTCTCAATATACTCCCATAGCCATATACCAGTTGAAAGCATATATATAAAAATACCTAGTATTTTTCGGCCCGCGGATGCATTACTAAACAGACTATAACCATGTTCAAATGCTTGAATTATCTGAAGTTCAATATTATTGGAAGTTATATAACCCAAAAGCGTTAATGCAATTAAAAATGCAAGTATCGTAACTGAAATATATAGCAGAATATATTTTCTAGCTAAATTGAGAGAGGAAACTATGCGAAATTTTCTCAAATTTTCACTCCCCTTTCTTTTAATTCATACCGTACAATTAATGGAAGTTGTTTTGTTTGCTTTTTCACTTTTTGTTATCGTTGTTGGTCCCGGATATTCATCCCTAATTATAGATACTACCCGCACATATCTATTAGTCAGCGTAGGAATTGTTACAGGTTTAATTTACTCAATTATCGGCATTTGGCTTTTTTAAAAAAATAACACCTGGAAAAAGAGTATGTTATTCCTTGTTGGACAAAATCTTGCCCAAAAAAACAGCACATTAGTTTTTTTAAAATCATTATGGGCTGGCCTGGGGGAAGAATTATCAATTAGAATGCCGACTCTAATATTATTCAGTGCAAGTATTATAGATCAGCTTTATTTACCTCTCGGACTACTCATCGTATTTTCATTGCTGGTAAACTCTATGTGGACGGTAGGACATTTAGGTAACGTTCCCAAATCGGTTAAACATAAACAATCTTTTTCAAGCACTATTAGATTGGCAATGCCACATATGATTGTGATATTTCTTTCTGGAATACCTTTTTATATAATATCTTTAAAACTCCAATCAATTCTGCCTGTTATAATTGCACATTTTCTAACTAGATTTTATTATGGGCCTTTACATACGATATAAAGAAGACGGCAACGACATACTTCTACCACCTAGCACTGCTAACGTTTGAATCAGGGCTTCTCGTTCCAGTATCTAGTAAACGGTAATCAAAAAAACCCCGGCCATTGCTGACCAGGGTTTTTGTTGTTATCCCTCGGGATAAACGTATGTTTTTCGCGGATCGGGAGCCCCGGGATGGCGCTTCAGCCAGTCGTCAACATAGCCTGCCGGCTGCGGCGTGGTCCCCGCGCCGTTGACTAATATGCTGCCGGCAGCTTTGTAATGGTAATAAGCCACCTGGTTTTTGTATTCTTTGTATACGCACCAGCAGCCGTCGTCGTTGCAAACGACATGGCCTACTGTCTTGTCATAGACTACTTTTATTGTGTAATTGCAGGTTAGATTGTAACTTTTGGGCGGTCCGTTATACTGCCCCGTTCTAATGTTTTTCATGGGAAAGCCATCAAGTGCAAACCAGTTCTGCCAGTTGGCTTTGCCCCGGTGGCCCCCCTGGTCGATTATGAGTTTCTCTTGGGCGTATTCGCCCCACCATACAGGATTGTTAAAAGAAAAAGAACTGGATTGCTTGGGATAGCTTATATAACCTTCGGTGATCTCCCAGCTTTTTAATACGCTGTAGCTGCCGCATTCGTCATCCCCGCCCGGCCTTGGCGGCGCTATGGTCTTGCTGTAGTCGATATCACTGTCGTTAGTGATGTAATACTGGATGTTCTTGCCTTTTAAGGGATAAAGGTAAGTCCTTACGATATCCGACCATTTGCAGGTATTGGGCTCTCTTTCTACAATAGGATTGCCCTGAAATTCCCGGATGGATATCTGCTGGTGCGCCCGGGAACGCAGCTCCTGGCCGGATTCAGGCTTGATAGCTGCCGTCACTACCATAGAGTTTTTGTTGTTATTATAATTCTTCTCCGGGTAAACCACCGGCAGGGGGTCTACGTTAATGCATTCTTCTAATTTAGAATAACCTAAAGCGTCCAGCGTCCACTGAAAAGTAAATTCTTTGGTTTCCGAAGGGCCGAAATCACTTACTTCCACTATATTGCTGGAGCCGTCTTTTAAAACAGCTTTGTAGCCGTTGTTATACGCGCCTATAGGGACGTTGGTTAAATAGCCTTTGGTGATGTTGGTGAAAGATACGGTCCCGGTATATCTTTGTCCCGGCACCGGTACGCCGGAGACGCCGGACCTTATCCCGGTGGCCGCTAAATCAATATCCGAAGATATAGTAATAATCATGATGTTGTTTTCTTGGTTGCTTTCCGCAGCCGGGGTCTTGCCGTCTATGTTGGCTAAGAACACCAGCCGGGTTTCCTGCCCGGCAGCGGGAACCTTTACCGATAAGTTAAAATCCTGCTTTGAGCCTTTGTCCAGGGCGATATCGTCTACTTTCCAGATAGGGTTTTCCCAGCCGGAGCCGAACCAGGTGGCAGCAAAATCGGTAGTCTGTTTTTCGCCGGCGTTGTGCAGGGCGAAGTTTATATTAACGGTTTCTCCGGGAGTACCAATATAGGTTTTGGCGCAGGTTTTATAAGACTCTTGCCATTGGTCAGAACCTTCCGGAGTCGGGTAGAAATCGGGTACGCCTTTAGCGTTTACTCTAAGTAAAGCGGTGGAAAAGTACCATATATGGCCTTTGGTATAAGGGCTGCCCATATCTTTGGTTTTATGATAAGCATAAGTGCCGTTGTCGCTCCAGCCTTCCTGATTAGCTTTGGTTTTATCAGCTACCTCCAAATATAATTCGATATAGCAGTCCTGCTCCGGATAAGCATCTTTCATTTTCTGTAAGGCTTCCTGGAAATAGGTGTTTATCCCCTCTTTTGAACCCGCTAATTCAGGGCGAAAATCTACCAGGGCCTTAATAGGGAAGTGGCTGCGGTAAGCCTTGATATCAGTAATTTCTTCTTCGGAAACCGGTAAGATTCTGTACTGTAAATCCCAGGAAGATAGCTTATTGCCCGGAAAAGCCTGGCTGATGTCGCGGAGAGTGATGTTATCGTTGAGGTTTACATCTATTACGGTGGTGGGGGCGTCCAAATTCTTGCTTTTATCACTTTTTCCTACAACCTGGCCGTTTACTAAGACTTTGAACTGGGCCTTGGGTTTTTCTTCTTTAATAGTTCTGTAGGGTGCTGGGATCTTTCTGTAATCAACCGCATACTGTTCTCCGATAATATCGTGTACTTCATTTCGATTAGTGAGATCATCTACCTGTGCTTCCGATAATCCCAACGGATAAGCAGAAGGCAAGGCTGCTTGAGCCTTGCCCGGAATAACCAACATAATCGCCATCATCAGTATGGCTAATATTTTAATTTTTTTAAATTTCAAGCCATTTTTACCCCCTTACATCTGGAAGGTCATTTCGTAAATTTTAGTGTTAGCTTCGTTGTAGATGTCGTAATTAATTGTCATGCCAGGTTTAATCTCGGTTAAATAACCCAATCCATTGGCTATCGAATGCTCACCATTATATCCACCGTCAGTTTTCATCTCAACTTTTTCCTTTTGCCCAAAAGGCGCTACCAAAGCAGTGTTCAGCCCTTCGTGGCTGGTGCAGACAAAGCGGTATTCTTTTTCATCCTTGCTTACAAACCTTATTGCAGTAGGTGAAGCATAGATAATAAATTCAGAGTAACTATCAATCTTAGTTCCAGGTTTCTTATTATAACAGTCAATAGTTACCTGCTTAGCCTCGCCGGGTTTAGCCTCGCCGGGCTTTTGGGTATTCAGATCTATTTTTTTCAGTATGTTTTCCAAGTCAGGCTTCGATTGTCCTTTGGGATAAGCTATCACCAACTGGTTTTCCGCGTCCCAATCCACCTTAAAGCCCAGCCCTTCGGCCACATACCGGGCGGGGAGCATCGTCCTGCCGGGATCAGCGATTAACGGAGCCACGTCCATTTCTGACTTCTGCCCGTCTTTCAGCATCGTTTTGCTGCCGATGGTCAGCTCCAGCTTGCTCTTGCCTTGTAAAACGGCTTTCCTAGCGGAATTGTCCCAGGTGATGTTACTGTCGCTTACACCCAAAGCGTTGCCCAAAAACCTTACCGGTACGAATGTCCGGCTGTCTTTAATAAAGGGCGCAGTATCCATCTGGACGGCCTTTACTTCGGAAGAGCCTATCTCCTGGGTGTAGTAGCTGCTATGGCCGATTTTGAATACTATGAGCTTGTTGGGAGTGGCTATAGTTTCATCCGCAAATGTGGGGACAACACAAACCATCATCAACATGGCGGCCAGAAGTAATGCTTTTATCTTATTCAAATCTATTGTCTCCTTTCGGTATATGTTTACAATGAGTTAACTGTCCTCCTTTCTTGATTTTACCATATAAGGGGTCCAGAAAATAAAAAAAGCCCTCCTGTAATTAAGAAGGGCTTTTATAAATTCATTTACACTAAATTAAGCTGCTTTTCTCTCAACCTTTCTGACATAACGTGTTTAATTACAATTTTCGTTGTATTGTCAGTATTTATGAATTTAATTTTACTTTTGGGTTCCTCGACTTCAAACACCATTTTACCAAAGGCCTCGTCACAAAATGAATGACTTACTACTCTTACTCCATTAAAATCAATAACAATGATATTTGAACCTATTTGGTTTAACAATGCCTTTCGTACATCTTTTCCGAGACGCCTACCAGTTAGCACCGTTCCCCATTTATTCATCTGCATTTTAGTCGCCTCCGCATTATTAAATGAGTCTTAGAGAATTACTTTGACTCGCAGAAGTTGGAGCTTCTGGCTCCATCACCCGGCCAATGCCGTAGCTCCGTTCAAGAAGGTTCCCTACCTCAGATTATTAAACCCTTAATTTTGTCTATACGTATCCCCTAGAAATGTTCTTATTTCATCATAATATTCATCGGACTCATCCGCTTGGTAGGTATTAAACTTACGGATTAATTCAGTATAGTCCCTACGATTAAGAATCCCTATAGGCGGTATATTAGCATTTTTTTCTTTGTAAATGTACTTTAGGTCTATAATTGAGGTTTTACGTAATTTATTGTATTTATCCGGAGCAACAAGCAAATATCTGTCCGGCTCATTAACATACAAATCATCTCTACTTGAAAAAGTAAGGAAATACAAAAATTCGTTTTCATCTTTGGTTTCTATGGGGAGTACCACTGGATGCCCACCTATCCTAAAGTCAAGTTTATGAGTTCCTTTAAATTTAATATTGCTTTTCTTAATGATTTCGCCCTTATCATAATCCACTTCTAATAAACCACCAATTCATTATCCTCAAAGTATACAAAATATGAACAATCCGTTATGTCTTCGCCGATTGTCCATAACTCATTAATTAACTCATCAGTTAATTCTAGTTCGCTTTTTTTATAAGTGAAAATATTCCCATTTATGTGATCTGAAATAAAATCATCTATATCTTGATTTTGATATGATACATATATTTCTTTTAACGGTTGATAATAATCAAACAAGACGTCTTCAGCGATAACAGGATTAAGCCTTTGCTTAATTTGTGTCCTTAAAGACGCCCAAGGCAGTTCTCTGTGGGTTAACTCGCTAAGTTGTTTGCCGGTTTTATTGCCATATATCAAATTTATAATTTTCAATATTCTTTTGTCTATATCTCCTAAGTCAATATTACTACCGCATAATGTATCTTTAACTAAATTATTGTAACGATAATAAGTATAAACAGATGAAATCACCGGCCCCCTTTCCCATGCCTCAATATTATCTGTAAACAAAGGTGTCTTGTTATAAACTACCAAGTTCATTGCTTGAGAATAATAAAGTAATTTCTGCAATTTAATGTTGCCGTCAAGATTATTTGATGTCACGTCGGTATTATTCAAAATAAACCATTTTGCTGCATCAATAGCGTTTAGCAAAATTACCGACCCCCTTTTAAAATTATCCTTAATGACAGTATACGCAATAATAAAGAACTGTAAAAGTTCTCTATCAAAATTTGAACACCTTTTTTTAAATAACTTGCCAAATGTTGGGTAGTGATTATATTTTTACTTATTTATCTTAGGCAACATTTCTCCCCGTTACTGCTGCTTCCCATGCCTCCAACACGCTTTTCGCGCTTAACGGTAATACAATACTTCCTCCGTCTCTTTTGGCAAACTTGTCGGAATAGTTACGCAGGACTTAATCTTTCTTTAAGAATCCCCATAGGCGGTGTATTAGCATTTTTTTCTTTATAACAGAAACCAGCACAATAAAGCCTATTTGTTTTTCTTGAGCTTTTTGGAAAAATCCGTAAGAAGGCTATTAGCTATCATTTGTTCTTGCTTTAAACTACGAGCATCTTTTTTTTTAATCCGTCTTAATGGCTGGCTATGATTATATAATACATCCGGGTCTAAATCGGCACCATTAGGCCAAACGATAGTGCCTGATTCCTTATCTACTTTTACTTGCCGAAAGAGATTAACATCTTTTAATGGTTGGAAAAGCGATCCTTTAAAGAACTGGCTCATCTGAACAGATCTTTCTTCCCCATTATCAAATTCTAATATTAATTTATAACCAGAATCGTATTTTACATCCAAAATTGATATCATTTCTTTACTCCTTTCATAGGATAGGATCTCCCTTAACTGCTTTTTCCCACATTTTTAATAAATCTTCACGATTTGAAATAATCCAACTGCGAATCTCCTTGTCAACAGTAATTGGTATTGTACCTTCCAACACGACAACATCATTGATTGTCATGCTCGCTATAGCCATTTTCTTGTATCTAATATGTACATGAGGAGGTTGATGATCTTGGTAATAAATATATATATTGTAGTTTTTAATATCATGAATTTTGGGCATATCTTTAACTCTTTTCAAAAGGATGGCTTGACAAACTGTTTTATTTAATTATATCAGCGGCATAAACTTCAAGCAAATTAGTCTTTAAGGTAGAACTCAATATAACAGTTCTGCTTAGGATAAGTATCCAACTCCTGCAAAGATTCTTGAAAGTAGGTGTTTATCCCTTCTTTGGTTACTTAACAAAAAAAGGAATAAAAAGCGTCCTCATTAAGAGGACGCGCGTCTTCGTTATGAACATTATTTGAGGCCAATTTGAATCATCAGCTTCCAGCTATATTTAGTTTATCATTTTGTTTCTGTAAGTCAAGGCTTGAAATCTATCGTGAACTACTCCCACTTACGCTTTGCTAAGAAGTGGGAACTCCTGGCTTTAGTTGAAAGTGGTTCGCAAGAAAAGTAATTTCCCGAAATATTATATCTAGCTTTTAACTGCTTTAATCTCAAGGGAATATTTGCCCTCGGGTATGTCAGCTACTGCAAATTCTATGGAGAATTCTTTGGCTGTTTGACATTGTTCCACTGTGACTGATTCTTCTTTTACCATTACTCCGGAAGTGTTTTTAAGTTCAGCAGTAACGGTTACATTGTTATTATTAATCTCCATAACAGTCCCTGCGACTGTTATGGTATTGTGCCCAGCAATTTCAGAATAAGCGGTATTTGCTTCCGGGCTGGTAATATTTAAGGTTATAGAAGGCGTTGACTGCAACAGATTTAAAAATCCGCCATCATCAGGACCAAGTACTTGGACAGGGATAGTTCTCCTTTCGGTAGTTCCGTCGCCTAGCTGACCATCGTCACCCCACCCCCACGCCCAGACCGTGCCGTCGGATTTAAGGGCCAGGGAATGGCTACTTCTCCCTGCTATAGCTACAGCATCAGTGATGTTTTGCACTTGAACAGGAGTAAGCCTGCTTTCGGTAGTTCCGTCGCCTAATACGCCAGTCATGTTCCCTCCCCACGCCCAAGCCGTGCCGTCTGATTTTAGGGCGAAAGAATAATCGTATCCGGCTGCTATAGCTATAACATCAGTGATGTTTTGCACTTGAACAGGCGCGGATTTTTTCACCCCATAGCCACCAGTGCCGTCACCTAATTCACCATTATAATTACGTCCCCACGCCCAAACGGTACCGTTTGACTTAAGAGCAAGACAATAATTGTATCCGGCTGCTATAGCTATAACATTAGTGAGATTCTTTACCTGAACGGGAGTGCTTTTATCTTTAGTAGTTCCGTCACCCAATTGCCCATATGTATTTCCTCCCCAAGTCCAAAGAGTTCCGTCGGACTTGAGGGCTATGGAATGAATACCTCCGCCTGCTATAGCTGTTACACCGGCAAGGTTTTTTACCTGAATAGGAGTGGATTTATCTTCACCAGGACCAGAGGTTGAGTCGCCTATGCCTAATTGATGATTATAATTACGTCCCCAGGCCCAAACGGTACCGTCGGATTTGAGGACCAGAGAATGACCATTTCCGCTTGATATAGTCGTTACACCAGTAAGATTCTGCGCCTGGACGGGAATAGATTTGCTTGTTCCAGAACCACTGGTTCCATCGCCTAGTTGCCCATAACTATTTCCTCCCCAAGTCCAAACAGTTCCGTCAGACTTAAGGATCATAGAATAATTACCCCCGGCTGCTATAGCTGTCACGCCGGTAAGATTTTGCATCTGGACGGGGGTGGATCTGTTTGTAGTGGTGCCATCGCCTAATTCACCATCCGCGTTATATCCCCACGACCAGACGCTACCATCTGATTTAAGAACAAGGGAATACTGACCCCCGACTGCTATAGCCGGTGTCGTACTAAATTCAGCTTGAGCCGGCTTTGTTATTGAAAACGATAAGGTCAGCATAAATATTATTAGAATTAACGCTGCCGTTTTTTTGAATCTCATTTTACGACCTCCTTTATAAAAAAGGCCGCCGAGAGTCGGCGACCTTTCGTGTTATTTCCCGTCGCTTGCCGTAACAGTAATAGAGTATTTGCCCTCTGGTATATCGTTTGCTGAAAATTCTATCGTGAATTCTTTTGCTGTTTTGCATTGTGAAACTGTAGCGGTTTTAGAGATACCATTGATCGTAGCAGTAACGGTCACATCGTCATTATCTGCATCCATGATAGTCCCCACTATTGTTATGATGTTATGCCCTTCTACTTCAGAATAAGCGGTTTCCGGCGCTGGATTTGATATGTTTATTACCGGCGCAGTATTCGTGTTTTCGGAAATAGAAATAGGTTCTGTTTCTACCCCGTCGGTATTGCGGGCTTTCACGCTTACTGTGTAAGCTTTTCCAACGGTTAACCCTGTAAATTCATGAGTTAATTTATTGGCAACGAATTCTGTGTAGGTACCATCAATACCCACGGCATACTCTACAGTATCCGGGTTGGTATTTGCTTCCCAGGCTACGGTGAGGGTCGTCGATGTCTTGCCAGTCACTATAAGATTGGCCGGCTGATTCGCCAAGGTATAAACAGACGCTGGCTGACTGGCGATACCGTCCCCTAAAGCATTATAAGGCACTACTTTATGCGTATATTGGGTATTGGGATTTAAGCCTTCATGTATATAGCTTATGTCAGTAACATCAGCTATCGTTGTTTCACCTTCAAGGACATGATACCCAGTAGCATTTTCTACTGCAGCCCAACTGATTTTTATACTGCCCGAAGTAACAGCTTCGGCAGCTATATCTCCCATAGCTATAGAGTCTAAAGAGAAGTTAACCGTTTCGGTTGTTTGGTTGCCGGCATTATCGGCAGCTACCACCGCAAGTACATACGTTCCGGGTTCGCTGATCGGGGTATTGGACAAGAATGCTGCTGGAGTTCCATTTTTAGTGAGAGTTGCGGTACATCCCTGCAGACCGGATAATGTGTCGAAAGCGTTAAAAACTGGCGTAACCGTATTAGAATAAGTTTTGTTTTCTACCCCACTGATAGTTATCGTTGGTGCAGTCCTGTCCAGTTTTACAGTACTATTCGCTTGATCTCCTGTATTTCCGGCTTTATCTATGGCTGACGCAGTCACAATAGTTTCACCTTCGGGAGAAACAGTTATGATAAAATCTGCTCCAAATGTCGTTTATTATGACGGAATCGCTATCTGCAGCTATAACTGGAAAACCTGTGGCTAAAATAAAAAATCCTATAACAAGCATAATTGACAAACGCTTTTTCATTCTTTTCCTCCTTGCCTTGTTGTTTCAACGATTTATATACGGGATTATGGGCTAAAATCTACTTTTCAGGACTACGAATTTTAGGGAAACTTTGATTATAATTTTCCATACCTTATATCTCCTTCTCTTTTTCTGCCCGGCATGTACTACAAGATACTGGTCAATTTACAAAACACACCTTTTATGAACAAAGCGGACTTCGTCAAGATTTCATTCTCAAATCCATTCACTTGCCCTACAGAATAAAACCCATAAATTGCACAACTTACGCAGACTACCAAAGCCAAAATCCATACCCCGTCAAGAAACACCCCCCATGCTTTCGAAAATATCCGCTTTTTTAGGGCTTTATCCTTCACAGAAACGATCTGGTCAAGTTTTTGCTCAATCACTTTGAGACCGTTTTCTTTCACGAGTTTGATTTCATAAGGCCTGGAGGGGTCGAATCCGTTTAAAGATTCGTTGTCTATTGTGCCGTCGATAACTCCCCGAACTATTTCCTCGGGGATCTGAAGGCTTTTGACGATTGCTTCTTGGTCGCAAATCTCACTCATATCAATAATTCTTTGGGCTAAATTCAACGATATCGCTCCTTTCACGAATTTCAAAAAAAAGAGGTTGTTTCGGTCTCCCGAGACAACCTCTTTAAGACTATTCCTCCTCTTCTTTTTTCCTTCTACGTTTCGGGACAATGATAATTAACAGAGCTGCTGCCAATGCTGCTGCTACGATCGGTATAATAGGAGTTTTTGTTTCCTGGAATTGATCTGAGCCTAACCTTATATCAAGGTCAGCAATCGGCATATTGTCCGACAGAACGCATTTTGCCACTTCTTTTCCGGTTTTGTTTGCTTGGGTAACATTGCTCGTATTCGGAATAACGTCTACTTTGCTGACAAGCGTTTTTCCGGATTTGATCCGTTTGTCAATAACGAATATCTTATGCGTTCCCAGCGGGACGTTTCTAAATCTGAATTCTCCGTTTTTATCTGTAAAGGTCGTTCTGACTTCGCTGTGTAGTTCTACTTTAACAGAAGGCACGGGAGTTCCGTCGCTTTTAACGATTTTTCCCACAACCATGCCAGATTTGATTTCTTTATCGCTATTGTTTTTAACCGGCTCGACTTCTATTGCCTGAGTGCCGTTAATATTGCCAAGCGTATCAGTAAAAGAATTGCCGGAGAATCTATTAGCGGACCCCTTAGAGGCGTTTTGAGTATCGGCTGATCCGTTATTATCAGACCAATCAGGAGTATTTTCAATAGGAGTATCCTCAGCAGGATTGTTTGCAACAGGGGTATTTTCTGTAGGAGTATCTACAACAGGAGTATTCCCAGCAGGATTTGTGTTAGGATCCTTATTGTTTTCATTGGGATTATTCTTATCGTTTTCGCTGATCTTATCATTTCCATCGGTTTTGCCATTTCCGTCGGTTTTATCATTTCCGCCGGGAAGATCGGGATCGTCGGAACCACTGTCGCCAGAATCATCATAATCGCTGTCACCTGAAGGTTTAAGTTTATATACAAAAATATGCTCTCCGGTCTGTTTATCAGTTGAGATAACAAAAGTGACCGAATTGCTGCCTATAAGCTCATATCCTCCGATGGCTGGTGCATAATACGTGTTTTCGCCGGTAACGTTGTATGTGTCTGAAGGTCTTATCGTATTTCCATCAACATCTTGATATTTTATGGTTATGGTCCCTACGGGAACAGCCGGGGCGATAATAGTTACATCAGCATTGTCACTGTATAAGTTCATACCCGCGTCTATATAAGTTGTCTCAACTTCTGCATTGCCTACACTGAGTGCAGTAAGCAATCCATCTGCGATAGACGCATTTCCGGTTACTGACCAAGTGATATTGCTTGTCGGGACAGATTTTTTACTGCCATCAGAATACACTAATTCCGCTTCGTATTGGATTGTTTCTCCCACTTTAATCGTTACTTGAGATGGAATGATATTCAAACCCACCATTGTAGCAGCTTTGCCGTATACAAAAGTATGTTCTTCGACTTGGCCTTCAGCAATAATAGTAATAGTTACGCTATCAACTGCCGGCTTGGTGTAACCTTCAATATCGGGCGCATAATACGTGTTTTCACCGGTAGCACTGTATACGTCTGAAGATTTGATTATATTTCCATTAGCATCCTGATAGTGAATCTTTACGGTGCCGGTATAAACGGTCTTATTATATACAAAAGTATGTTCTTTGATTTGGCCGTTTTCGGTAATCGTAAGAGTTACGCTGCCTTCTAATGGTTTGTCATAACCATTGATGTCGGGAGCCGTATACGACGATGTTCCGGTTGCACCAGTATTAATGTAGCTGTCTTTAATAGGATTGCCCTCGCCGTCTTGGTAGTGGATTATAACGGTACCTCTGGGCGTTGTGAGCGTTCCGAAGTTAGCTACAAGCACTATGTTAGCTGCCGGCATAGTAAAGTTATAGGTGGGGTCAGTAGTTACGAATACTCCGTCTTTTTCCCAACTGGCAAATTCATAACCCGAGTTCGGAGTAGCTATAGCAGTGATCTTGTCACCGGCTATCGCCGTGCTGGGTACGGTTATACTGCCGCCATTTATAGGATCTATACCATAAGTTATTTTGTAGCGAGGAAGACCCGTGCTGAAATTAGCCTTAAGCGCTACGTCGGCTGCCGGCATGGTGAATACATAAGTAGGATCAGTGGTTACTACGCTTCCGTCTCTTTCCCAGCTTACAAATTCCCAATTTGAGTTGGGGGTTGCAATTGCAGTCATCGTATCGCCAGTCATTGCCGTACTGGGTACGGTTATACTGCCGCCGGTAATGGGGTTTATTTCGTAAGTTATACGGAAAGGACCGGGATCTTGTTCTGTTTGCACAATTACCGGATTGCTGGGAAGGCCCTTTGAACCGTCTCCATATATGGGAGTCACGATAAACTCATATGAAGTGTCCGGAGTTAATCCGTCAAACGAATAACTGGAAGAACCTCCCCCGGGAACTATGATTGTTTCCCAGGCTCCGCCACCGCCCCGGTATCTGATTTCGTAATCAGAAGCTCCATCGGCTGGATCCCAGCTTATAGTAGCGGAATCATGTCCTCCGGACGTACCTGTAACGGAAGTCCCAGTGGTGATAACAACAGGAGTGCTGGGAGTCCCTTCGATATCCCCGGCATAAATCGGTATTATATTAAAGGTATACTGTGTATTCGGTGTCAAACCCGTTACCGTATAAGTGATCTTACTGCCTGCATAAGTATAGGGTTCGGTTACCGATATTGTTTTTTCGATGCTGGTGTCATTGTTGAGATATTTGATTTTGTAGTATACCGCCCCATTTACAGGAGACCATATCAACGTGACTGATTCCGAATCACTGCCATTGATTTCAACAGAAGGTCCCGTGGTAACAACTACAGGACTGCTGGTATTACCTTCGACGCCTCCGGCGTAAACCGGTATTATCCTAAAGGTATATTGCGTATCCGGCATTAGGTTTTCTACTGTGTAGGTAATTTTATTGTCGCTGGTATAAGTGTATTCAGGCCTTACTTCTGTTTCATGATTGCTGCCCGTAGAGTTGTTGGTATATTTAATCTTGTAATACTCAGCTCCGTCTACAGGAGACCATATCAACGTGACTGATTCTGAATTGCTAGTGCCTGATTCAACAGAAGTTCCGGTGGTAATAACAATCGGGCCGACAGGAGTACCTTCGATATCCCCGGCATAAACCGGTATTATATTAAAGGTGTATTGTGTGTTGGGAGTCAGATTATCTATTGTGTATGTTATTTTACTGCCCGAGTATTTATAAGGCTCAGTTACCGATATCGTGCTTTCAGCCCCAGTTGTGTTGTTGACGTATTTGATTTTATAATACGCTGCTTCATCTACGGGCGACCATATCAACGTTACTGAAGTGGAATCAATTTCTCCGGTGGTAAGTATTGACGAATATTGCGCCTTGATGGTTAAATCACTGGTTACGTTATCGAAAGACTTATCCCACCCGGCAAAGGTATAACCTTCTCTGGTTGGGCTGGTCGGTGCTGTGGCGCTTTTGCCATGCAAAACGGTTTGAGTATCCAAGACTGTATTGTCATAATCAACAAAAGTTACGGCATAAGTATCAGTATTATGAATAACCAAATCGAACTTGTTGTTGGGATCTATGGTCTTGTCATGGCTGCCGCTTGCATTTCCCGCCTTATCAATCGCAATCACAGATAATTCGTAGTTGCCCGGTTCAGTAATATCAAAACTGTATGAACTACCTGAAATTTCAGTCACAGTATTTATGGTAGCTCCTCCATCCAGAGAATATTCAATTTTTTCTACTCCGCAAGGAGGATTTCCACCGTCCGTGATATCGGTTATATTGACCGTAACCGACTTGGTGTATTCGCCTTCCATATGCGCAACGGTTTCAACATTCAAGGTAGGTGAAGTTTTGTCCACGATAATATCAACTGTTGTGTTGTCACTCGCTATCGCTGAAAGCGGCAACATAAGGCAAACTAGCACTATTATCATAATCACAACAAATGAATTCCGGTTTGCTTTTGCCAATGTTTTTTTCCTCCTATAATTATTTTCATTACGGTAACAACGCTTTACAGGAGGAGCCTTATTGTCCATCGGCGGCGGTGACTTATTGACCATTTCAGATTTCATTTTTATCACTCCCAAAAATTTTTTAAAGGTCATAAAAAAAGGTGGCTTGACACCACCTTTTAAAAGAACATTATTTTTATTCAGTTGGGTTGTTTATGCTCTCGTTAGCCGGGTCTTTACTTTGCATGGGCTCTTCATTTTCTATGGTCTTTTCGCTTTCCGGCTGTTTATTCTCTACGGACTCTAAATCTTCAATAGGATCAACGGGTTCTGCCGTCTCTACCGGTTCTGTGGGATTAGCAGGTTTTACTGGCTCTACCGGTTCTGTGGGGTTAGTAGGTTCTGCAGGTTCTACAGGATCTGTGGGTTCCGCAGGTTTTTCAGGTATTGCTGTTTCAATAGGGTTAACCAATTCCATGGGGTTTTCAATAGCTGGGGGAGCTTGAATTACATAGGTATCAAAAATGATTTTGGCTCCGACTATTCGGGTTTCACTTATTATAGAGGCTCTAATTCTTTGCTGATCCGCCGCCAGGATCGGTACAGCGTCAGAGACTATTCCATTAGAAAACAGGCCGATTCTTCGGCCGTCTAAAGTAAATTCCACTATGGCTTCAGAAGGCATTCCTTCGACAGAAGTCAATATAACTTGTTCCGGCATTTGAATCTGCTGCGGTTCCTTTTCCTTTAGCTCTTCATCAACCTTCTTTTCGGCATCTTCTTTCACTATAGGCTCTTCTTCAATAATTGCTGCCGGAGCCTCTGAAGCCTCTTTATCCTCAACAGGGTCTACAGTGGCATCTTCTTCAATAGATTCCTCCGAAGAGTCTTTCGTTTCTTCAGCCGCAGGTTCTTGGGAATCAGCAAGCTCTTCTGGCGATTCTGTTATAGGCTCTGCCCCGGCAATCTCAGATATTTCGGATTCAGACATATTGCCATCTTCATTTCCGTATGCCATCGTTGGCATACATAAAGCAAAGAACAAAAAAATAACTAACGTTTTAAACCCCTTATGCTGTTTAATCATTGCATCCTCCTTTAAAAATTTATTAACGCCATTTAATAAGTATTTCTGCTTAAACTATAATGGACCCAAGAAACTAGACACAAAAAATTAAGGATTAAGTTTCAATAATT
>ENA-UOOK01000951-UOOK01000951.1-fermentation-metagenome-genome-assembly--contig:-NODE-951-length-38942-cov-8.508885_pt1 | contig 38942 bp, 26 predicted proteins | sample MGYA00245777_ERZ724023 | MGnify/ENA primary metagenome ERZ724023 (study PRJEB28704, sample SAMN03018312) | fermentation metagenome | biome: anthropogenic terrestrial biome; feature: soil; material...
AGATGCCTAAGTGACTGGAGTTCAGACGTGTGCTCTTCCGATCTCATCTCGTTAAAAGGAATTTGTGGGAACCCAGGTATTTCCTGATAAATGACAGAAGAATCTATTAATGCAAAGTTTCTGTTTTCCATATCTACAAAGCCTGCATTTTCAGCTGTGATGCTAATATTATTTTGAATTGTGCCGTATGTTTTAGCATTATTCGTAATCTGTAAAGCACCACTATTACATAGTACATTATCTTTTACTACATTTCCCTTAGGGACTTTTGGTTCATCTTCCCATATGTTTACCAGCGTAGGATATTTACTTGCCCATGGCTCTTCTTTATATGGAACGTCTATGAGAGCTTTATAACAAGTACCATTAGGAGCTTCTGCCATCGGTGCGGCCCAATCTGCTGCTCCACGGTTATCTATCTCCACGGAGGTATTACAATTAATCATAATATTGTTTTTAATAATATGATCCCTGCCACAACCAACTAAAAATGCTGTGCCTTTAATATTATAGAGTATATTTCCTGTAACTTCTGCACTACTCATAAAATCATCAAAATACACAGCAAAGAGCATTTTTGAAGTATCAATAGCACTGATGTCATGGATATAGTTATTACGAATAATGTTTCCACGGTATGTCCAATCACGTCCTGAATATATCGCCCCCGTATCAGATGTTTCTTGGCATACTTTATATATCTCGTTATTTTCAATTATATTGTCATTTCCTCTAAATTCGATTCCAAAATGTGGTGCATCATGAATTAAATTATTTGAAGCTCTAAGGCCTGTACCAATCAACTTAATGGCAGGGGTATACGTTCTGACAATACGTGCATAATCATAAATATGATTGTTTTCTGCATAGTTTCCTACCGGAGTAAGGGTTTTACGGTTACCACCAGTGATAGAAATACCTCCTGCACCTGTTTCATAAATATCACAAGCAACAATCCCGTTATTTGTTCCTCCGCCTGATTCGTCGTCCATAATCAGCCCATTTTGAAATGCAGTATCCTCATCGCCTATGACTACTGCTTTTTGTCCGAGACGACGGAATGTACAATCAACAACTAAGTTGTTAGAACAGTTCATCATTTTAATGCCGTGTCCTCTGGATATTTCAAAAGTAATGCCCTGTATCTTTATATTAGATACTCCATTCATATTTATTAATGGAGTATCTAAAACAGACATCTGTACTGTACTATTTTTTATATCTGTTTCAGGATATACATAGAGCATCCCGTTAACCCTGTCTAAATACCACTCGCCTGGCATATCAATTTCTGATAGCAAATTGTAAGCGTAGAATCTTTGCCCCTTATTAATGCCATAAAAGCTTGGACTTGATGCTTCAATTTTCTTATTTGCTTTATCAAGATCTTTTATTTTCAGATTATCAAAAGCCCAATCCCATTTCCAATACCCGAATAACCAGATTTCATTCTCTTCTTCCCAGCTATTAATACGGGTGTTAGTATATTTAAAAATAGGGCCTTGTTGATTTATCCATTCTTCCTCCGGAACATAATCTTCATGACTGGGATCGCCGGCAGGTTTGTCATGCATATGATTGCGCGGAATAAATCCTTCTTCAATAACATCACCGGTTAGCATAAAACCTTTATTAGGATAGCGCGCTAATGTCATAGTTTTATTATTTATAAACAGTTCAGGTGCTGGAGGAACCGGTGGCCAATTGTATCCAGCTTTGGGTATTACACCATATTCCGTAATGCCCTGCGCTTTTAAATTGACCTGCCAAACTTTGTCTCTAGCTTCTTCTGGCAACCTGTTTAATATTTCCCCGTCAGTTACAGGTACAAATGAATCTGAATTTATATTGTATCCTCCCATAATACTAACTTCTTCGTTATAGTACGACTTAAATGTAATAGGAGCATTGTCGGTGCCAGAATCCGCCTCATCTAATTCAAAAGATGATAACCGGCTATATGCACCTTCTCTAAGGTATACGGTAACACCGCCTTCAGGTAACCCGGAAGTGCTCTTTAACTCTCGAATAGCATCCCTTGCTTTTTCCAAAGAAGCAAAAGGTGCATTAAATGTACCATCGTTTGTGTCTGCACCGTTCGTTGCAACATAGAAGGCTTTACCAGGACCTTCCTGTGCATATGCTTTTGATATGCATCCCATACCTGAAAGCATGCCGCACACCAGTGCAAATACCAATATTGTACTAGTTATACTTCTTAACTTCTTCACTTAAATCCACCTACCTTTTAAAATTTTTATATTTTGACAATATGTTTTTACTGCAAAAACTCGAAAATTATCGTATTTCAGTCATAAAAACCTTTATTGCGGTATTTTATGCCTGAAATACGTGCTTTTCTGATACTATAAATTTATGTTTATTCAACAGTATGCGTTTTTGCAGTAAAATCAAATATAGATAGCACGAGGATATAATGAAAAAGAAATTCTTTATGAAAAACCTACTGTTCTTTATTGTTCCTGTATTAATTCCTGTTTTAATATTAGGTTTATATGTGAGCTATATTATGGATAACCATGTAGTCACTGAGATTAATGCACGTAATACTTATGAGCTTATATCATATGCCAGCACAATCGACTCATTGATGGGAGAGCTAGAACGGCTTCATACGAGTCTCAGCACAAATCCTGCAATGATTCTTTCTTTAAAGAAAATGCTTTCTGAATCAAAATACGGGTTATCAGCTGAAGATTACAAAACGTTGAATGCTATTATTGATTTACTGTATGCCTCCTCAAACTCAAATCCTTATATCGAATCGCTTTACGTTTATTTTAACGTAAGCTCCGACTATTTTATTAGCAGCACTAATAGATTAAGTGATTTTAATTATTTTTATGACACTGACTGGTACAATATCTATCAAAGCTATTATGATGTGCCTGTAAATGTCTGGACAGAATACAGGACAATTAACCGTTATAAGGTCGAAAAGTTTCCTACAAGGGTACTAACAATATACAGAAAAATCTTTTCCTCAGGAAAGAAAGAACCCGATGGGGTTTTAGTTCTAAATGTGAAGGCTAACGAAGTAAATAAATTATTGAATTCACTATCAATAAATCCTGAAAAAAATATATTTGTATTGGATTTACAGGAGCCAATGGTTATATTTAATAATAATAGATTTACAGAGGATCTTGCAGGGCTTGCATCCTTTAACAGTAAGGATATTCTTGACACTAATGAAGCTGTTTTTAATTATGAAACTGATGAAGGCTATTATACTATTAATAAAATAGCATCCTCAGTGTATAACTGGGAGTATGTGTCCGCTATTCCTTATAACACACTATATAGAGTCCCTTTGATGCTTAAGAGATTTACTGTTTTTCTTATCTCTACTGCCATATTGATTAGCCTTGCTATTGCATATTACTTTGCAAATAAGAACTATGAAGATATTAAGAATATTATAAATATTATTGAAAGAGCATCCCAGGGGGAGAATCTTGATAGGCTTCCCGCTGCAGCAAATGATGTTTACAGTTATATTTTGCATAACATTGTTAAAACATTTTTGGAAAATGATTACTTACAGGTACAGCTGTCGGAGCGCAAATATCATATGCGTACCTTGGAATTACTGGCGTTACAGTCTCAATTGAATCCGCACTTTTTGTTTAACACAATAGAGACTATATATTGGAAGGTTATGGCTCTTTCTGGTAAGCCCAATGAGGCTACACAGATGATTGAGAATATTTCAGATATTCTTCATTATTCGCTAGATTCGGATGATGAAATGGCTACCTTGTCCAAAGAAATAGGCATAACAAAATCATATTTGGACATTCAAAGCGTTCGTTACAAAAATCAATTTAATACCGTATGGGATTACTCACCTGAGATTAAAAACATAAGAGTTGTAAAGCTTTTATTGCAGCCACTTGTTGAAAACAGTATTTACCACGGTATAAAACCCAAAGACGGATATTCTTTAATACGTGTTAAGATACGCTTAATTGAGGGAATTGTGATAATTACTGTGACAGATACCGGTATTGGTATGAGCCGCCAGCATCTTAGCAAGGTAAAGGATATGCTGAAAACTGGTGAACAAGAGAGCTCCGAACATATAGGGCTGTATAATACGAACAAGCGTATTAAGTTAACTTATGGCGAGCAATATGGTCTTCACATAAGGAGCAAAAAAAATTTAGGAACAGCAATTATAATATCAATTCCAGCTATGCAATGAATTCATGAGTAATTTTTTCTGTATTGCAGTGGGGTCATGCCCTCATGGTTTTTAAAAATGCGGATGAAGTGGCTTACATTGCCGAACCCTGAGTTCATAGCAACATCCGTTACACTTTGGTTGCTGTGAACCAGTAGATCCTTTGCTTTAGATATTCTTTGCAGGATTATATACTCCTTAAAGGTAAAACCGCTTATCTCTTTAAATAAATGGGAAAGATAATACATATTGGTATAAAAAAGTTTTGAAACTTCTTTTAAAGTAATCGGCTCAAGGATATGCTCTTCTATGTACTTTTGAACCTGCATAACCAAGTTAAAGGAACGGCTAAGACCAGTTAAAGGAAAACATTCTCTATTGTTTCGATATAATGATATAAGCATTAATTGCATATAAGAGCCAATAGCATCAATAGAAAAGTCAGATGGATTTGTCCATTCCTCATACATTCTGTTTATAATATATCTTATTTTTGAGGATTCATTTTTATTAAGATTGATAGCATGCTCGAAGCTTTCCGGTCTGTTTTTAAATATCGAAGCAAGCTGAGGTTCATTAACAACTGACGAAAGGTAATCCGGTTTAATATGGATTAGATAGCGCCTGTAGGGATATTGTAGGATTTTAAGCTCATGCGATTCCAGATGACTTACAAAAATAATGCTGTCTGAGTCTACTCTGCATGTTTTTTTATTAACAGTGAACTCAGCACTGCCTTCACAAATATATATGATCTGGTAGTTGCTATGGAAGTGAAGCTTTATTTCCATTGCTTCACTGCTTTCCTCGTAAGAAATATTTATAGTGTTGACAGGAATACTGTCGGTGGAAATACTGTCGGTAGAAAGTTGCAAATTCATAATTCCCCCCCCAGGTACTAAATGAACCGAATATTATCATTATACCACAAGAATTATGAAAAAAACAAAAAGCAAATTACGCACATATCAAGACAAAATAGATGTAGAATAGGAACGCTATTGATATTATTATAACAATAAGAGCTTATTTTTTACTATTTTTAAAGATTATTATATTACTAAAAATTAAATTGACAGGATGTATGCAAAATGTGTTTTAAAAAATTTTATTATTCAACACTTCAAGATATTATAAATGATGCCGAAGCTTTAGGAGTAAAGCTTAATTATTCAAACAATATAGATCTATTTAGAAAACCTGTTAAGGTAAATGGGGTTACAATACCGAATTCCCTTGCTGTGCATCCGATGGAAGGTTGTGATGCAACCTCAGGAGGTAGCCCCGATGAACTTACATATAAACGATATGAAGGTTTGGCTCGGGGTGGTGCAGGCCTTATTTGGCTTGAGGCAACGGCAGTTGTGCCGGAGGGCAGGGCAAATCCCCGGCAACTATGGATACACAAGGATAATTTGTCCGATTTCCAAAAACTGAGTGAGGAAATTTATAAAAACAGCGAAGATTCTATGCAAGGCTTTCGCCCTGTTTGTATTGTGCAGCTTACCCATTCGGGAAGGTTCAGTAAGCCTCTTGGTAAGTCGGAGCCGATAATTGCATATAGCAGCCCATATTTTAGTGAAACCGGAAATGAGCATGTCATTACTGACGATGAGCTTGAAAAGCTTGAGGAGAATTTTGAAGAAGCTGCATACCTCGCTTGGAAAGCAGGGTTTGACGGTGTAGATATAAAAAGCTGTCACAAATATCTTATGTCAGAGCTTTTAGGTGGCTTTGCCAGAAAGGGAAGATATGGTGAAACCTTTGAAGGCAGGACAAGGCTTCTGACTAACGTTGTAAGAAGGGTTAGATCAAGGCTTGGCAGTAATTTTATTATTACAACGAGAATGAATGCTTATGACGGGTTTAAGTACCCATATGGATGGGGTACAGATAAAGAAGATTATCGCAGGCTTGATTTAGAAGAACCTAAAAAGCTTATCAGTATATTAAACTCAAGCGGAGTTGAGCTTTTAAATTTATCCATGGGCACACCATATTACAGTCCTCATATTAATAGACCCTTTAATTTAGGAGGATATGTGCCTGACGAGCATCCGCTGATAGGTGTTACAAGACTGATAGACGGAATTGGCGAGGTGCAGAAAGCGTTTCCGGATATTGCAGTTGTTGGCACAGGCTACAGTTGGCTTAGGGAGTTTGCTCCATATATTGCAGCAGGAAGTTTGGAAAACGGTCTTGCAAAGATAATAGGGTTTGGAAGACAAGCTTTTGCTAACCCATCTTTTGCAAAAGATATTTTATCCGGATCTATCATGACTAAAGAAAAAAGTTGTATCGCCTGCGGGAAGTGCTCGGATATAATGAGAGCAGGAGGCTCTACAGGCTGTGTAGTCAGAAATCCCGGTACATATATGCCGATTTATAAAAAATATTTTGCTTCATAGGATAGCGTTAGTTAATCTTTGATGTACAATATTAACTAAGACACATTTACTTAAAGGCTAAATTTAAGTATACGCATAATAGCTCTATTAGGCAGGAGGCGATAACTATAAAAGGCTTATACATATTAAATAAGAATGCTTATACACAGATTTATAATGAGGAAACACGCCTTAAAATTGATAAACTTGTAGACATATATGCACTCCCACAGACTGCAGAATCCGTTTTTGAAGACCCTTCGATACTTGCACAGGCAGAAGTAATCCTTTCGGGTTGGGGTGCTCCTGTTATGAATAAAAAGTTTCTACAGGCGGCACCTAATTTAAAGGTTGTATTCTACGGAGCCGGCTCTGTAAAGCATTTCGTTACGGAAGCCTTCTGGAACAGAGATATTATTATAACAAGCGGTTATACTGCAAATGCCATTCCCGTTTCAGAGTATACACTATCACAGATATTATTCTGTCTTAAACGTGGATGGTATTTTGTTAATTATATTAAAGAAAACGGAAGATTCCCGTTTCGTGAGACTGTTCCGGGAGCTTACTGCAGTACTGTTGGTCTTATATCTCTGGGTAGTATTGGGCAGAGGGTTCTTAGCCTGCTTAAGAATTTTGATGTTAAGGTTTTGGCTTATGATCCTTTTGTATCCGAGGAAAAAGCAAAAGAACTGGGGGTTACTCTATGCTCCCTTGATGAGATTTTTATTCGTTCAGATGTAATTTCATTACACACCCCTTGGCTTAAAGAAACAGAAAAAATGATAACAGGCAGGCACTTCAATTTAATGAAGGAGGGTTCATCATTTATAAACACTGCCAGAGGAGCAATTGTATTTGAGGCGGAAATGATTGAGGTTTTAAAGGACAGGCCTGATATTCATGCTGTTTTGGATGTTACCTGGCCCGAACCCCCGGAGAAAAATTCACCGTTATACACATTAAGCAATGTTACATTAACACCACATATTGCCGGAGCGATGGATGACGAATGCGGCCGTATGGGTGAATATATGTTTGAAGAGCTTACAAGATACATTGAAGGAAAGCCCCTAAAGTGGGCAATTACACAAAGACAGGCTTCAATTATGGCATAGATGAAGGTTCTATTGTGTTAAACCGGGTCTTTTTAATGGTTTAGTTATTTGAAAACAAAATCGCTTTCCCGGTTTTCCAGCCATTGTCGGCTCAATTATGATTTGGTTGTTTTAAGCTTTGAAATAAGGTGTTGTTAAATAATTGAAGAAATCTTTTAATTATAGTTTGTGGCAGGTTAGTAGATTCAAAGGGATTGTTTTAGAATGAGCGAAAGAAGACAAAAAATTCACACAAAGAAACATTGATAAGGAGGAAAAGCATGAATAATCAAAAGACAGCTTTGGTAACAGGTGCAAGCAGGGGAATAGGAAATGCTGTGGCAAGACAGCTGGCAAAGGAAGGCTATGCTGTTGCTATAATGGATGTTTTTGAAGAAAGCGCTGCAAGCGATGGTATTAATGCAGTAAAGCAATATGGAGTGCCTGTTTTGTATAATAAGGGGGATATAACCTCTTCAGAAAGCAGAAAAAAGACTCTTGATTTAGTTATGAATACCTTCGGAAGGCTTGATGTTCTTGTTAACAATGCAGGGGTGGCGCCTAAGCAAAGAATGGATATTCTATCAACAACAGAAGAGAGCTTTGACTTTGTAACCGGAATAAATCTTAAAGGGACATTTTTCATGACGCAGACCGCAGCAAATGTTATGGTTGAAGAGGTTAAGAGAAATGAGGGGATAAAACCGGTAATTGTAAATATATCCTCCATGTCCGCATATACATCCTCTGTTCAAAGAGGTGAGTACTGCATATCAAAAGCCGGTATAAGCATGATTACAACTTTATTTGCCGACAGGCTCGCAGAATTTGGAATTTGTGTTTATGAAATCAGACCGGGTATCATTATGACAGACATGACCAAAGCGGTCAAAGACAAATATGATGCGCTTATCGATGGTGGTCTTACACCAATTAAAAGGTGGGGATATCCAGAAGATATAGCAAATGCAGTATCCGTGCTTTGCTCTGGTAAGCTTGCGTATTCTACCGGTGAGGTTATTAACGTTGACGGAGGCTTTCATATACAGAGGCTTTAGACAAAGATACAGTTTTTTAACATACAAAAAGAGTGCCATGCAATAAGCTGACTTGGAATTTCAATATTAATTTTGTAAATTAGCGGACATACCATTGGTATATTGCATAGGAAAGTGTAATTTCTTATGCAATGTGGATTGCGAACAGCACCACCCAGGTTGTATTTCGTGGAGGGAATATGAAAAAGGATATTATAAGCGTTAACGATATGAAAATACGGGTTTACTCATTGAATACCGTGATTGTAGGAAGCGGTGCTGCGGGACTGAACGCAGCTGATACCCTTTTTTCCATGGGGCAATCCGACATAGCAATTGTTACGGAAGGGCTTTTAATGGGAACATCCAGAAACACGGGCTCAGATAAACAAACATATTATAAGCTTACTCTTTCAGGTGACTCTCCTGATTCGGTAATTGCCATGGCAGAAACCTATTTTAAAGGCGGATGTATGCATGGCGATATTGCTCTTATAGAAGCAGCCCTTTCGGCAAGATGCTTTTTTAAGCTCGTTGATATTGGTGTTCCATTTCCACACAACAGATATGGTGAATATGTCGGATACAAAACCGACCATGATCCACGGCAGAGGGCAACATCAGCAGGACCTTTAACATCAAAGTTTATGACCGAAAAGTTGGAGCACCAGGTAAAAAATAAAGATATAAAAATCTTTGACGGATATCAGGTTATCGGGATCTTAACAAATAAAGACGAAGACGGTCAGGCTAATGCTACAGGGCTTGTTACAATTGATAAAAATGCTGCAAGTAAAGGCGAACTGGAGATTGTCCTGTTTAACTGCACAAACATCGTTTATGCAACCGGTGGACCTGCCGGGATATATTTAACATCAGTATATCCTGAATGTCATATGGGTGCATCCGGTATAGCGTTTGAAGCAGGAGTTAAAGGTGTTAATCTTACGGAATCACAGTATGGTATAGCCTCGGTGAAATTCAGATGGAACCTTTCAGGCACATATCAACAGGTTCTGCCGCGATATGTATCCACAAACCGGGATGGCAGTGATCCAAAGGAGTTTCTTTCTGAGTATTTTAATTCTCCGGGAGAGCTTTTGGACGCAGTTTTCTTAAAAGGATATCAATGGCCCTTTGATCCCGCCAAGATAGAAAATAAAGGTTCGTCTCTTATAGATATTCTGGTGTTTAACGAAACCCAGCTGAAGGGGAGAAGGGTATTTCTTGATTTCACTAAAAACCCGGAATGGGGAAGTGTAGATGGTAACCTTAATTTCTCTATACTGGGAAAAGAGTCTTACGATTATCTAAATAATTCAAAAGCCCTTTTCGGTACACCTATTGAAAGGCTTGCAAAAATGAATATGCCTGCAATAGAGCTGTACAAGGAAAATGGAATAGATTTAACAAAGGAATTCCTTGAGATCGCTGTTTGCGCTCAACACAATAACGGCGGACTATGCGGAAATATATGGTGGGAAAGCAATGTAAAGCACCTGTTTCCTGTAGGAGAGGTTAATGGAGTGTTTGGTGTTTACAGACCGGGCGGGAGCGCATTAAACTCCACACAGGTAGGTGGTATCAGGGCTGCAATGTATATCAAAGAACACTATAATACCAACCCACCTGATGTGGCAGCTTTTTTTGAAGGCGCTGAAGCGCAGATTAGAGAAAAGATTAAGCTTATAAAAAGTCTTGAAAAAAACCTTACAAAAAGAATTGAAAAGAACCTAAACCAAAATAATACAAAAAATATTACAGAAAATATTGCAAAAAATCATTCAAAAAGTTTTAACGAAAACTCCAATAACTCCAATGTTCTAGAGATGAGAAAAAAATACCAGGAGAGAATGACAAGACACGGTGCTCATATCAGATCGCCACAAGGGGTTTCAATAAGCTTGGACGAATGTCTTAATGACCTTAAAGAGTTTGCTGAAAAGACAAAACCGGCAACAATGCTTGATGTCGCAGACGCATTCATAAACAGGGATATTCTTATAACCCAATTTGTTTACCTAAGTGCGATTGATTCATATATAAAAAAGGGTGGAACCAGCAGAGGTTCATATTTAATAACCGGGGAAAGTGGTAAGTTGCCTGATGAGAAGCTTGAAAAGGAATTTATGTATATTCCGGATAACAAAGCCCTGCTTAATCAGGTCTGCGAAACAGAGTTATCGACTAAAGACGGAAATTTTGAATGCATAGCTGAATGGAAACCGGTTCGTCCTATTCCAAAAGAGGATAACTGGTTTGAAACAGTATGGAATGAGTATAGACAAGGAAACATAACATAAGAATACCAGTAATTTGTGTAAGTGCTATCAGAATATCTTGCATTTGCAGCATATGAATGAGCTTGTTTTATCCGAATGCAAACAGTTAACTGTGAACAGTAACCAAACATGAAGTTTGCGAGGAGATGATCTGATTTCTATGGATATTCAGACAAGCTGTATGGTAGAATATTAATGTATAGTTTTACAGTATGAACTCATACTGCTGAAGAAAGAATTTGGTAATCTGTTCTAATAGTGAACCAACCATACAAAAACAATAGCAAATAATTAAAAACAAGAGAGACATCGAATAGGTTGAAATGAAAGTTTCAAATAAAACATGGAAATGAAGGGAGGAGTTACGTTAAAACAAACAGTATCGTAAAACTATAAAAGCAATAGATAGTTGCTTCTATGCATAAGGCAACAAACGATAATTGGTTCGTTGAGGTCGGATGTGCCGGAGGATAAAGGAAGTATAAGCTTTTATAATGTATTTATAGTTTTTGAAGTTTTTGCGTAACGGAATAGAATATGTCGTGGTCTGATGAGATGATGCAAAATCTTAGTTTGGATGAGAAAATTGGTCAAATTATTATCAGCAGAGGTTTGGAATATTCCGAATCAATGGAGCAAATGTTGAAAGAGGGGAGAATTGGGGGAGTAGGAGGCGTTGTTATCCGTGACAATTGCCAAAAGGATCCCGAAAAAATACTCGAATACATAAATTATATTCTTTCAATCTCAAAAATCCCACCCTTTTTGTATCTTGACTGTGAAAAGGGTATACCCGATATGTTCCCTATAGGTACGCCATTTCCGGATAGTATGTCAGTAGGTGCAACTCATGATCCCGAATTGGCATACAGGATAGGAAAAGCCATTGCGGAAGAGGCAAAAATGCTTGGTTTTACACTTATCTGCAATCCGGTTCTTGATGTTAACACAAGCCCGGTCAACCCAATCATTGGAACAAGATCCTTCGGAGAAAGCCCGGATTATGTTACAGAATTAGGAGAGGCTTATATAAAGGGTGTTCAGGAGGTTGGTGTTGTTCCCACAGGTAAGCATTTTCCAGGGCATGGGGACACAAGTGTTGATTCCCACATGGCAATGCCTATTGTTGAACATTCCAAAGAGCATCTTGATGAGGTGGAGCTAAAACCTTTCAGAGAGTTAGTAAAAAAAGGGATGAAAGGCATTATGACTGCCCACATATATTATCCTGCACTTCAGGAGGGTGAAGAAAAAGATACTCCCGCAACATTATCCAGAAAAATAATGACGGATATGCTGAAAAAAGAATGGGGATTTGAGGGGATTGTTGTAAGTGATAGTCTTACAATGCGCGCTATTAAAGAGCGTTACGGGATTGGTAAAGCAGCGATCATGGCATTTAACGCAGGAAATGATATGATTTTGCAGGACTATGAGACAGATCCTGAAATAACCTTTGATGCTTTAAAACAAGCGGTTTTAAGCGGTGAGATAAGCGAAGAAGAGCTGAACGCATCGGTGCTCAAGATTCTAAAAATGAAAGAATTTTGCGGAGTACCGGATATAAAGAGGATAGAACCGGATACAATTGAAAAGATGAATAACCATTCCGAGCATATTGCGCTATCAAAGGAAGTAGCTCAAAAAGCTGTGACCGTATTAGAAAACAGCAGCCTTCCCATCAGCCCAAAAAGCAAGACAATTCTGTTGGCTGTTGGAGGTGATGTGCCAATAAAGCAAGCAAAGGATATGGGAACACTTATACAAAAAAGAAGTGGATATTTGCATAAAGCTATGCAACACTATCAACCTGATGTAGGGTTTATCTCTGTTTCGGAAAGCCCATCGGAAGAAGAGCTGGCTAAAATTAAGGAAGCCATAGCAGGATATGATAACATTATTTTTACAACATTTATTAGGATAATGAGCTATAAAGTGGGGAGCGGAAAAATGCCTGAGCAGCAGGCGAAATTGGTTAAGATGCTGCATCAGTCAGGAAAGGATGTCTCCACCATAGTTTTTGGCAATCCTTATGTGGTAAAGGGTCTTCCAAAATCAAGCAATACCATATGCGCATATAGCGACTGCAGGTATATAATTGATTCTGTAATCGATATTTTGTACGGGCACCTGAAGCCATCAGGTAAGTTGTCTATTACAATAAATGAGAAATATAAATTTGGTTATGGTTTAGAATAAAAGGTTATCAAATTCCAAACATCAGGTGGAGTATAGTCTCCATCTGATGTTTGGATTACATTTACTAATAAGCGTCTAATGAGAAGACTAAAGCTTTCTCGCAGCCCCAGGTATTTTTAACTGTCATCTTTATTCCTCGGGTAATAATATCCGTATTAATTTTAACAAGTCTCTGGTAATTGTTTTTAATTTCTGCTAAGGGAACCCATATACCGTTCTCATCCTGGTACTCCACAACAAAATCCTTCACCATTGTTGTTGGGAAATTAAATGGTGGCAGGTTAAGACTTCGGTTGTTGATTGTAGGGTAGAACCTTAGAACGGGGCTTCCTCCACAGGAAGTACGTTGAAGGTCACTGTCGAATACCAACCGTACTTGTTTAATTGGAACCGGCTTTTCATAAGCAAGACCAATAGTTGAATCTACTGAAGCTTGCCATGCATTAAGGTTGTCACCTATAACCCGGTCACATCCGTTAAGTACCGGCTTGGGATCTCCATCGGTTGCCCATAAAACAGCATTGTTTGATAAAACGGAGCTCTTTCTAGTGTGAAATGGAAGATAACAATCATCATCCATCAATATATCCTGTAGCTCCCGTATACTGTTCTCATACACCTGTCTTGGCGTGGATTTGTCACGGACAGCAATAGATGCCGCTGTTCCAACAGCTTGCCCAATAACAGCACATGTTGCCATTACCCTTGTAGAGCTTAAGGCTGTATGGGTTACACTGATATTCCTGCCTGCAAAAAACAGGTTTTCGATATTTTTGGAGTATAAGCACCTGTATGGAATACCAAATGGAGCAGGAGCCGGATGAAAAATTGTAGGATTCCCAGGATAATGGATACCGCCGGGGTTGTGGTCATCCATAGGCCAACCGCCGTATGCCACCAGATCGTTAAATCTGCCTTCGCTACGGACATCGTTTTGGTTCATTATGTAGTCCCCGACATAGCGGCGACTCTCTCTTTTACCGGGTAGAAAACCAACCCAGTCAAGCTCCCAGTTATCGGCGCCATGATCCCCCCGGTTCTTAATATGATCCCAAACACCAAATACTATTTTTAAAAGCTCGTCGCGAAGCTCTTCTGTATCGTAAATGCTGTCGTCTTCTCCGCCCACCTCAATCCACCAGAAGTTTGTAAGCAAGTCTTTTAAATCGTGGTCACGGTAGGGCAGTGATTCTTCATTCGGATAAACATTTGCCCAAGTTGGAGGGGTGTAGTCAACTTTATAATCACGCTCCACTGCCTGTAGAATGCAGGACATCCCCATAGTGCGCTTGTCTGCTTTTTCCGGAGCTATATCCTCATTAAATTCTGAAGCTGCTTCCCTTCCAACCCGGTACTCTGCACCGGTTAAAGGAGCAAGTATACTGTCGCCGGAGCAGTCGGCAAAGTAATCAGCCTCCACGTTGTGCCATGTGTATGTGGTAAGCTGCCATCCCTTGATAGATGAAATCTTGTTGCCATCCATTTTTGCATTATTACAGCTGCAATTTAATAGCAAAGTGATGTTCGGCTCTGCTTTAACCTTTTCATAAAGCACACTGTCCCATATGGAAAAATTACGGGTGGGATTACGGTACATGTTTTCAATAAATATCTCTTCCAAAATTCCGGTTTCCCTATTGTCTTTTCCTTTACAGCCCAGTGGCCACATCCTTATTTCTGATGAGCAGTTACCCCCCAGTACTGGTCTATCAGACATAAGAAGCACCTTTACTCCATGCCGTGCTGCGGATATTGCTGCCAACATCCCTGCAAGTCCACCACCGATAACGCAAAAATCCACCTTGTGAAATTTTTCTTTCATTAAAAATATGCCTCCTCTCACCCGTAAAACCCCATATTACATTAATAGCGAATTAACGCTATTGCTGCCAACTTATAAAACTATATAGTAAAGTCTTTCATGCTACATAAACCGAAAAAGAAGCTAATTGTGTTTGGTGATATTTGTTGACTGCTTCTTTTTCAACTTATTTTACAAGTTTATAGTGCACAAAATCAGGATTTAAAACTGATTTTGGAATCCTTCCCTCTGAAAAATCCTTAATGTTCTCAAGCAGCATTCTAAAAGAATTAAAAGCGCTTTCTTTGGATGCAGATTGAAAATGTGGTGTTACAACAACATTATCCATAAGAAGAAGAGGATTTTGTGGAGATACAGGCTCCTGTTCAAAGACATCCAGTCCTGCCCCTGCAATAATCCCGGACTCAAGTGCTTCAATCAGGTCATGTTCGTTTACTACGCCTCCTCTGCTGGTATTTATAAGAAGCGCACTTTTCTTCATTTTGCTTAAAAAGCGTCTGTCTACTAAACCCTTTGTCTGCTCATTGTATGGCAGATGCAGGCTAATAACGTCAGACTCCGATATTAGAAAATCAAGGTCAACGTATTTAACATTATATTTTTCTTCCCATAATGGATTTTTCATTACGTCATAAACAAAAATGTTACAGTGAAAGCCGGTCAATAGTTCTGCTAATTTTCTTCCAATATTACCAAAACCGACAATTCCAATAGTTTTTCCTATTATTTCAGTAGTCATCATGCTTTTAATCCATACACCATTACGTAGTGCTCTGTCCATAAATGCTATTTTCCTACTGAGTGCAAGCATTATCCCTAAGCATCCCTCAGCCACAGCATTAGAATTACTTCCAGGAGTGTTTGCAACTGCTATCCCGTTTTCTGTTGCGCTATGTAAATCTATATTGTCATAACCTACCCCGGTTAAAGCTATAAGCTTTGTACAGCCTTTAATACCCTCCAGATTTTCTTTATCCCATAGTTCGCCGGCGGGTACAATAACCTCACAACCCTGTGCGGCTTCCATAACTTGCTTGGAAAACTCTCTTGAAAGATTTACTTTAACAATCTCATAATTTAAATCCTCAACTCCTTTTTTCAGGAACTCATATAAAGGATCGCCGTTTTCCCGCCTCGTATTAAATAAAATTTTCCTGTGCATAATATATGCCCCCTTAGTAATGCAAAATTTTATATAAATGTCCCATCATTGGTCTATATAATCCCCACTGAGGGGTATTTTGCAGAATGACTCGCACACTGGTGTAAGCCAGAGCTTGGCTGGTCGCCCATGTATCCTGTATGCTCACCCATATATCCGGCCTTTCGGTACAAAGCGTGTTTACCAAGCAAAAACGTATTTTGCAACAAAACATAATCGGTGAGCGTTTTAGCGCCTGTATATGCGTAAGTGCTCATTGATTGATTAAGACCGATTGCGTTGGAATAGTTAAATATACGGCGGTTCCCCAATTTCGTTTGCTTCGTATATTTAAACCATAATTATCACCATAATGAAGCTTTATTCTGTGGTGTACATTTTTAAGCCCAAGGCTGCTTGGGTCTGATGCATCGATTCTGCTAATATGCTTTCGTATATCGTTAAGCTTATTTCTGCTGATACCACAGCCATTATCAACCACCTTTATTCTAATAACATCAATAACTTTTTTTACTGATATTTTAACAACACCTTTTTTGTCAAGATCCGCAAGACCATGAACAACCGCATTTTCCACCAAGGGCTGTATAAGGAGCTTCAAAGTTTTAAAATTAAGAACCTCATAGCTAATTTGGAATAAAAATTTTATCCTGCCAGAATACAAGCTTTCATAAATAAACGAATAACTTTTTAAATGTTTTAAATCTTCAGCAAAGCTTACCATATTGTTTGAATGGTTTGTTATATATCTTAGATTATCAGCGAGATTAAGTATTATTTTTGAAATATTATTATCAATACCTAAAAGGTTTATAGCCTCCCAATTAATTGTATCAAGGATATTGTACAGCAGATGAGGGTTGATCTGCGACTGCAACGCATATAACTGGGTCTCCTTTTGCAGCAGTTTTTCTTCTGTCAGCACCTTTTCAATTTCATTTTTTTCTATGAAATTATTAATAACATTATAAATAATATATTTATACTCGTTATTTCTTTTAAAATTGATTTGAGAGATATCTTTTCCCTGCTCATATTGAGAAATAACATCAGTAAGAGTTTTTACCGGCCTGTAATTTTCCAGAGTATAAATAACTGATAAAAAGATGCCTATCAATAGCGATATAAATAAAACCTGAACACTTGCCTTTCTAATAAATGTAAGCTTGCTCATCAGTGTACTCATTGGTATTACTGATATATATCTCCACCCATAATAACCGGATTGGGTGGTTGAAACCAAGAAGCTTTCTTCACCGATTTTTTTAACTTCTGCCGATTCCTTTCCCTGAAGTAAACCTAATTGGGTTTCATCTATATATAATTCATACGGATCGGTTGAGTTACGGTATATCATGTTGGATTTGTCATCTAAAATATATAGCTTTTTATTTTCAATGTTAGGAATGTTTGAGATGAGTAAATCAAAATAATTTTGGTTAATGTTTACAACCACAACACCTTTAGTTTCACCTATAGTATGAAAGACAGGAACCTTTCTAAATATAGATATTATTTCTTTATTAGAATCCTGGTTATTATTGAAGAGCTTTCTTATTTCAGTCCAATAAAAAACGTTGTCTGTTTTGCTAACATAGGAATCAAGCCAGCTTGTATCATCTAAATCCTCTATCTTACGAATGCCTTGAGTTGTAAATACAAATTGCGGATTATTATTGACATAAAAATAGGCAGAGCTTATATAAGGTTTTGCCATAAGAGCTCTTGACGTGTTTTCCCAAACAGAATTAAGATAAATGTATTTGGTTGGTGAAATATTTCCGCTGTCTTCAATGAGGCCCTCGAGTGCTTCATTGAAGAAAATATCAAACTCAAGAAGTGATACAGCATATGTTATATCATTTAAAACCGTATCAAATGATTGACCGGCTAAAGAAAGAAACTTGGTGTCATTTTGGATTTCCTGCTCACGAATATAATTTATGGAATTATAATAATACAGGGAACTTAATATGACAACAGGAAGCAAAACGAGAAAAGTTATGATTATTAGATTCTGAACAAGAGCTCGCTTTCTAATATGGTTCATTATTAATCACCGCCTCTTGCCAGATTCAGACCTTCTCTGTATTCTGTAGGTGTAACACCAATGTATCTTTTAAATACTTGGGAAAAATGCTTAATGCTTTTATAACCTACCATATTACCAATTTCATATATTTTATTATTGTAATCAAGCAGAAGTTTTTTTGCTTCTTCCATTCGAACAGTTGTTAAATATTCAACAAAATTACTTCCGGTAACCTTTTTGAATATCTTGCTTATATAGGTTGGACTTAAATAAATTTTTTCCGAAGCGGTATAAAGAGAAATAGGGTGCATATAATTTTCTTCGATATATTCCTTTATTAACTCTGCCATCTTATTGTTGCAGGGTACTTTCATCTCACCTATATAAGCTATTATTTTTAGTATTAAACCTTTAACCCAATTTGCAAAATCCCTAACACTAGAAAAATCCTGAGCTTTCTTTAAGGCGGAGATTTCTTCATTTGTGATGTCAAATAAATTTATGTTATATTCCTTGAGGTAAGATTCAATTGAAAAAAACAGCTTGATAAAATGCTCTTTTATATTGATAAGAGATGCATTGTTTTCGGATAAAGGCTGAAAAATACTATCCACCATATTAAGAGCTTTATCTTCCTCTGCATTGGTTAGGCAAGAGAGCAGAAGCTTTTCTTTTTCTTTTATATAGTCAACTTTTTTGGAAATTTGTTTTTCGATCGAGCTGTAATGTACGATACCATTTAGACTCTTTAGTCTTATTAAAGAATACAGTTCTTCTATTTGGTTAAAGCATATAGGAAGATGCTCAATATCGGTAACGCATTCACTGATTGCGACAACCACATCAGAACCTGATATGGTCTTTATGTTATTTAGAATGTTTTCACTCACTAAAGCAACAGTATCGATCCCGTCACTGTTTAATACTATATTTATTACATCGCTTGATAGGGAAAAGGTGTAATACACAATATTATGTGCATTAAGCGTTATGTGTATAATGTTTTTAAGTGAAGAAACATACTGGTTTGTTTCATATTTATGAATCTGATCCGTCTGCTTATTAAGATCCAATATTTTTAGAGATATAATATTATAATATGTATATTGAAAATTAAGATCGTACTCTTGAAAAAAAGAGTTTAATTCGCTTCCTTTCTTAATTGCACCAAGTGAAAGATCAATTAGAAACTGTTCAATTAAAATATCAACAGCAGTGCTATATTTCTTCTCTAATGCTTTAATTTTTTCGTTCTTGTTATATTTTGAATCGATTTCATTTTTGATTTCGTGAAGTAAACTTGAAAACTGGTTAAGATCCGTTGGTTTTGTAAGATAGTGTTTTATGCCAAATCTCATTGCTGTTTTTGCATATTCAAAATCATTATATCCACTGAGTATGACAATGGATGTATTGACATACTGACGTGACACACGTTCTGCCAATTCAAGCCCGGACATAAGAGGCATTCGAATGTCTGTAACAAGTAAATCAATTTTTTCTCTTTTTAATATTTGCAGAGCTTCCTGCCCATTGAAAGCCATAAGTGGCTTGGAAAATCCGTTGTTTTCCCAGCCAATATGCTTGGATAATCCCTCGCAAATACGTTTATCATCATCTACTACCAAAACAGAATACATATAAACCACCCAAGTCTGATTTTACAATGTGCTCACATTTAATAAACAAAACCTTATCTAAATAGCTGAAGCTAGTCATCTTTCTTTAGTTGTATAAAAAATGGTGAATTGTTTCTCAATCCACGTCTATATATTGAATTTTACACCATATATATTTCTGTCATAGTACTAATTTTATAGTAAAGCGATCCTTAATGCAATTGAATTATCTTGGGAAAACCCTTGAAAGCCGCTTATATTCATAAATGCACAAGAATGAGTACTTTAGTTTAAGAAATCAAACCATAAAACAATTCTTTACAAACTTTTTGTAATACTTTTGACAAATAAACAAACCAATTGAGAAGATTGCGTTATTGTGTGCAAATTGCAGGCTAGTCTATAATTATACTATACAGATTTTAATTTATATTTTTTGGGACGGGGATAATGAATGAGCAATGTTATTGGTAACAAAGTAAAAAATTATGGGTTAAAAAAAGAAAAAGGATTTTTAGAGCACATCATGCTTAACAAGTCATTGTATGTACTGTTAATTCCGGGGCTATTGTATTATCTGATATTTTATTATTCCCCAATGTATGGAATAACAATGGCATTTAAGGACTTTGATATGTTCAGTGGTTTATTTAGCAGTGAATGGGTAGGTCTTATGCATTTTAAAAAGCTATTTCATAGCGACACCTTTTTCACTGTATTCAGAAATTCAATATTGATAAGCTTCTATAAGCTATTCTTTAATTTCCCTGTTCCAATAATATTAGCTATTCTATTAAATGAAGTAAGAAATGTACATTTTAAAAAGTCGATTCAAACCATTGTGTATTTGCCATACTTTCTATCATGGGTTGTAATAGCAGGGCTTGTTGTCAATTTTCTTTCACCATCAACGGGTGTTGTTAACACCTTGCTAAAATCAATGGGCAATGAGCCAATCAACTTTCTTGCAAATAAATCATATTTCAGATCTATTATTGTTATGTCTGATTTATGGCGTGCGATGGGTTGGAATACTGTTGTATATCTTGCTGCATTATCAGGAATAGATCCGTCATTATATGAGTCAGCTAAAATTGACGGTGCAGGACGTTTTCAACAGATAACAAAAATTACTTTACCGAGTATTAAAAGTACAATTATAGTTCTTTTGTTATTAAAAGTAGGAAACATAATGAATAACGGATTTGAGCAAATATTTATGCTGTACAACCCAATGGTGTATGAAGTAGGGGATGTCTTCGAAACATATGTATACAGATTAGGTCTTGTTGAAGCAAGGTATGATTTTTCCACTGCAGTCGGCTTGTTTAAATCTATTATTGCTTTTATTATGCTTGTTATTGCTAATACCTTAGCACGTAAATTTGGGGAACGGGGTATCTTTTAGGGAGGACAACAATGAAGATCAGAAAAAGAGCTATAGACATAGGATTTGAAATTATAAATTATATGTTCCTTACGATTTTGGGAGCAATATGCCTTTATCCATTAATAAATGTTTTCGCAATCTCATTTAGCAGTTACCCTGCATATGTAAGGCAACCACTTATGATTTTTCCGAGAGAAATTGATATTACTGCATATGTAAGAATATTCACAAATCCTCTTTTGTTATCAAGCTATAAAAACACTCTTATTGTTACTCTTGTCGGGACTGCCATAAGTGTTCTGCTAACAGTAATGACGGCTTACCCTCTTGCGAAATCAAAGGTAAAAGGCAGTAGGGGGATCATGTTATATATTGTATTTACCATGTTTTTTAATGGTGGCATTATACCAACATATATGGTTGTTAAAAGCTTGAATCTATTGGATACTTTATGGGCATTAATACTACCGACCGCCATGAGTACTTATAATTTCATAATAGTTCGAAACTTCCTTGAATCAATACCTGACAGCATTGAAGAGTCTGCAAAAATAGATGGAGCAGGTCATATATGTATTCTCTTTAAACTAATTATACCGCTTTCAAAGCCCGTTCTTGCCACAGTTTCTTTATTCTATGCTGTTGCTAATTGGAATAGATTTTTTGAAACATATATGTATATAACTCAAAGATCAAACTGGACACTTACTTTGTTATTGAGGGAAATTGTTTCTGATAATGCGGATATAATGAATGTAACTGACCCAACAGCAACAGAAACGGTCTTTCCCAAAACAATGCAGTGCGCTACAATTGTCGCAACTACTTTACCGATACTTTTTTCCTATCCTTTTCTCCAGAAATACTTTATAAAAGGAATTATGTTGGGAGCTGTAAAAGGCTAAACAATGTTCGAATGTAAGCCCTTAGGGGATTATATTAATAAATTTATGGGGGGAAATAGTAATGAAAAAAAGGTTTTTTAGGCTTGTTTGCACCATGCTGGTTGTTATGATGATTCTGTCATTGGCAGTAGGGTGTACTACTCAGCCGCAAGGTAGCACTACAACCGGAACAAATGCAACAGGTACAAGTCAACAGGGTAGTTCAAATGAAAAAGTTGAGCCGGTTAAATTTTCAATAATGCTAAGAGCCGGTCCTGATTTTGCTACAGAAAACAATCCGTGGATTAATCAAATTAACGAAAGAGCTAATGCGGAAATAACTTGGATAGCTGTTCCAACAGAGAATATCTGGGATAAAAGAAATGTAACTATGGCATCTAATAATTATCCTGAGGTAATTATTATGAATACAAGCCAAAGTAGTATTACAGATAATCTCTATGAGCAGATGGTAAAAAATAAGATCATTTTACCAATTGATGAGTATGTAAAAAATTGTGAAAATATTATGGAGTTTACACATGATGTTAGCTGGAATGCAATAAGACATCAAGACGGAAATGTTTATATGGTTCCTCGTTGTACTATTATCCGCGAAGACTTCATGGGAATAAGGAAAGACTGGAGAGAGAAGTTGAATATTCCGGTTCCTGAAACCATTGAAGATTGGAGAGCATTTTATAAAGCAATTGCAACAGGGGATCCAGACCAGAACGGTAAAGATGACACATATGGCGTCAGCGATGCTAATGAGATTATGAGTTATTCCGGAACAATCAACCTTGATTTCTTTGCTAGAGCCTGGCATGCAGATAAGCAGTGGTATGACAACGGCAATGGAGAAGTATTCTATGGGATGTTTGCAAAGGATGGCAGATTCAAGTATGCACTGGAATTCTACAGACATCTTAATGAAGATAAATCTCTTGATCCGGATTTGATGACCAACAAGGGTAACAACTCTAAATTTGAAAAATTCTATAAAGGTGTTGTAGCATCTGCTAGGTATTTTGCCGGAAACCTTGATAGAGACCTTAATACATTAAGAAGTCTTCAACCAGAAGCTCAAGCTGAGCTTGTTGATTTCCCAACTGCTCCAGAATCAGCTCAATATCAAAATGAAAAAATTGTTCTGACAAATGCAGGTATATATAATGGGTGGGCATTAACAAACAAGGCAAAAGGCAAGGAACAAGCAATTGTTAATGTGTTTGACTGGATGCTCAGTGATGAAGGCTGGACTATTTTGAAATATGGTGCAGAAGGTTTCCAACATAAAAAAGAAGGCGACAAAATTATTAAGCTTGAACCTGAATACACCAATTTTTCAAAATGGATAGGACACTGTATGCTGTTCAGACGTCCAAATGACGAAACTTTCTGGCTAAAAAATACTGTCCCCGAGATATATGACTATCAGAAAGAATGGCTTCAAAAGAGTGTTAAATACATTGAAGATAACACTGTACAAAAGGGTCTGTTAGGAATTTACTCAAGCAACGAAGTTGACTTTTACAAAAAAGATATTTTCACGAAAAAATTTGTAGAAATTTGTGCTGAAATCATATACGGCGAGAAACCATTGGATGCATGGGATGAATTCATCGAAGAAATTTATGCTGAAGGATGGGAAGAGGTTACCAAGGAATACAACGAATATTATAAAGTCAACAAATAAAATTGTTTAATATGATTATCTTCCGGAAAATCACAAGAAGTTTTCTTATGAAAGATGGCTGGATAGTTATAAATGCAGGAAATTATTATTAATTCAATGCCTGACTGTTTAAATTTTAAACAGTCAGGCAGATCAAAACAGAAAGAAGGACATATCATGAGAAAAAGCAAAGTTTTAAAAATACTCAGAGAAGGTGGATGTGCACTTAGTACACAGGTTGGTACAGGCAACGAATTACTGGCAGGAATGGCTGCAAAGATTGGATTTGATTGCTTGTGGCTTGATACAGAACACAAATGCATGAGTGATAAGCAGGTATATGATTGTATACAGGCGGCTGCTCTAAGTGATACTGATTGTGTTGTCAGAATAAAAAAATCAGGCTATTACAGTTACTTTAGACCGTTGGAGGATGGGGCTGCAGGTATTATGGTGCCTCATTGCTTTAATTCGGATGATGCAAAACTAGCAGTTAGAAATGCCAGGTTTTATCCTCTTGGGTTAAGAGGGGTAGATTTTTCAGGTCCTGGTTCAGACTATATGCTAACACCGTCAAATGAGTGCTCAGAATTTCTTAACAATGAGAATTTTGTAATGCTGCAGATAGAAGATAAGGAAGCAATTGATAATATCGATAAAATTCTTGATGTGGATGGAATAGATTTATTATTTGTTGGTCCGGCAGATTTAACACAAAGCTTGGCACATTACGGTCTTAAAGGGAAAGATGCATTTATGACAGCTATAAAAAAGGTTGCAGATGCAGTCGCTAAAAGAGAAAACAGATGGTGGGGAATACCTGCAGGTAACGTAGAACAGGCAAAAATGTATATTGATATGGGTGCAAGATTTATTAATCTAAAAGGTGATCTTTCACTCGTACTAAATGGATGGAAACAGTTGCATAATGATTTCAGAGCCCTATAGGGAACGGTATAAGTTTGAAATAAGGAAGGTGAGTTACCATGACACCAAAAGAAAGACTTATGGCTACTCTTAATGGAGTTCAAACAGACCGGGTACCTATTTACACGCAAATACCATTTGCGGTTGATAAAGATGGATTCAAACCGGGAGCATTTCATGGATATGATGACTATGATAATTGGAGGGAATGTGATCCTGAGTACTGGAAGCTTGTTCGAAGAATGGAGGAGGAGTGCGATAATTTTTTCATTTGGAGACCAAAATGCATGTCGTCGGATCAATTTTTTTTTCCTCCGTCTATGATAAGTAGCCTGCCTCCGATTGAGAATGATGGACGCATAGAGACGGTTTATCAGATGAAATATGGTAAAATATTGATGTCTCAAAAAAAAGGAGTTCAGCCGGGTACCGGACATACATGGCAAATGGAACATTATTGTAAGACCGCAGACGATGCAAGAATTCTGTTGGAAATTCCATGGCAAGGAGAGCCTGTAGAAGCTGATAAATTAGCGCTTATAAGCCAATATCTTGGTGAAAAAGGTGTAGTTTGGATTACAATACCATCTCCATTATTAGTCGTATGCCGATTGTTTGATCCTATGCAATTCTTGATATTAACCGCAACCGAGAAGGATTTAATTGACCGGTTGATGCGAACAGCATTCGAACGTATATATGGGAATCTGGTGAAGCTCTTGGAATTAGGTGTTGGACCTATTATTAGATTCGGAGGTGCTGAGCATGCAACACCACCAATGATGTCACCTCATGACTTTGACTGGCTTATTGTAAATTATGATAAACCTCTTATGGATTTATGCAAGAGATATGGTTGCAAAATTGCAGTTCATTGTCATGGAAACATAAGACATGCCTTAAAACGATTTGTAGAGATGGGTGTTGATCAGACTGATCCTGTGGAAACAGTCCCAAATGGAGAGATAACACTTGCTGAAGCACGGAAGATTACAAAGGAACAAATTACTCTGACAGGAAATATTCAAATGAAAGAACTGTATAATTCAGATGAATCCTATATAGAAGACAGGGTTCGTGAAATACTTAAAGAGGCAGGATCAACACGCTTTATTGTAACCTCTACCGGAACACCTTTGGAGAAAATCAGCCCTCGTCTTGCAAGAAATTATCATTGTATGATCGATTCTGTATTGAAATATGGTAAGCATTAAACAAAAATTATTAGGAGGTATAACATGAGTAAGCAAAAACGATACCCAAACACTGTTATCTCAGGGATAGGAATACCATGGACTGAATACTACAAATTGGATGAAAGAATGTTTAGAAAAGAAATAAAAGCCATGCTGGAAAGAGGCCTTAAGCATATTTATTTGTTTGGCACCGGTGGTGAAGGGTATGCGGTCACAGACGAGCAATATGAAGAAATTGTAGCAATATTTGCGGAAGAAATGAAATTAACCGAATCATATCCAATGGTAGGACTTATCAGTCTTTCATATAATACTATAATTAAGCGGATAAAAATAGCTAATAACTATGGAATAAAGGATTTTCTGCTGGCCATGCCTTCTTGGGGTGCGTTAACAGATGAAGAAATGCGCAGATTTTTTGTTGATGTATGTGGCTCTTTCCCTGATTGCAGATTTTTAAACTATAACCTGCCGCGTGCAAAACATGTAATAACTGCAAATGAATTTGAAGACTTAGCTAAAGAGATACCCAATTTTGTCGGAGCAAAATTTTGTTCAAAAGACTTTTTTGTTGTACGTGATATTTCTACTAATCAAAGCGGGTTGACATTCTTTGTTAATGAAATCGCACTAATTCATGGGAATTGGCTTGGAGAATGTGGTTTACTAAGTTCTGTCGGTAATATTAACATTAGAAGAACCTTGAAGTTTTTTAACGCTACAATAAATGGTGATATTGAAACATCTATGAAATTAAGTAAGGAGCTTGCCGGCGTACATAAAGGCCTGTCGATTTGCTGCAGCAAAGGCAAAATGGATGGTGCATACGACAAATTATATGCCAAGCTTATAAATCCTGAATTTCCACTGAGATTGCTTCCACCATATACGGGATTCAGCGATGAAGAATTTGAAAGTTTCAGGCTCTATATAAAGAATAATTACCCAGAGTGGTTGGAACCCCAATCAATGTATTAAAAAATCTTACCTAAATAAAATGATCCACACTTTGAAAAGACGAGTTTCAACTTAAATAAAAACAACCCCGCCAGTTTTTACCGGACGGGGTTGTTTTGCGATTCGTAATGTTTAGAAGATTACATAAAGTAATTTATTTTTGTGTCATCGATTGTTGTTAAAACTTATTTCATAATGTTTTCAAGGGTGTCTAGGAATTTTTCAAAGGTTTTAACAATAGTCTCAAGGATTTGATATAATGGCTGATGTTTATGAGGAGGTTGCTCATAAATACGCTCCTGTATCGCTTGCAATCTTTCAATTAATGCCGGTAGTTTAATTGTTGGGTCTATTTTGTATTCAAATGTTACAACATTGCTGGCTATCATGCCATCCTTGAATGCAACTGCCTTGATGACGGTTTTTAAAGGACCTACATATATAGGCATTTTGTATACTTTGCTGTTCATATCTGGGTCGCTTCCATCAGTCGTATACCGTATCACGGCACCTTCGGTCGCGCAGGATAGTGATGTTTCTTGAGGCTCTGAATATGTGCCGGGCTCCAGACTTGCTACAGGAGCCGCTACTCTTCTTATACCCAGAGAAGCTTCAGAGGTATTACCATATCTGCCGATATTTATTACACCACCATTTTCCATAGGTTCGTTCGAATAATCAGAGTTTGGATCTCCAGCGTCAATACATGGGGATGTGACCTGATCTTTAACAAAGGAATTTCCGTCCCATCTTCCATATTCAGACATCAGATGATAATCGTGATTCTCAGCATCAGCAAATAATGGATCTTGACCAAATAAATTGCCTGCAGCAGATGCCGGTTCAAAGTTTTTGAAATCAGCACCATTATTATTGAAGAAACAGTTATAATCAACAATAAAATTATGCTTTAGGCCTAATTCGTAGAAAATTCCATGCCCGCTTTCTTCACCGTCACCAACAAGCACATTATTCTTTGTGTTTGAGATAATGTTATTGCGAATTGTTAAGGTGTAAGTACCTTCAGGGGATGGTCTGCTTGCAAGCCATTCATGCACATTGATACCGGCTGCAGAGCATGAGTCAATAACGTTGTTTTCTATTAACGCACTGAACCCGTCCGTTACAATTCCACCTTTTAGCTTCAGATTGGATGCAGCATCACCGGCACCTTCGTAGTATCCGCAGTTATAAATTGTATTGTGATGTACATTAACAAAAGTATCTTCCGGAGGAAAAGCATATTGTGGGGCTGTTGCAATTCCAAAAATCCAGATGCCTGCGTATTTAATATCATAGATAATATTGTTGAAAACTTCGATATCTGTCATATAGGAGTAGCCGTTTGGATTATTTATCATGTTTTCCTTTTGTATTTCTATTCCAGGACCACCTTTTTCCCTTGCAGATATAATATTGTTATAGAATTTAACATGATTGGTGCTGCTGGCTCTTAAGCCGCTGTTTGTTTGTATGTAGATTACATTGTTATAAGCATTAACATAATCGCATTTATATGAGTAAAGACCATCGTGACCAATTTCATCAATAAGATTATCATGGAATTCCACGTTGGTACAGGATTTAACCTGAAGACCATCATTGAAATTATGTGTTAAACACATGTTATTAATTTCAATATCGTTACAGGTTTGCAGATAAATAAGATTGTAATAGTTAATTCCGTTAGTCGAAGGATAAGTCATTGCTCTTATTGAACCGTTGGAATTTAAGGCTTGAGTAATATTGGGACCATTTCCGTCCAATTTAAAACCACGAATAATAAAGTTTCCCTTTACGTAATTCGTACCTTCTATCATAGCCGTAGTTTTGTTTTCAATCATAGCCTTATGCACAGGCCAACATACTGTAGGCGACAATAGAACAACCGTGCCTTCTTCGCCTTCAAGAATAACCTTTTGCTCCTGTTTTCCTGCAATGTAGATAGTATCATTAATAGTATAGGTTCCTGCTTTTAAACGAACCGTAGTGAAGCCTTCATTAGCAAGCACAAAATCAATTGCCTGTTGAATTACCGCCTGATTATCGTCTCCATCGTCACAGTTAAAGTCACCGCTGCCATCGTTAGCAACGTAAACAACAGGTGCTGTTGGTTCGGAACTGGCAATGGCTGGTAATATACTGGTCAACAAAATAAGCATAGCCAACATTATGGTACACAGATACTTAAAAGATTTCATATTAAATTGTTCCTCCTAACTAGGTTATGATAGTAACAGGCCTGTTCCTCTTCGAGTATATAATAGACAAAATTCCAGTTCAATCTGAAAGTAACAAGTAACAAATTAATGACACGAAACAAAATATTTGCAACTTAACAATAAAAACTAAATAGTACGAACTAAAATTCATAGGTATACCTTTTATATAAGCTTTGCAAAGGTTTATGCTTATTTACGGCCTAGCTTCGGAGCTGCAAAAGCACAAAAACTTTATATAGTTTATATTCATGGGAAATGCACAAAATAATAAAGCAAAACTAAGATCATTATGTTAGTTTTGCTTAAAAAACAAGCAACATAATTAATGACACAAAGCAGAATATATGCAACTGAGCAGAAGATGGAAAAGAAGTTTACCTGAATAAGAGTACCAATGTTAGCATGATATCACACCAAAGTTGATATGAGAAGCCCACGCGAAAAGTCACGCACGCATCTTTCTGCCCATTTTTCCGCACATTCTCCTGCAAAAAACGGCGAATATCTGGATATTTAACGCTTTTTTACAGATTTGCGCAAAAAACTGAATCGAAAATATGCATACACGACTTTCCGAGCGCACTCCTAGCGTTTAAAACATTACTAAAAGATTAGCGGAGCAGATATTTATATTTCCATGGTAATAAGAGTTTATGCAAATGCATAAAAATACAAATTATCCATGATATTGTTCTTTCAATGCCTTGGTAAGCTGATCCGGGCATGAAGTGCCTTTCCCGTTGCAATTGATACCTTCGAGTTTTTTTATAACATCTTCAACCGCCATTCCCTCAACAAGCTTGCCAATACCCTGTAAATTGCCATTACAACCTGATTTAAATGAAACATGAGTGATAATACCGTTATCAATAGATATGTAAATCTCCTTAGAACACACACCTTTGGTCGTATAAGTAAATGATTTCATAAAAATGCCTCCGAAGTAAAATTATTTAACAAGCGCTTGCATAAATTATGTAAGCAGATTTATTTCATTAGTTATAATAACACATTTAATTGAAGATTGACATCGAAAAATAAAAAATGCTATCCATCCGGGGGGGCGTACGGTGGGTATGCCTGTGGTAAACACCTTCGATTGAGTGAACCTAGGCTCCACCAATCTTTGAATAATGACACATTTTTTGTGCTGCTTGCTCAAAACAATCGGAACGGTACTTGTATCAGACCATCGGTTTCTTATATAATATGGTTATCCAGCCTTCTTCCGAAGGCTGGATAACCATATTGTGATTACACTAGGTTGCAGCGAGCTGCAACTTCCTGCAGTTAACCTGCAGGAAAAAGTCGTTTCACGACTTTCTGAGGAGCAATCATAATATGATTATCTCCAAGCAAATCACGAAGTCGCTTGCGAAACCATTGAAATTGCGATGGTAACACATTATTACAAAGGAGAGAATCTGGATGATACAAGATTATCTCGGAGCAAGGGAAAAATATGAAGATGTACCTTTACTAAAAATGGTAGATAACAGACATGGGGGATTGCCGTTTTTCATTAGGAAGTACTCTTTAATCAAAGCAACAACTAAATTCCACAGGCATGAATATATGCAGATTAACTATATCTATCAGGGAAAAGGTAAGCACATAGTAAATAACCACCAGTTTGATATCATAAAAGGTGATATATTTGTCATACCCCCATATGTTCCACATTCTATCCTTGCGTCTGATGATTCGGTCATGGAGATTTTTGAGTTTGAGTTTGTACCGGAGTTTATTAATCAGGATTTTGATAGAATTGAAAATGCTGCATCTTTTATGGATTTTGCATACATTGAGCCTTTTTTGGTAAGTGAAAACAAAGTAAAGCCTCGCTTGAACATTTTAGGTAAAAAACAGGTAGAGATCGAAAATATTCTAAATGAAGCATTAATAGAATATAAAGAAAAGCCCTCGGGCTATCAGCTGCTTATAAAATCACTTCTTTTAAAGCTTTTAATAATAGTCGGCAGAGAGTTTACAAGCAATGTAGAAAGTTCTGAGGATCACTCTGTATTCACAAGATACAGGGATGCAATACAAAGTGCAGTTAAATATATGGAAGAACAATATTCCGAGGATCTAAGTATTGAGCATATGGCTAAAAGGTTTTTATTATCCCAGTCTTATTTTAGCTATCTTTTTAAAAGCATAACCGGTAAAACCTTTATTGAGTATTTAAATGGAGTAAGGATATCAAAAGCTCTGGAGCTGCTTAAAAATACCGATAAAAGAGTTTTGGATATATGCTATGATGTAGGCTTTCGAAATATAAATCATTTTAATAGAATGTTCAGGCAATTGATGGGTGTGTCCCCGATGGAATACAGGAAAAGGAAAGAATCATAGAATCAATCAACTCATAAATAGAATACGCAAAGAAGCTTTTCATACTTTTATTATATAATATGGTTATCACCAAGAAAGTCACAAAAAAACCGTTTCACGACTTTTTGGGAGCAATCATAGTGAACTCGTTCAGCTGAAGCTGAACATCGGGGCTTCGGTGGGGGTCTTAGGAATTTGATAAATATACGTGGGAATAGAAATACAACGTATATACCACGTGAATTGATGCACATAGATTTTTAAATCTTTTGAGTATAATAAGAAATAAATGGAGGTATTTATCATGAGTGAAAAACTGGCAATAAATGGCGGAAAGCCTGTAAGAGATAAGCTATTGCCACCGGCATATCCCGGAGCAAGCGTTTATGGTGAGGAAGAAAAAAAGGCTGTTATAGAGGTTTTGGATAGGAAATCACCATACCGTTACTATGGATATGATGTAGCAAATAAGGTTAAATCTTTTGAAACTATGTTTTCAGAAAAAATCGGAAGCAAGTATTCTTTAGGAGTCACATCGGGAACAGCTTCAATTATAGTAGCTTTAAAGGCAGCCGGTATTGGCCCTGGTGATAAAGTTATTGTTCCGGCATGCACGTTTTTGGCTTCAGCAGGAGCAGTTGTAATGGCGGGTGCTGTTCCGGTATTTGCTGATGTCGATGACAGTATGAATATAGATCCTAATAAAATCGGTGATTGTGTCGACGAATATACAAAAGCTGTCCTCCCAGTACCCATTCTTGGAAATCCATGCGAAATGGATAAAATTATGGATGTTGCAAAGAAATATAACCTGTTGGTTATAGAGGATGTAGCCCAATCTTGCGGTTCAAAATATAAAGGAAGATATTCCGGAAGCTTTGGCGATATTAATTGCTTCAGCCTACAAATTAATAAAATTATAACAACCGGGGACGGCGGAGTAGTCACCACAAATAATGAAAAGCTTTATGAAAGAGCAGTTCGATACCATGATCAGGGGATGTTCAGGGAAAAAGAAGGCTTTTTGTCATCAAATGCCGAAGACGATATTTTCATTGGACAAAATTATAGAATGAGCGAAGTATCCGGAGCAATAGCCCTTGAACAACTGAAAAAACTTGACGACATTACCGGTTATATGCGCAAGATAAAATATAGTATTAAAAACGAAATAAAGGACATTGATGGAATTAACTTCCGCAGAATCATTGATGAAGAAGGCGATGCCAGCAGTACTCTATTCATGATGCTACCTGACTTAGAAACTGCAGATAAGTTCAGAAAAGCATTAAATGCTGAAAATGTCAATTGTGGCTGCTTATACGGCGGTAGACCTGTATATATGATCCCTCAAATACTATACCAAAAGACAGTAGATCGTTGCGGATTCCCATTTAATCAGTTTAAAGAAAAAATAGTATACACAGAAGACATGTGCCCTTATGCAAATAAGCATATGCCTTTGAATGCTATGATTAGCATTAGCCCTGCATTTACCGATAAGGACGCTGAGGATGTTGTAACTGCTATAAGAAAAGTTGCAAAATACATACTATAGGCTGGTAATTTTACACTTCAAGATAGACTGGAGTATAGTCTGTTTTGAAGTGTAATTTGTATATCGTGATGCCTAGTTATGAAATAGTTTTATCAAATGCTCGCGGCGCGTTGCACACAAAATGCAGTTTGGCGCACAATTCGCACAAGCGCTCATTGAAATAGATGTTTGTTAGTTTAGGATTGATATGGTTAAGGCGGGAGGCGTATTAATGGGTAAAGAAATAGTGGGTTTTGGTATTATCGGTTGTGGTACAATTTCAAGCTGGCATGCAGGAGCAATTGCTGAAATTTCCGGTGCAAGTCTTAAGGGTGTAACCGATGTAAATAAGGAATCACGCGAAGCATTTGCTAATAGGTGGAATGCAAAAGCTTACGAATCTGTAGAGGATATGCTGAAGGATGAGGATATTGATGTAGTAAGCATATGCACACCAAGTGGGCTTCATGCACCTTTAGCAATTCAGGTAGCCAATGCGGGTAAGCATATTATAACCGAAAAGCCTATGGCGATTAATTTAAGAGAAGCAGATGAGATGATTCGTGCTTGTGAGGACAATAAAGTTAAGATGGCTGTCATATCTCAATTAAGGTTTACTGATGCCGTGATAAGGCTTAAGGACGCTGTAAACAAAGGTTTATTAGGCAAGCTTATTAGCGGAGATATATATATGAAGTTTTACCGCTCGCAAGAATATTACGATAAAGGCGGCTGGAGAGGCACTTGGAAAATGGATGGCGGCGGAGCTCTTATGAATCAAGGGATTCATGGCATTGACCTTTTGCAGTATGTGATGGGTGACGTCAAATCTGTTTTTGCACACACAAAAACACTTGCAAGGAATATTGAGGTTGAAGATACGGCAGTTGCTGTCTTGGAATTTGAGAATGGCGCTTTAGGGGTCATTCAGGGAACTACCTCGATTTATCCTGGTTCACCACGAAGACTTGAGATCAATGGGGACAAAGGAACAATTGCTCTTGAAGAGGATTGCATTACAGCATGGGACATTCAAGGTCAGGAAAAGGATCCTGAAATTGTTTTTGGGCGTACTACAAGCGGCGCATCCAGTAACCCCACGGCATTTGGCATCGAAGGGCATATAAAGCAAATTGGGGACATGGTTGATGCAATTAAAAACGATAAAAAACCTCTTGTAGATCAATATGAAGGCAGAAAGCCTGTTCAAATAATTACGGCAATTTATGAATCTTCAAAGACAGGCAAGATAGTTTATCTAAAATAATCAAAGTGGAGGCAAGGAATGTTTAAAAAAGGTGTTATAACGGATGAAATATCGCAGGAATTTCAAACTGCTGTTGATCTGGCATTAAAGTACAAGCTTGATGGGGTTGAAATTAGATCCGTATGGGAGAAAAACCCCCACGAACTGGATAAGAACGATATTTCAAAAATTAAAACTATTTTATCTGATACTGGCTTAGTAGCTTGCGGAATAAGTGCTCCATTTTTTAAATGCAGTATTGACGATAATAAAGAAATCGATACCCATATAGAAATTCTTAAAAAAAGCATGGAGCTTGCAAACCAAATAGGCACAAAATTTGTAAGGGGATTTACCTTTTGGAAGAACAACGGAGATTTTGATACCGATTTAGACAAAATAGTATCAAAATTTGAGAAACCTGTTGAGCTTCTGAAAAAGGAGAACATCACGCTTGCTCTTGAGTTTGATCCCAGTGTATATGCAACAAATGCAAAAAAGCTTGTTAAGGTTATTGAGAAAATAAACTCTCCGTTTGTGAAAGGTTTATGGGATCCGGGAAATGATATTTATGATCCGGACGGGGAAACCCCTTATCCTGAAGGATATGAAATAATAAAAAAGCACATGGTTCACATGCATTTAAAGGATGCAGTGAGAGGTAGCGACAGAAAAGCGACAGGGGTGCCAATAGGAGAAGGCCAGGTTGATTATGCCGGGCATTTCAAAGCACTTAAACAGGACGGCTATGACGGCTTTGTCGTTCTTGAGACCCATTACAGGCCAAAGCATGATATTGACGAAAAGCTTATGGCTTTGCCTAAGGGCTCTGCTTTTTCTTACATGGGTTACGAAGCTACAGAGGAATGCTTGATTAAATGGCAAGAGCTGCTTGACAACTTAAAATAAGCACAGCAAATACAAAAATAAATTTTTGAGGTGATAAAATGTTTAAATTAGGTATTATAGGCTCCGATAACACACACGCAGATGCATTTGCAAAGATGCTCAATATTCCAAACCCTAAAACAGGTGAATTTCCGTTCCCTGATTTTAAAGTAACACATATTTTCGGGCTTGAGAAAAAACGTACCGAAGAGGTTGCGATTAATGGCAAAATTGATACTATCGTGGAGAAACCTGAAGACATGATGGGCAAAGTTGATGCTGTTATGGTGGTATTCCGACACGGAGATCTTCATTTAAAATATGCTCTTCCTTTTATTGAAGCTGGAATTCCAACATGGATAGACAAGCCTTTTACGGTGAAAATGGAAGATGCCCGCACAATTTTTGAAGCTGCTAAAAAGCACAATACTCTTGTTACCGGTGGTTCTAGTCTTAAATATATTTATGACGTGTTAATGATAAAAAGTGCTGTAGAAAATGGTAACAGGATCGGAAAAGTTAGAACTGCAGTAATTAATTACAGTGCATCCTTAGACAGCGAATATGCCGGTTTGTTTTTCTACGGACCACACCTTGCTGAAATGACATTAAAAGCATTCGGGTATGATGTAAAGTCTGTTTCTGCAAGAGAAAACAATGGTTGCGTAACCGCGATTGTTCAATATGACAGATATCAGATAGTAATGAACTTTTATCCTTATTGTATGGAATCCTATGCAATACTCTATGGTGAAAAAGGTGTAATGATCAGAGAAATTGACATCTCCGGCTCCTATGAGCTTGAGTTTGAAAAGTTTGCTGAAATGATGAGAACGAAAAAGCTCGTGGAAACCTTTGATGACCTATATGCACCGGTTGAGCTTTTAAATGCTATCATGAAATCCCTTGAAACCCACGAAGAGGTTGAACTGAAAGGTCTATAAGCATATACTTGTAAGTTTTGTAGACATTTGTAGACATAAGAAACACAAAAAGAGCTGCTATCTTGGATGAGCAGCTCTTTTTCGATTAAACATTCAGTGGTACATAGCGTGTTTGTGCACAATTCTCATAAACTTCATTTAGAATTTTCCTAGGAGTGCGCTCGGAAACACATATTTATTCAAAAATATCAGATTCTTAAGGCCTGAAACCCGCATTGCTTCTTTTAAAAAACTCAAATTCTGAGAAGTTTTAGACTGAGAACCGACTTTTCGAGCAGACACCTAGGTTAATGCAGTTTAATGCAAACAGTAAATTCGACTCGAATAAGGTGGTTTCGAGGTAAGGGCATCTGAATTATCTATGACAAAATAACCGTCCGATGTCTACGTTTTGTTGTTATTTAAACTTCAGCCTATATTCACCCGGAGTAATTGAAGTGTATTTTTTAAAGGCTCGTATATAGCTAAACCTATTGTTATACCCAACCTTTGCAGCTATCTGCTCTATTGTGTCATCCAGTTCAACCAATAGTTTTTTCGATTTTGCAACTCTTATCTCTGCAACATATTCCCAGAAAGTAACCCCTATCTTTTCTTTAAAGATTTTACAGAAATAAGATGAGTTGTATTTAAAGTGATCTGCAACGATGTCTAGAGATATTTCATTCATATATACCTTTTCGATATATTCTTTGATCTCCAAGTCGAAGCTTCTGTAATCATCTTTCTGTTGATCAATCTTATATTCAATTATTCTTCTGAGCCAAGTTCGTACCCATTCTGTAAAATGTTGAATATTTCTAAAAGTGTCAATTGAGGCATTAACAACGGTATCATCGCCAAAAACATCCTGCGGGTTTAGGTTTAGGCTGTATATGCATCGTTGTACGACACCTATAATGTTTGCAAGGCAAAGCTCTATATGCTTAAAGTTTTTATTGTGATCCATAATATCATCTATCATTTCATTTAAACAAATCATTGTTTTTTCATAATCGCCTAATTGAACCAGGGATATTAGTTTTTGCTCGCTTTTAACAGGATAATAAAGTTTATCCATTTCACTTCTGCTAATATCGGAAAAGCTTATAATAGACTGATCATCCTTTAAGAAATTGTATCGGAGGGCTTCTTTGGCCTCTTTATATGAAACACCAACATCAGAAAGATCCGAATAAAATCTTCCTACACCTATGCTTACTGATGTGGATGATTGCTCTTCAATATTCCACTTTATATCTTCAAGAGTTTGCTCTACAATAGCTTCTGTTTCGTTAATGTCCTCAACACCACGAAGCTTTACTAAAACAAGAATATTGTCGGCATAATCCTGAGTGCAGCTCACATCAATATTTAATGAATTAAAGGCGCTTGTAATCCTGTTAATAATGGATATTTTGTATAGCTCAAGGTTTTGGATATCCAACGTATATTCATTAATAGGGTAAGACTGAAGCGAGTTTTTTTGTATAACAGCTACCATGTAATAGTCGGCTTCCAGATTAATTGAAAAGTATTCTGCTTTCCCAAGGATTTCATTTCTGTTGAAAAGCTTACCTCTTATTAACTGGTTAAGAAACATTTCACGTATAAGTATTTCGTTTTGCTTTAATTGATTCTCAAGGCTCCTATTGTTTTCAAATAAAAAATTAACGCCGCCATTTATCAAGGATACATCACTAATATTATCATTATCAAGAGTTGTCATCCTTTTTATGTTGGCGATTATATTTTTAATAGGATTGTATACCTTCAGCGAAAAAAGAAATGACGCAAGAGCCGCAACCAATAACAAAGCAGCGAGTATAATAAATGTGGTATTTCTAATATAAGCGGACTTCTCAAAAACAGCATTTTCGGATTCAATATAAAACATTTTCCAATTATTAATTAGTGAAGAGCCATAATAGGCTACCATTTTTGTGCCATCCATAGTAAACTTAAAATTACCATCCTGCAAGGTATTAAAATCAGAAGGGATATTAACAACATCGGTAATATCCATATAATAGTAGTCTGCTTTATTGGAAGCCAAAATAGTACCATTTTCATTAACAAGAAAAGCAAAGGAGTTTTCGTTCGTCATAGTTATATTTTTCAAAAGATCAGTTACTATCGCTATATCAACGTTTAGCACAACCGCTCCAACCTTATCACTGCTTGAATATGGTATCCTTGCTAAAAAGGTTATTATATCCGAATGAACAACGGAATCAATACTATTACGTTTGCTTACTCTTCGCGTATCCATAATAAGAAAGGGAGTCGTCATATTTTCATACTCTTCGTACCACCCTGTATCATAATAATATGGGAAATCGATAGCACCACTATAATCAAGAATATAGTTATTTTTATCATAATAAATACATATATTCTCAATGTAGTTACTTGAGTTAACGGTACTCGACATAATATCCTGATTGTTTTGAATTACATTATAGTTTTTCGAGATAGCTGAGCGTGGCACATACGCAAATTGTGTGATTTTATTGTTAAATGTATAGCTCATTGTCAACTTTTGCATTTCACTTAATAGTGTATTGCTGGTGTTAAGGGTTTCATATAATTTCTTCTGCTCATACTTTTCTATCTCAGTATTAAGATTCTGTATTATGTAAAAATGGGTGTATATACCAAGGAATGCAATTAGAAATAATGAAACAAAAACGCATATAAAAAATATCTTAAAAAACAGACTTCCGGATATATGTCTTCTAAATTTTTTAAACAGCTCAGAAAATCTCATATACTTAATTCCCCTTCTAATTATGGGTATTTTGTAACTATATATGTTGAATTAGAAATTCAAACATATATAAACACGAATTGGTGCACGTGCCATTTGTTTTGGCATAGCCCTGAACAGGCACATGTGCAATATAAATTGAA
>ENA-UOOK01000952-UOOK01000952.1-fermentation-metagenome-genome-assembly--contig:-NODE-952-length-38937-cov-25.801451_pt1 | contig 38937 bp, 36 predicted proteins | sample MGYA00245777_ERZ724023 | MGnify/ENA primary metagenome ERZ724023 (study PRJEB28704, sample SAMN03018312) | fermentation metagenome | biome: anthropogenic terrestrial biome; feature: soil; material...
TTTCTCTATTTAGCTCCATTTTTCTTTGAATATGGGGGGAATTTATAGAAGAAAGGTACGAATATTCCGTTATATTAAAAACGGATATTACCTTTATCTATGATATGTAAACGGAAACGATGCTACCGTAAATCAACTATTTCCACTCCTTTATGGGCGGCTTTATCAAAAATGAAGTCTTGATCGGCAAAACGGTAATTCGCATTATAACGTTCGATATCGATTTTGTTCTTCATACCGTTTCTCATAACGAGTATTACTTGTAAAATCGAATTACTTTGCTTGTCAATAGCGACGGCAATAGAAGTAAAATCGCCTTTTTTATCCGTCGCTTCCATATCGATTACATAAGCCGGCCGGCCGTTCACCGTTTTGGATACCGGCGCTTTAAAGGCATATCCTTTTTTATAAAGGCTCAATAAGGCCAACGGGCTGACGGTCGCCAGTTCATCACCGGAAGGTTGCGACACATAGACTTCTTTGGCATCTTTCGAAAGGACCCATTGAGTGGTTCCATCGTACCAAATATCGGCTGTATTCGTCTCGATCTTAAATTTATTCCCTTTTGCCATCGCTTCTCCTGTTTCGGAAGATTGTCCTCTTCCCTTGGCATCTTCTTGTACAGCCAAAGAAAAAGACAGTTTGACGCCATCCGATGCCGAATAAGCGGCATACGCCCTATCCAATATCACTTTCGATTCATTCGAGGATTGTGCCGCAGCAATCAAAACGACCATCAATGCAACGAAGGTAAATATATATTTTTTCATCTTCTTTCTGTTTTTATAAAAATCATTTCCCTTACGACCTTTAAAACTCTTTTTAGTTTATTCCTAACTTACCCTAACCCCTCTCCCTGCGGGCACTCCTTATACTAAAGGAAGAGTAATGGGACTTGGCTTCCGCAACTGTCCCCTTAAAATAAGGGGACGAGGGCGATAGCCCGGAGGGGATCATACCGCTCTTTAACGGCTTATTGCAAGGAGTCCAACAGTTTTTCAAGCGAATATTCATCCGAAATATATACTTCGCGGGGCTTACTACCCTGAACAGGGCCTACGATGCCGGCGGCTTCGAGTTGATCCATCAACCTTCCCGCACGATTATATCCGATGGAGAACTTGCGCTGAATAAGAGACGTCGATCCCTGCTGATGAACCACAATCAAGCGTGCCGCTTCATCAAAGAGAGTATCCCGCTCATTCAGATCGACCGATCCGACTTTCTCTTCCCCATCCGGCAAATCGACTTCCGGAAGCGCAAACGCCGATTCATAGCCTTGTTGCTGCCCAATGTATTGCGAAATCTCTTCCACTTCGGGCGTATCGACAAACGCACATTGAATACGGATAAGATTGCTTCCCTGCGAGAAAAGCATATCTCCCCGCCCGATCAACTGATTGGCGCCGTTCATGTCGAGAATCGTACGCGAATCGATTTGCGAAGTCACACGGAAAGCGATGCGCGCCGGAAAGTTCGCTTTAATGGTACCCGTAATGATATTGGTGGTAGGACGCTGCGTAGCGATAACCATGTGTATGCCTACCGCACGCGCTTTCTGCGCAATACGGGCTATCGGCATCTCTATTTCCTTACCGGCAGTCATAATCAAATCGCCGAACTCATCGATAACCACTACAATATAAGGAAGGTAACGATGCCCGTTCTTCGGGTTCAACCGTCTTTTAATAAACTTATCGTTATATTCCTTAATCGTTCTGACATGCGCCTTCATCAACAATTCATAGCGGTCATCCATCTCTTTTGTAAGCGAATTAAGCGTCTGCGTCACTTTGGACACATCCGTGATAATCGCCTTTTCGGCATCGGGTAGTTTCGCCAGATAATGCCTTTCGATGGTCGAATAAATATTGAATTCAACCATTTTCGGGTCGATCAGCACCATCTTCATTTCGGAAGGGTGCTTTTTATACAGCAAGGAGGTGATGATCGCGTTCAATCCGACGGATTTTCCCTGCCCCGTAGCGCCGGCGACCAATAAGTGAGGCATCTTTGTCAAGTCGAAGATAAAGACATCGTTCGTAATCGTTTTTCCCAACGCCACCGGAAGATCGTACGTACATTCCTGAAACTTCTTGGAAGAAATAACCGATTGCATCGAAACGATTTGCGGATCTTTGTTCGGCACCTCGATGCCGACCGTTCCCTTTCCGGGAATAGGCGCGATAATGCGGATGCCCAAAGCGGACAAACTAAGAGCAATATCATCTTCCAGATTGCGGATTCGCGATATGCGCACACCGGCTTGAGGCACTATTTCATAAAGGGTTATAGTCGGTCCGACCGTCGCTTTGATGGAAGTGATTTCGATTCCATAATTCCGCAACGTACGGATGATCTTATCTTTATTTTCATTCTGCTCCTTCATATCGACCTCCCGATTCTGTGTTTGATACGTTTTCAGCAAATCCATGGTGGGGAAACGGAAAGAAGAAAGATCTTTCTTCGGGTCATAATCTTCCATGGGTTCATCGTCCGGATTGGATGATAACGAGGCATCCTCCTCAACAGAACCGGTCTCATCCATTGGTTCGGGACTTTCGGGCTCCAGAACGGGCTCTTCGTCTTTCGGAACGATTACTTCGAAGTTATCCATATTCCGCCGTTTCTGCTCAAATTCTTTTGCAAACGGCGTTATCTCTTCTTTTTCAGGTAAAAAAGAAGATTCGTCCTGCGGCTCATCTTCCGGTATTTTTTTATCCGGAGAATGAGCAAAAACGGCTTTTGTTTTCTTTAAAAGCCTCTGAAGAAAGGACGGTTCTTTTTCGCGGGCGTCTTCTGGAGAATATTCTTCTTCCGAGGCCGCATCCTCATCTTCCGGAAAAGATTCCTCTTTCGGATTATTCCCGAATGTGGATTTTCCTTTGATGATCGTTTCCTGCATTTTATACATGGAGTTTTTTTTGAAAATCACCACGATAATCACGATGCACAAAACAATAAGAAGAAGCAATCCCGGCCAACCGATACTACTTTCCAGAAAAGCTTCTATCCGGTTTCCGTGAACACCGCCCCAATTTATATGGCTTGTAGGAAATAGTTTTCCTAAAACAAAGGCGCTGGCTATAGATCCTCCGATAAGGATCAATGCCGAAGAAAGTAACGTTTTGAAGAATGACAAATTAGAGACGTCCATCAACCGCATACCCAAATACATAATAAAGAGGGGCACAATAACGGAAAAGATACCGAACCACCCGTTCACCATATATTCTGCGATAAAAGCACCGCCAACACCTGTCCAGTTTTGGACTTCCAGCGTTTTATCCCGTATCAACTCCCAAAAGGATTTGTTCAAAACCGCACTTTGATCGGCGGCCCCGGTAAAGAAAAAAGAAATAATGGCCAACAACATAAAAATGCCGATGAAAGCAAGAAGTACTCCAAAAATGAAATGCACTCTTTCATTTTTGAGAAACTCCATCCATTCCTTTTTTTGATTACGGGGTTTTCCGTTCGCTTTTCGTCTTACTCTCTTTTTCTTTATTGTCGCCATAGTAGAAAACAACTTCTATCGCCTTATGTAATAGAAGTCAATGAAACAATTATCCTATTCCGTGCAAAAGTACGAAAAAGATAGGAGTTTTAACGGGCACGCAACTTATTTTATCTATTGATTCTTTCTTATCGGGGGTGCTTTATCAATCAACACCCCCGACAACACCGGTGTAAGGATGAATCCGTCGCTATTTCTTTTTATTCCCTACGAGATAAACCCCTCCGACCAACGCAACCAACGCCAGTCCGAGTTGCACATAAGAAGTCTCTTTTGCTCCCTGATCTTCCGCTCTGAGTTCGATACCCAGGATGTTTACGGCTTTAGAGCTTTCCTGTAACCCTGTAACACCTAAATAACCCAAAAATAATGCGCCTGCAATAAGAATAATACCGATACCTGTTTTCATTTTGTTCAAATTATGAATTGTTTATGTCCTCTGTAATGATTCGTTGGAATGAGTTTCATCTGTCAGATTCACTTTTTCTTTATGAATTGTTGACACCGAAACGTTCTCCTGCTCTATTTCAACCGTTTTTGTAGCAACGGCATAATCATCGGGAAATATTTTTCCGCCTTGATTATTCGCCCAAGCTTTCGTAAATTCCGCTCCGATATATATAATGATGGAAGAGTAATATATCCACGTAAGCAGTATAATGATAAATGCTGCGGCACCATATACCGAAGTGACATTCCGTGTGCCCATATAAAACGAAATAGCATATTGGCCAACAAGAAACAGGACGGTCGTAACAACCGAGCCTACCGCCACATCCCGTAACTTGATTTTAGCATCCGGCAGCACTTTAAACATCAACACAAATAAGACCGATATAACGATTATATTCACCAACATCCCGACACCCTGAAAAAGAAGGGCTGTCACATCGGGGAAAAATGCCGATAACCGATCGCTCAATCCGGTAATAAGCGTCGAGAAGAATAAAGTCACTAACATCAGAAATCCTAAAACTAAAATCATAGAAAAAGAGAGCAGTCTGTTCTTCAAATACAAAAGCCATCCTTTCTTCGGTTTGGGCTTAATGCCCCAGATGGTATTGAGCGATGTTTGAATTTCGGCAAAAATAGCGGTTGCACCGAATATCGTCACACCCAAGCTTATGATGGTGGCTAAGGAAGACGTATCCGCAGCCGAAGCATTGTTGAGAATAGACTGTAATTGTACCACGACGTCGCTCCCCAATAAAGGAGTCATGCGGCTATACATTTCGGAGGCGATGTCCTGATGAAATATAGCGCCGATAGATACAATCAACGTTAGAAAAGGGATCATCGCAAAAATAGTCGCATACGCCAGCGAAGCACTCAATTTGGTAACCTTGTCGTCGGTAAATCCTTGAATGGTCAGCTTAATGATATCGAATACCGATTTGAACGTAATTTTTGCAGGAAGCTCCGTTTTTTCCATAAATAAGGGATTGATCAATATTTACTATACAACAAAGCGGGGAGCCGGTTTGTTCTCTCCCTTCAATCTTCCAACAATCTCCCATCAATCTTTTATCAATCTTTCATTTGCCTTGTAATGCCCCTCTACCGACAATACGAGAACGGTTACCGTCTCATCATGAATATCATAAATCAGTCGATCTTTTCCGCCGATCCTGCGGGAATAGGTTGCAGAATTACCCGAAACGAGAGGCTCCGGGTGTCCTATTCCACTTCTTGGGTGTTCCATGATCTCATCTAATAACTTCTCCAATTTTTTGTAAAGTACGGGATTTGACTTCTTATACTTGGCTACTACTTTGGATGCTTCCTTTGAGAAATAAATCCTATATATCATAGAGAATCTAAGAAACGATGAAGCTCTTCCTTTGTTTTGCACGAAATGGCTTTACCTTCCCTATATTCTCTTCGGCCTTCTTCGAGTCTTTTCTCGAGTTCGGGAGTAATCACAAAGTCGCTGTCATCATCGACAGGAGTAAGTTTGTAGGCCTGTTTCCGGCCACGTTTGAGAATAATTTGCGCCCCGCTATCCGCGAGATCTAAGTAAGCCTTCTGTTTTTCCCTAAATTCTCTACTTGAAATTTCTATCACTCGTTCCATAATCAAAAAATTTAATTTGCACCGATTGCCGTACAAACGTAAATAAAAAAGAGATACTGACCAAAATTACTCTCCGATCTTATCCAGCGAAAGATTATCATCTTCTATCGGAGACAGTCTCTAATCTTCGTGTCCTCCTCCATGCAACTCTGCGTAACCCCATCCATCTGAAAGCGAAAAGCCCGCGAATCACTTCGCAGACTTTTCTTGTTAACACAATCTTCATGAAACAAACTACACTATCGAGTTGATTGCAGAAAGATAATCAGGTTCCTGTGCAATCTCAGGAACCAGCTCTTTATATGCTATCTTCCCTTGTGGGTCTACCACCACTACGGCTCTAGCCAATAATCCCTTCAAAGGACCATCGAGCATGAAAACGCCGTAATCTTTGCCAAATGCAGTATCGCGGAAAGTGGATAATGTGACGACATTATCAATACCTTCTGCGGAGCAAAAACGTCCCGAAGCAAAAGGCAGGTCGGCCGATATGCCTAATACCACTGTATTATTTGCGGAAGCGGCTTCTTTATTAAAGCGACGCACGGATGCGGCGCAAACACCGGTATCCAAACTCGGGAATATGTTTAGAACGACATTCTTTCCCTTAAAATCGGATAACTTCGCTTCCGACAGATCACTTTTCACCAATGTAAAATCGGGAGCCTGAACACCTACCTCCGGCAAATCGCCACTCGTTTGCACGGGATTACCTTTAAATGCAATTTTTGCCATATCAAATATCTATAATTATTATTTTTCGTTGCTTAATAACACCTTATCATTTGTAACCAATTCGTATGCATTAATTACACAAACTAAACAACAGCGTTATACAAATGTTCATTCCCGATTCTTATTTAACTTTTATCTCGATTCTTTTCTTTCATTTCTTCTTTCAGGTATACAGCGGTATAGCTGTCGGAGTGCGCGACAATGTCTTCAGGCGTTCCCGTAGCCAGTATATTTCCGCCTTTTTCTCCCCCTTCGGGGCCCAGATCGATAATATAATCGGCCGATTTTATAATATCCATGTTATGTTCGATGACAATGACCGTATTTCCCTTTTCGACCAACTTGTTGAGGACGCCAAGCAACACCCTGATATCTTCGAAATGGAGTCCGGTCGTCGGCTCGTCAAGCACATAAAGCGTATTGCCGGTATCCATGCGTGAAAGCTCCGCAGCCAATTTCACCCGTTGACTTTCACCTCCCGACAAGGTGGTCGACGATTGCCCCAATCGGATATATCCTAATCCGACCTCTTGCAACACTTTTATCTTATGTAGAATAGATGGAATATTTTCGAAAAACTCCACGGCCATATTGATCGTCATATCCAGCACATCGGCTATCGATTTGCCCTTATAACGTACCTCCAGCGTCTCACGGTTATAACGCGTGCCATGACACACCTCACAGGGCACCATCACATCGGGCAGAAAATTCATCTCGATGGTTTTGTATCCGTTCCCTTTACAGTTCTCGCACCGCCCGCCTTTCACATTAAAAGAGAAGCGCCCGGGTTTGTATCCGCGCACTTTCGCTTCGGGCATCCCCGCAAATAGATTCCGTATATCGGAAAACACACCGCTGTACGTAGCGGGATTCGAACGCGGGGTGCGGCCTATAGGCGATTGATCCACACTGACAATCTTATCGACATGTTCCACGCCTTTTATCGATTTATAAGGAAGCGGGTCTTTTATCGAACGATAGAATTTCTGACTCAAAATCGGTTGTAGCGTTTCGTTAATCAACGTCGATTTTCCGCTTCCCGACACGCCGGTCACACATATCAGCGTACCCAAAGGAAACGATGCCGTCACATTTTTCAAATTATTGCCGGTAGCGCCCTTAATCGTTAAGGTATTTCCATTCCCTTTTCGGCGCTTCTCCGGAAGATCTATTTTCAGTTTTCCGTTCAAGTAATTCGATGTGAGCGTATTTTTCTTCAGCATTTCACCGGGCGTACCGGCGAAAACCACGTCCCCACCCTTCCGTCCGGCAAAAGGGCCCATATCCACAATATAATCGGATGCCAGCATCATGTCCTTATCGTGCTCCACGACAACGACCGAATTTCCGGAATCGCGCAGTTTCTTCAACGAATCGATCAACCGGTGGTTATCCCGCTGATGCAACCCGATACTCGGCTCATCCAATATATACAAGACATTCACCAGTTGGGAACCGATTTGCGTCGCCAGGCGTATGCGCTGGCTTTCGCCTCCCGACAGCGACGAAGAGGCGCGCGAAAGGGAAAGATACCCCAATCCGACATCCAATAAAAATCGCAGGCGCGATAGAATTTCCTTTTTAATCTCTTCGGCAATCAAACGCTGCTTTTCCGATACATGCGTATCCATATCGACCATCCAATCATACAAATGACGGATATCCATATCGGCCAACTCAGCAATATTTTTTCCGTTTATTCTGAAATGCAATGCCTCCTTGTTGAGCCGCTGCCCATGGCATTCCGGGCACACGAAAGTGGTCACGAACTGATCGGCCCACTTTTGGGCAGAGGCAGAGGCTTCATCGTCCTGCTGCATTTCGATATATTTGACCACTCCTTCATAAATGACCAAATAGTTTGAATTACCCAGCGACTCATTCTTTATCTTCAGGCGCTCATTCGTTCCATACATGATTTCCTCGATGGCTTCCTGCGGAATATCTTTCAGCGGGGTCTTGAGGGTCACTCCGTATTTTTCACAAATAGCGGCTATTTGCCAAAAAATAAGACTGCTGCGTTCTTTTCCCAAGGGAAGAATGCCCCCTGCGGCAATACTAAGGGCCGGATTGGGAATAATCTTTTCGATATCGATTTGTTCGACAATACCGAGGCCTTTACAACGCGGACAAGCGCCTTGCGGCGAATTGAAAGAGAAATTGTGCGGTGCGGGTTCGTTGTAGGACAATCCGGTTGTCGGACACATCAACTGCTTGCTGTAATGGCGTACGTCGCCGCTATCGGCATCTTCTATGAGAATCAACCCCGAACCTTGCTTCATGGCTACACGCACGCTGGCCTTAAGCTTGTCTTCAAACTTGTTGGAGACGGAGAGTTTGTCAATTAATATTTCGATGCTATGGTTTTTATACCGATCGACCTTCATGCCGGGAAATATTTCCTGAATCTCGCCATCGACACGCACATTTAGATATCCTTTTTTACGTATCTGCTCGAAAAGTTCCTTATAATGCCCTTTACGGTTCCGCACCACGGGGGCAAGGATATAAATCTTTTTACCGATATACTTTTCCAGGATCAGTTCGACAATCTGTTCTTCGGTATATTTCACCATTTTCTCGCCGGTATTGTAGGAATAGGCTTCACCGGCGCGGGCAAAGAGCAGCCGCAGGAAGTCGTAAATTTCGGTCGTCGTTCCTACGGTCGAACGCGGATTCTTGTTGGTCGTTTTCTGTTCGATGGAAATAACCGGGCTGAGTCCCGTGATCTCATCGACATCGGGACGTTCCATTTTACCCAAAAATCCGCGCGCATAAGCCGAGAACGTTTCGATATAACGGCGTTGACCTTCGGCAAATATGGTATCGAAAGCCAAGGATGATTTTCCGCTTCCGCTCAGGCCGGTAATCACCGTGAGGGAATCACGCGGAATCTGAACGTCTATATTTTTAAGATTGTGTACGCGCGCACCGTACACCTGAATAAATTCTGTTTCAGTCATATTTATTTTTGCACCCACCGCGAATCGTGCACCGGATATTTTTCACCTTTCCGATAATACAAACTCTCAGCCGTAGGGACGAGCAAGAGGTAACTTTTACCGATTTTATTCGTCAGCTTGTCACTTCGAAGCCACGAATTAAAGTCTTTCAGTTGGGCATACGTCACGCCGTTTTGTTTGGCAAAGGCAATCAAATCGGGAATAGAGCCCGAAACGTTGATTTCTTTAAACCGGATAGGGCGATATAATTGGTCGGGACGAATAACGAACCCGTATTGTTGAGGATCTTCAAAAATCAGTTTGACGGCAAGCATGCGGTAATAATAACGCGTGGTTTCTTCCACCAGCCATAAATCGAGCGCATCGTCCGCCGCCTGACGGCTCAATTCGTTCGTAATCCTCGCCTGACCGCCATTATAAGAAAGCAACGCCGCACTCCACGATCCGTATTTACGGTAAGCGCTTTTCAAATAGCGGCAAGCGGCAAGAGTGGATTTTTCTATATGGTAGCGTTCATCCACCTCCAGCGATACTTCCAATCCATATTGGGTAGCGGACGAAGAGATAAACTGCCACAAGCCGGCGGCGCCGGCCGAAGAAACGGCACGTGGGTCGAGGCTGCTTTCGATGACCGCAAGATATTTCAAATCATCGGGCATTCCCTGTTGTTTCAGAATAGGCTCGATGAGCGGGAACAGGCGGTTGGCCCGTTTGAACAGCAGCAGCGTGGTGGAGTGGAAATAAGTGAAACTATTCAGTTCGCGATCCATCCGCTCATGTTTATCGTAGCGATCGAAGACGATTTTTTCACCGGCAAACACCATTTGCCCGGGAATAGTTACCGAAGCCGCCATCGACAGTACCTGCGATTGTCCTTCTTCTATCTTTTGCGAATCACTCCCCGATAGGCATACCCATAAAATGGTTACCAGCACAGCCGGAAGGAGAATAAGAGGGAGGCTTTTCTTCATCTTCATATCTTCAGTTATTAATCTATCCTATTATACGGTTATCAGGAAAACAGCCGCTCGATACCGAGCCGGTTATTGGAAGCGACGCACTCGCTTACCTCGATTCCCCTATGCGAGAATAAGGCAATGCGGCCAGTGTTTCGGCGATCTTATCTACCGCTTGCTGAATAGGCTTGGAAACCATGGAGCGGAGAAAGGGATTGATGTCGGCTTTGAACGTTACTTTCATCTTCGTATCTTTCTCTTCTTTCTGAACGAGTTGTATCCAACAATGAGCTTCAAAAGGCAAATTCTGCGATTGAAACTTAACGAACTTATTGGGCTCTCGCGTAACGATCAAAAACGTAACAACCCCGATTGGTTCTACATGAAACGAAAAGCCATCGCGATCGAAAGTAAAACCGGATATCTTGTCTTCAGGTAATTGATCTTTCACCCATTCCAAGTTATTCATATCCGACAACACCCGGAAAATATCGCCATCGTCATAAGGAATTGTTTTTACATCACTGGTAAATTCCGTCATTTTTTCAATCTTTTAGTCGAATCGCCCCAGTTCTTGGGATCTTTGCGCCAGTCCTGCAACGTTTTCAATTCCGATTCATCAATGTAATCCGTAAGAAGCGCTTCGTCCAAAATGGCATCGTAATTCGACAAGGTTGTCAACTCCACGCGGGCTTCTTTCATATTTTGTTGTACAACGGGAAAATCATACGTGAATACCGCCACAATGCCCAAGACATCCGAACCGTCACGCCGCACGACCTCCACTGCCCGCAGACTGCTCTGACCGGTAGATACCAAATCTTCCACCACGACAACCTTTTGCTTCGGTTTCAAATCCCCTTCGATGAGGTTTTCCAGACCATGATCTTTGGGTGCGGAGCGGATATAGACGAATGGCAAACCCAGCGTGTCGGCAACCAATGCACCGGGGGCGATAGCTCCGGTAGCCACTCCTGCGATCGCTTCGACTTGAGGATATTTTTCCAGTATAAGGCGGCAAAATTCCACTTTGATAAAATTCCTTATGGCCGGATAAGACATTAACTTTCTGTTATCGCAATATATAGGCGATTTCCATCCCGATGCCCAAGTAAAAGGATTCGAAGGCTGCAATTTTACGGCCTTAATTCTTAAAAGTTTTTCCGCTGTTAATTTCTCTAATGTACTCATGTTGCTTTTTGACTTTACTCCGAATGAATCACAAAAATAGTACTTTTATGCCGATTATGGGAGCATTTTGGAAACTTTTTGTTTTAAACAGCTTGACCGATAGCAAGAACGCTGATTTTCAGATCGACACACACCGCCAAAGCATGAGCGCATGCTTCAATAGTAGCGCCGGTAGTCAACACATCATCGACTAACAGCAAGTGTTTACCGGCAAATTGTTCCGGGTTGTTCACACGAAAAATATCCTCGACATTTTTCCACCGTTGTATTTTCGAACGTTTGGTTTGGGTGGAATTATATTCGACACGCACCAGATTACCGGTAAGCACGGGTATGGATAAGACTTCCGATAAACCGTCCGCAATGATTTCCGCTTGATTAAATCCGCGTTTGGTTTGTTTTTTCGGGTGCAACGGTACGGGAACAATCCCTTCGAGTGGCGCAAAAAAACGACTGCCATACAATTCTCTACCGCAAATACGCCCTAAAAGCAATCCGATTTCTTTCCGTCCTTCATATTTAAGCTCGTGAATCAGCGGGGGCAACATTCCTCCTTTCGAATAAAGACAAAACGTAGCGATACGGACAAACGGGAAACGTCCGGACATCAACACTTCAGCTTCGTTGCCGGGAATATCAAAATTATGGGTGCGTGGCAACCGGTAAAGGCAATCGAGACAAACGCCCTCCTCCCCGGACACCAATTTCTCACCACAGATTAAACAAGTGCCGGGGAAAAATAATTGAAGAAGATCTTCAAAAAGACCATGAATCGTCCTTATTATCATCGTCTATTTGCATTTTATCGAAACAACGAAGAACGTCGTCCATGGGAAAACCCCTGCCGAGAGCAAAACGGATAACTTTCGACCGCTTCTCATAGACCGATTGGGCTTTTACCGTTCTCCATTTTTTTTCGAGTAACGGCTGCAACGATTCGAGGTCCGCCCCGTCGGGAAGTTCCGAAAAAGCAGCCTCTATTACTTCAGGAGATATCTTTTTTTGTTTTAAAGCCATTTCGATTTTTCTTTTCCCCCATTTGTTGAGATACAGTTTATCGCGGATAAAACCACGGGCAAAACGGCCGTCATCCACATAAGATCTTTTCTGTAACTTAACAAGTACGCTCTCTATATCCTTGTCAGAAAGATTCAACTTCCGCAATTTCCGACGGATATCCTCTATACAATATTCATTACGGGCACACAGACGCGCCATGCGTTGCCATGCTTTCTCTTCCGTAATTATTTTCTCCTTATCCTCCATCGTTCATCGTTCATCGTTCATCATTCATCGTTCATCGTTCATCCCTCATCATTCATCCCTCATCCTTCATCATCCTTCTTTTCTTGCGAACACCATCCGGTCATTTCCTGAAAGATCTTTACGCAGACAAACGTCAATAAATCCTTTTTCGGAAAATAGAGCCATGACATCGGAGCCTTTCATGCGATTTATCTCCATATAAATCCCCCCCTGTGGAAACAGCAACGCCAGCGCTATGTCCGCCAGACGCTCATAGAACAGCAATGGGCGAGAGTCCGGCACAAAAAGAGCCCTTGCAGGTTCATAGCAAAGCACATTCGGCTCCATTTCTCGCTTTTCCGATTCCAACACATACGGCGGATTGCTCACAATGACATCAAATTGTTCTTTTTCGACAAACGAACTGAAAAGATCGTGTTCTGAAAAGCGGACAAAAACCTTATTATTAGCGGCATTTTCCTCAGCGACGTCCAAGGCGCGAGAAGAAATATCCCAAGCCGACACCCGCGCTCCCGCTATTTTTTTCGCCAGTGTTACCGCTATGCAACCGCTTCCCGTACCCACATCCAGAATAGAAGGATTGGGTTTCTGTTTATCCGTTATAATCCACTCCACCAGTTCTTCCGTCTCGGGGCGCGGAATCAATACGGCAGGAGTAACCAAAAACGGTAAACCATAGAACTCTGTAGTTCCTAAAATATATTGAATAGGCTCATCATTCTTCAATCGCCCAACAATATCATCCACAACAAGGTGTTGGGTATTGGATAATTTGTTAATTTTGCGAGTTAGAATTTCTAAAGACGATATTCCACAGACTTTCCCGAGAATGAGGCTTACATACGTTTTCACTTCTCCCGGGGAATAATGGTCGCCAAGTTCTTCTACAATATAATCGATGATGTTTTGCATTACGACTGATATAAAAAACAAAGATAACTAAAATGGGAATAGACGAAAAATATATGTTCCGTTGTCTTCAACTGGCAAAAAAAGGAGAAGGATACACCCGTCCCAACCCCATGGTGGGTGCGGTGATCGTTCACAACGGAAAGATTATCGGCGAAGGATACCATCGGAAATATGGAGAACCGCATGCCGAAGTAAATGCCGTCCGATCCGTCAAAGATCCGTCGTTATTGCCTCAATCGACTCTGTATGTGTCGCTCGAGCCTTGCTCGCATTATGGAAAGACTCCGCCATGCAGCGCAATGATTATTTCCCATAAAATTCCCCGAGTAGTTATTGCCGTAACCGATCCGAATCCCAAAGTCGCCGGGAATGGTATCCGAATGCTTCGGGAAAACGGGGTGGACGTAACGGTAGGTATATTGGAAAAAGAAGCTCGCGAATTGAATAGATCCTTTTTTGTAAATCAGCTTTATTGTCGTCCTTATATCATCCTCAAATGGGCACAAAGCAAAGACGGCTATCTCGACAGGCATCGCACATCACACGAATCAGCTCCTCCGGCTATGCTTTCCAATACGCTCACCAGCATACTCGTTCACCGAACCCGTACGCAGGTACAAGGCATTATGGTCGGCACCCGTACGGCATTGCTCGACAATCCGCAATTAACCGCTCGAAAGTGGTACGGCTCCAATCCCGTAAGAATCATAATCGACCGGGAGAATAAAATTTCTACTGATTTCCGCATATTCCGTCCCGACGCACCCACCCTTGTGTTCACCGAAAAAGCTCCGCCTCTCAGTCCGGACAACAAGTTTGTCAAGTACATCGAACTCGATTTCTCAAAAGATATCCTTATCCCGTTATTGAAGGCAATATACAAAGAAAACATCTATTCGGTGTTAGTGGAAGGAGGCGGTCATTTATTATCCTCTTTCATAGAAAAACAGCTTTGGGACGAGGCTTTTATTGAGATTACCGATACGGCCCTTCAAGACGGCATTAAATCTCCTGAAATTCAAGGACAAGACATCGATATTCAAAAATATTCAGGCTCGGTTCAAATTCATTTAAAGAGCAAAATAACTCGAAATTTTCTTTAAATAACTATTTTAATGCGGTTAAAGCGAAAAATCTTTCTACTTTTGCATAACTTAAATGCAGTGATTTATATTTTTTTGAAACAAATGACATCAACATATCTTTCTTGGGCGTCTGTTATCATAGGAGGCATTTTACTTTTTTCCTCCTGTCTCAATTCGAACAATGCCAATATTGACAAATCGAGCGATGCTCAGGTTTATGCTTTGGCTTTATCGTCTAATGCCGACTCAACGGGAGTTTTATCGGCAGCAGAATTCACCATTGACCAAGTCGGCAAAAAAATATTCAATCGGGATTCTTTATCGTATCTCTTTGCCGTAGATAGTGCGAAGCTCACCCTTTCCGCTTCAAGCACCTACAGCCCATTCTCCCAAATAATCCTGACATTAAAGAATCCCGACAGCACCTACAGTTGGAACGGAAAGGATTCCATCCCTCCTCTGAGGCTCTCTTCCATCATTACGACAGCGCAAGACGGAATTACGACGAAGCCGTACGATTTCAAACTGAACATCTATCAACAGGATCCCAACATCCTCACTTGGACTAAAGTGACGGATAACTATTTAGCATCGTCTGTTTCGGCTCAGAAAACGTTGGCTATCGGGAATACGTTTTTCACCTATTATGTTTCGGGGGGAACCCTCAAAGGAGCATCAACCGATGCATCCGGAGGAAAAAACTGGACAGAGATTGATATTGTCGGGTTACCCGCGGGCACGACCCCTGCGATGATCACAGCCGCCGGAAAAGGCGCCTATGCTCTGGGGACGGATCAAACCGTTTACTTTACGCCTAACGGGGCTACGTGGACGAGTGTGACAACCTCCTACCCCGTTAAAGCCATATACGGTGATCTCCCTTTAACCACGGGCAAGACGATTCTAACGGTAATTGATGATGAAGGGACGTTGAAATTTGCCGAGACCGAAAATTTCGCGGCTATTCAGGTTTTAAATACGATCAAATCGGCTTTTCCCGTATCGGCTTTTTCAACGGCGCAAGTGAATAATCCGACTGTTTTTTCAGCGAAATATATTGCCGTTTCAGGCGGATTACGTAGCGATAATACAGCGAATAATGCCAATTGGCTTTTACAGCGCAAAGGCGAAACAATCGAAGCCATTGCGACGGAGACTTCTTTTTCGCAGCAAGGAAGCAGCATTTTCTTTTATGACAATAAGTTATATTTGATGTCATCCGAAAAAGAGAATGGTCAAAATATTCTTTATAACTCGAATTATGGATTGAATTGGACAAAGGTTGGAAAAAACCAAACTTTTGATCCCGAATTTACATATAGGACCCAGGCATCGGTGATAACAGATGCTGAAAATTACATTTGGATATTCGGCGGAGTATCCGATGCTTCTCAACAACTTGTTGAAGTGTGGAGAGGCAGGCTCAATAAATTGGCCGGTGAATAAGCAGTTCATCGCTATATTATTAGTCAGCGCTTATTCCAATATTGCTTTTGCTCAAGAATATAAGTATGAAATAGGTGGAGGGACAGGCGCATCGTTTTATATGGGCGATGCCAATAAGTCAGCCCCCTTTTTATATCCCGGATGGACGGGTTCGGCTATCTACCGGTATACGATAAATTTTCATTGGGCCGTTAAAGCAAATGCTTCGATAGGACGTTTATGGGGAAACACGGATCAATCCGGCAACCGTTTTCCTTTTGAAAAAGGAACTTCCTTTAGTCGGAATTTTGGAGAGCTTGGGGGACAAATGGAATTTAATTTTTTCCCTTACAGCGACAAATATTCTTATTTGGGAACGAAGCCCTACACGCCCTATGTATTAGTGGGCGGTAGTGTGACGATGACGACAATAGAAAATAGTCCGTCCCTTTCCGTCGCGATTCCGTTGGGGATCGGATTTAAATACAAATTAAAAAACAGATGGAATGTAGGGGGTGAGTTTTCTGTAAAAAAATCGTTGGGAGACAAGCTGGATGTCACTCAAAAAAATGCCGGATGGGACTTAAACGGCCCGTATGGTATTAAAAGCAGTTTTCTGAAGAATCAGGACTGGTATTTGCAAGCAATCTTTTACCTGACATGGGAATTCGGATTACGAAGCGATCCCTGTCATGGTATGTAATAAAAATAGGTAATTAAAAAAATGTCATTACTTGGCAAAATTGATAAGGCACGCATTCCGGAACATATTACCATTATAATGGATGGTAACGGACGCTGGGCGAAAGCTCGGGGGCTGGAACGGGTAGAAGGGCACAAGCAAGGGATTACGGCTTTACGGGAAGTGGTAGAAGCGGCCTCGAAAGTGTCGGTAAAATACCTTACCGTATATGCTTTTTCCACCGAAAACTGGGATCGTCCCAGCGAAGAAGTAGATGCTTTAATGGAATTGATTGTCTATGCCGTAGCCAAAGAAACACCCAGCTTAATCGAAAACGGCGTGCGGGTAGCCAGCATCGGGGATTTAAGCCGGCTCCCCGTTAAAACACGACAATCATTGCAGGATTGCATGGACAAAACCGCCCCCGGAAACGGGCTGACTTTGGTGTTGGCCTTAAGCTATTCGTCGAGATGGGAACTAACGGAGGCGGCCCGAGCCATTGCCCGTGATGTAAAAAACGGATTACTGTCTCAGGAAAGCATTACCGAAAAGCAACTGTCGCGGTATCTGACCACCTATACGCTCCCCGACCCCGACCTGCTTATCAGGACGGGAGGCGAAAAGCGTATCAGTAATTTTTTGCTTTGGCAACTGGCCTATTCCGAGTTGTATTTCACCGATACGTTTTGGCCTGATTTCGGAGAAGAAGAATTATATGCCGCCATCTTCGACTATCAACAGCGTGAAAGGCGATTCGGTAAAACAAGCGAACAAGTAAAAAGCAAATAGTAAAAGATCCAACAATATATCAGCCGGTAATATATACTTATCGTAACGAAAAAATTAAAATGTTAAAGAAAACATTCTATTTAGTCATCGCACTTACATTCTTTTTGCAGATATTTTCTTTCGGGCAGGTTGTTCCTTCGGGAAACGCCCTTCCGTTTGCAAAAGATAGCATAAACAAACTACCCGTTAAGGATGAATTGGTCGTCAACTATATGGGAACACCCAAAAAGTATATTATCGCCGATATCGACGTGACGGGGGTGGAAGGAACCATGTATGAAGACCAAGAATTTGTATTGGTCGGTTTTTCGGGATTGGCCAAAGGACAGGAAATACAAATACCCGGCGACGACATTTCCAATGCCGTGCAACGATTTTGGAAACAGGGCCTGTTTTCGGATATCAAAATAGTACAGACTAAAATAGACGCTGACAGCGTATGGCTTGAGATACGCCTTACGGACCGTCCACGGGTAGCGGACATCCAATATACGGGGATGAAAAAAAGTGAACAAAAAGACATCGATCAGAAGATACAAATGGTGAAAGGAAATCAAATCACTCCCCACCATATCAATCGGGCGAAAGAAGTCATTAAAAGTTTTTTTGCGGAAAAAGGCTTCGGTGAAGCGGACGTGAATATTTTACAACATCCGGTGCCGAATCAAAAAAACCAAGTCATTTTAGAAATCGCCGTCGATAAGAAAGAAAAGCTAAAAGTCAACCGCATCAACATTGAAGGGAATGAGGCTCTCACCGACAACCAACTGAAATGGGCGATGAAGAAAACCAATGAAAAAGGAAAACTGAGAAACCTCTTCAGAAGTAAAAAGTTTGTGGATGAATTGTATGTGGAAGATAAAAACAATCTTATCACCAAATATCACGAAAAAGGATACCGTGACGCAGAAATTCTTAAAGACACGGTATATAAGCATGACGACAAAAGTGTGAATATAGACTTAGTTGTAGAGGAAGGCCCGTTGTATCACATCCGGTCTGTCAATTGGATCGGGAACACGCAATTCAATTCGTTAGACCTCGACCGGTCACTCAATATGCATTCGGGCGATGTCTATGACCAAAAGAAGTTGCAACAACGGCTTAAATCGGACGAGGATGCAGCCATCAATATTTATCAAAACAACGGTTATTTGTTTTCGGACATCGATCCGGTGGAAATCAACATTGAAAACGATTCTGTGGATTTGGAGTTACGGGTAACGGAAGGTCCGAAAGCAACCATCAAGAAAGTAATCATTCAAGGGAACGATCGATTATACGAAGACGTCATCCGTCGCGAATTACGTACGAAGCCCGGCGAGGTCTTCAGTAAAGATTTGCTGATCCGATCCATCCGTGAAATTGCCCAGACCGGACATTTCGATCCGGAAAACCTACAACCGGATGTACAGCCCGATCCGGAAGACGGGACCGTAAACATCGGTTATCCGTTGACCTCTAAAGGGAATGACCAAATCGAATTCTCTGCCGGATGGGGAGTAACGGGTCTGGTAGGCAAACTCAGCTTAAAACTGAATAACTTCTCGTTAAAGAATATGTTGAATCCGAAACTATCCAGAGGGATCATCCCTCAAGGAGAGGGACAGACATTGGTGCTTAGTGCACAAACCAACGGCGATTACTACCAAGCCTATCAGTTTTCGTTTATGGAACCGTGGTTCGGAGGAAAGCGCCCGAATAACTTTTCGATAAGCGCTTATTACTCCCGATACACCGGATTAAACCAAGACTATTACAGCAACAGCATGTCGTCTTATTACAACCCGTATATGTACAGTTCGTATGGCGGTTACGGCGGCGGTTACGGAAACTATGGCAGCTATTACCAAGATATGAGCCAATTTGCTTACGACCCCAATCAGGTTTTCAGCATCATCGGGGTTTCGGTAGGGTACGGAAAGCGGCTTGAGTGGCCCGACGATTACTTTTCGCTGCAAGGAGAATTGGGTTACCAACGTTACAACTTAAAAAACTGGACGTATAACTATTTCCCTTTTCAAACAGGCTCCAGCAATAGTTTGACATTAAACTTGTCCCTTTCGCGGAGTTCTATCGACAATCCGCTTTACACGCGTACCGGATCGCAGTTTTCGTTGAGTGTAACCGCAACTCCGCCTTTCTCGTTATGGGACGGAAAAGATTACAAGAAGATGGCTTACGCAGACCCGGCAAAATATACGTGGAACGAATATCATAAATGGAAATTCAAAGCCCGTACATTTACACCGTTAACGCCGTTAACCGTAAAAAGGACGCCGGTTATCGCCACCAGGGTCGAATTCGGATTTTTGGGCGACTATAACTCTTCTAAGCAAACGCCGTTCGAAACATTCGATATGGGAGGTAGCGGAATGACCGGTTATACGACTTCGTTTGCTACGGAAATCGTGGCTTTACGCGGTTATGAAGAAAACTCGGTAGGCCAACAGGCAAGGGCTTATTCGCGATTCGGAGTGGAACTCCGCTATCCGTTCATCTTAGAACCCAATTCCACCATATACGGACTTGCTTTTGTGGAAGCCGGTAATGCATGGTTGAATCTGAAGAACTTCAATCCGTTCGATTTGAAACGTTCGGCGGGTGTAGGCGCCCGTATTTTCCTTCCGATGATCGGATTATTGGGGATCGACTGGGCATACGGGTTCGACACGGTTTACGGAACGGGTGCACGGGAAAGAGGCGGCAGCCAGCTCCACTTTATTATCGGACAAGAGTTTTAACATTGTTTATTTAACGGCCTGTAAACGATTTAGCATTTGAGCCGTCTTCTTCTTTGTAAACAAATAAAACATAGCATCATTATGAAAAGAATAATAGCAATTATCGGAGTATTTATGGCTTTAGCCGTGAGTGCAGGTTATGCACAGAAATATGCCTTGATCGATATGGAATATATCCTCAAGAAAATACCGGCTTATGAAAGTGCCAATCAACAACTGGAAGGGATATCCAAACAATGGCAGAGTGAAATAGACAAAGAAACCAAAGCGGTTGACGAACTCTATAAGAAGTATCAAGCCGATTTAGTCTTTTTAGCGGGAGAAGAAAAAACAAAACGCGAAAACGAAATCGTCACCAAGGAGAATGCCATACAGAGCCTCCAAAACAAATACTTCGGCCCGGAAGGAGAGCTTTTCAAACGTCGTGAAGCATTGATAAAACCGATACAAGATAACATATACACCGTTGTCAAAGATATTTCGACGGCTTCCGGATATATGCTTGTAATCGATAGAGCATCGGCGACGTCGGTCATTTTTGCTTCACCCGGCATCGATATCAGTGATGAGGTATTGTCCCGGTTAGGTTATTAAAAATAAATCGCTATCTTTGCACTCTATTTTAATGAATTCACTAATATAATTATTACAAAAGAACGAATCATGTTGAAAAAATTATTGATCTTATTCCTAGCAATAGCTCCCGTAGCAGCCATTGCACAAGATGTGAACATCGCCTATATCAACGTTCAGGAAATATTCGCTGCGATGCCCGAAATATCAGGGATTGAAACCCAATTGAATACCAAAAGAGAAGAAGTTACCAAAAACGGACAAGCACTCGTTGACGAGTACAACAAAAAGGTCGAAGAGTTTCAAAAAACGGCTGCCACGGCATCCGAAACGGTGAAAGCCGACCAACAAAAACAGTTGGATCAAATCAACGAACGTTACCAGCTCTTTGCACAAAACAGTCAAAAGGAAGTGGAAGAATTGCAACAAAAACTTCTTTCCCCGGTATATAAAAAGATTAATGATGCTATAAAAGCTATCGGAGACGAAAAAGGATTTGCCTATATCCTCGATATCAGCAGCATGCCCAGTCCGATTGTTTATAACAATCCCAAAAATACCGATGCGACTCCTCTTGTCAAAACAAAATTAGGCTTGAAATAATTCAAGCCTCCAAATCAAATCATATATAAATAACCGTGGGCATCGCAGGAGCGATGCCCACGGTTATTTCTTACAAGCCTTTAATGACTAACAGCGGCGTATCGGAATGGAATAACATACGGCGGGTAATCCCCGGATTAAACATTTTCGCAAAAATATTTCTCCGTGAACTGGATAATGATATCAAATCAATTTGCTCGTCCTTCACAAAAGTCTCAATCGATTCTTCGAGGTCGTCCGAAGGATCGATTAGCTTATACGCAATCTCCATATGCGGATAGAGTCCGGAGAGATGCTTCTGGATACCCGATAATTTAATTTCGTCCCATACATCCTCTTTCTTGGTGATATGCGCTAAATAAACCTTTACGGAATATGATTTGAGAAATTCCGCCATTATTTCGAACGCTTTCAACTCCCTTTCCCTGAAATTGGTAAGAAAAAGGATATGCTTCATTTTAGCCAAATCGCGATTAGCAGCCTTTTCGGGAACGGCAAAAACAGGCACTTTACTCCCTTCGAACACTTCGGCCGTCACACTGCCGATCAAATCAAACTCTTTTGCATTTTTACCTTGGGTACCCATTACAATGGCACGGGGACGAATCTTCTTCGAATAGGAAATGATTTCTTCTTCGGCAATCCCTTCGACTAATACAGAAGTATAAGCGACATTGGGTAACACACCGGACGTAATTTTTTCATCGATTTTTCCGATTAGTTTTTTCATTTCCGCCTCCGTTTTCTGGCGGGTATCCCTGTAGATGTTGGGATCCGTGGAATGCAAAGAAAAAGAATCACCAAAAGGTACGGAACCTAAATAAAAAGGCGTAAAAAAGACATGCATCAGCTTGACACTCGATTGCGTATCACGGGCCAAACGAAACCCAAACTCACATGCTATCAATGAATACTCCGAAAAGTCGACCGGTACGACTATTTCATCCTTCACTTCAGGAGAATCCTTGGATTCAGAATCGAAATCTGTTTGTTCGATGATCTCAAGAGCTCTCGGCAAATCGGACTCGTTAATACGGATGCGCACATTTTCCGGCACCACCGGCTGGATGAGATTAATACTATGAATAACCGTGGGTATCCCTTCCGATTCGAGGATTGATTTCAGAATAACCGCCTTGTCATAGGTGTGAATGGCAACGGTTACTAATTTACCATCATTATCGGGGGTTTGTTGTTTATTATCTTCTTTTTTCATATCCTCTTCTAATTAACTGATTAAATAAAAACAGGTCAAAACCCAATATTTGCATAAAACGATTCTATGAAATATTGGGTTAGCAAAAAACTTATTCTCCTTGATCAGCCTCCATATCGACGGATGCCGGCTCGGGGTAATCTTCAAGCCCTAAAATCTTCAAGGCCCTATCAAAAATGGTCGTATCATCAAGAACAACGATACCACCATCCGGTCCCGGTTCGATGTGAATCCCCACACTCTTACCGTTCTTAAAATTATATCCACCAAAATAGTTTCTTACAGTTTCGGGTTCTACACCTAATTCCTTCGCTATTTGGTGGATCGTCCCGTCGGGCAGTTTGTCTTTGAGAGCCCTTAATTCGTTGAAAGTAATTGTTCTTGCCATGGTTGCTTTACTTTTATATGATTAGTAATATAATGAATAATTATCGTGCCGTAAACATACTGAAATTTTCAATGATAGACAATTATTATGAGATATATTTACGAAAATGTTTCATTTTATATCTATAACAAAGTTAGTGTGGTAAAGTTGACAAAAGAGGACTAAAAATTGCAACAATGCCGATATAAGCGATCATGCAAGCGGCCAGTATATTAGAATTCTCGTGATAATAAAAAGGTTGATTCTGCTCCGACAGCAGAGCCGGAACCTTTTGAAAAAGCCACTTTCTTCGAAGATATCGAAAGAGGACGAACAAACAGAAAGCGAGGAGACATCCGAGAACCAATCCCCCGATAATATCCGAGATAAAATGGACGCCCAAATAAATACGGGAATAACTGTTCAGCGCCGCCCAAAAAAGAGTGGTGAAAGTAATCAAACGACTCTTGTAGAGCAACGCTAAAAAAGTCGCCATCCCGAAACTATTGGTCGCATGGCCGGAAACAAAGCCGTAGCGCCCTCCCCGATAATCGTTGACGATATCAACCAGATATTGAAAATCGGGATGATGAGTCGGCCGCAAACGCTGAAAGAGCGGCTTGAGAAAGCCGGAAGAAACCTGGTCGCACAAAACAACCAGCAAAATAAAAAAAACGACTGTCAAGAAAGCTTCTTTCCTCGGTACTTTATAGAAAAAAAAGAAAAGAAGCAGCAGAAAAAGCGGAAACCATACGAACCGACCGGTAACGGTCCACATCAAATTATCCATCCAAACCGATTCGCTGCCGTTTAAGGCTATGAACCACTCACGTTCCAAGGGCAGAAGTTCCTCTATTACTTTTTTCATATAATTTCCACATTTTCTTTCGGAGTCCAGCCCACGCTTCCATTCTCGATCTCCACTTCAAACCAGTTTACATCGGTATTGGTTATGCGCACTTTCGCCCCTTCGTGCAGCAAAAAGAGTTCATTGCTGTCGGCATCGGGCGAAGCCATGACGGAAGCCGAACCGGTCATTACAATTCCCGTTTCACGATGAATCAACTTATTTTTTTGACCAAACGAGAAGATATTCGCCGCCACCACAAAGATAAAAACGGGAATCGCCGCATAAAAGGCAACCTTCTTCACCCACATTACCCGGAAGAAAAGAAACGCGCCCAAACAAACCAGAAAAACCAGAAAACACACAATGCCGATCACCGCCCACGTATTGGAACTAAACAGATTTTGAATGCCCGCTATCCAATTGGACAAGAAGAAGCTTCCGGCGGGAATGATGCGATCTTCGGTACGCGTACGGGCAAAACGCAGATTGTGACGGATATCCCGGTCACCGGGATCCAGCAACAAGGCACGCTCATAATTGAGTATGGCCTTTCCCGTTTGGTTATTACGGAAATACGCATTCCCCAGATTGTAATATATTTCGGCCGATTCTTTGTCCTGCGCCAAGCCTTGCGAGGCCAGTTGTTCATACAATTCAATACTCTTCTTATAGTCCTGCCCCCTGTATGCCTGCGAAGCCTGCTCGGCGGTTGTTTGCGCCCTCAGGCTAAGCCCAAGAGAACATCCTATTATCCATAGAAAAAAAGTATATTTGAAAACGTCCATATTCGCTTGCTATTGAATTATTTTTTCTTGAGTTTACTTTGCATTTCGCTGATCGCACTCACCGTATCGGCATATATGTCATCCATCTGGGCATTGCTTTCGGCGGGGGCATAACGGGCGAATTCGCACGTATTGAGAATCTGCATAAAACGCCCAATCAACTTGTCATCGATGCCATAGTTCGACAACTCCGAATCGATGTTGTCCTTCGATAAGTTTGCCACCGGAATCGAAAGCTTGTCGCTAAAATACCCCCATAATGCCCGGAGGATTTCCTCATAGAAGCTTTGTTTATTATGATCTTTCAAATGCTTCTCAGCGGCTTTCAACCGTTTCACGGCCACCTTATTCGCTTTTTTGGTACGCATTAAGGCGACGTTGGCGTTTTCTTTGGCCCGTTTGCGGTTCAGGCTATATCCAACAATAAACAACAGGAAAGGAATAAGATACCACAACCCATAAGCAATGGAGCCGGCAAAGAAATTCGTTCGGGAATGATACGCAGGCTCATTCGTTTTCAGGAAACGGATATCCTGCTCGACCTTTACATCCTGCTGGTTTACGAAATTGCCGACCGATGCTTTCGAAGGATCGCCTTTCTCGACCTGCACGGTATAAGCCGGCGAGGTAAGGGTGCGGTAAGCGCGGCTATTCATATCGAAATACGCAAATTCGATAGCCGGTATCGTATAACTGCCTTCAGAGCGGGGGATGGCTAGATATTCAATGACTCTTTTACCGGTAAACCCATTCGTTGTAACCGTCAACGAGTTGTTTACCGTGGGATCATAGACTTCAAAATCGGAAGGAAACTTCACTTCGGGATTCTTAATCAGCTTGAGATTTCCCATACCGGAAATCTCGAGTTTAACGGTCACCGGTTCATTGGCTTTCACTTTCGCGGGAGTGATGGTTGGCGAGAAGGTAAACGTGCCGACGGCTCCCGAAAAGCTTTCGGGCTTGTTAGCCGGAAGAGCCGAAACATGGATGGTAACGGGATTGGTGACCATCGCCTTCTTCACATCGACCATGACTTCCTGCGATCCGAAAAAGGTGGAAACGCGACGCCCCGAAGGCGCTGAAAACACCATTTCCAAGCGGCCGCTGGGGATGGTTATCGGGCCGGACCGTTGCGGGAAGAGTAATGTCTTGCGAAGGTCGGCCGTATAATAGTTCTTACCGTTGTAGTGCTCCATTTTGAGCTGTTGATTGGCCGGGATGTCGATTTCTTCGACCATAAAGCCCTCGAATTCGGGAAACTGTATCTTCCCGAAATCCACCACATTCAACGTTGTATACAAGCGGAAAGTAACGGTGAATCCCTCCTGCTCATACACCTTATCTTTCGAGAGGATCGCACGGATAAACGCATCTTTCGCCGACACGGTGCCGGTAGCCGCCGCTCCGCCGTTATCCTCAGAAGGACGGGAATCATTGCCGGAAGAAGACTCGTCGGCCGGAAGGACTTTTATATGCAAGGAATTGGACCGATAGGTACTTCCGTCGACCGTAATGCTTGCCGGGTCGATGGTATAAGTTCCTTCTTTGTCCGCCATCAAAATATAGGTATAGGTAAATGAACTTTCGGAGCTCGATTTACCGTTCACGATACGCTGGCTGAAACTGCTGGAAACGGTCGGGCCGAAAAGAATATCGAATCCCTTAATGTCAGGCAGCCGCAAGTCTTTTCCCTCCTTGTTCAAGACATAGCTCAAACGGAATTGCTGCCCGGCTTCCACCGCAGCGGGCGCCGATGCCTTGAAAGTTACCTGCGCATGCACCCCGGCATACGCCGAAAGGCCCATGCATACTAAAAAAGCAATCGTATATAACTTCTTGAAATAACTCATCTGCAATATATTCTCCTGAGGATTACCAGTTCTTGTTTTGTCTTCTGTTGTCTTCGGCCTGTTGCTTGCGCTCTTCGGCCTTCATGCGTTGCACCTTTTCCTGCGTTTCTTTCTCGTCTTGTTCGATCGCCTGCAACATCTGGCGGGCATTGTCGCGGGACATTTGCTCCGGCTCGTTTTGTTCTTCGGGACGCTTCTGCTTATCCTGCTGGTCTTGCGGCTGGGGCTGTTGTTGTTGATCTTGATTCTGTTGCTGATCCTGCTTGTCTTTGTCTTGTTGCTGATCTTGGTTTTGCTGTTGATCCTGAATCATCTTTTGCACCACCGCCAGATTGTAACGCGCCTCGTTATCTTCGGGATTCAACCGAAGCGCCATTTTATAGGCTTCCATCGATTTCTGCAAATCTTTTTTTTGCAGCGTGGCATTGCCGATGTTATGGAAGGCAGCCGACCTGTTAACCGGGTTTTCCTGTTCGATCGATAAATAATGATTCATTTGCGCGATCGACTCATCCCATTTTTTTTGTTTATACAACGTATTGGCTAAATTATAATTCGCCTCTTTCGACGCCGCATTTTTTTCAATCGCTTCCTGATAAGAAGTCGCGGCATCGGAAAACTTTTGCTGCTGATAAGCCTTGTTTCCCTTGCGTACGCTTTTGCGCACGTCTTTCTGCGCCGAAATCGCCACAGGAACGAGCAGCAATAACAAAAACAAGCCGTATTTTATGCTAAACGTTTTCATTTGAATAACTTGATATTTTTGAATAACGGATTTTTCTTATCATAAATAAGAATTTCCACGACCAGCAATGTCAATAATACCCACCCGAAGAGCGGAAACTTCTCATCGTATTCGGAATAAGACAAACTGGTCGAGCTCTTGGTTTCCAAACCGTCCAACTGCGTTTCGAGAGCCCGGATAGCCGTACTGGTATTGTCGGCCAATACGTATAACCCTTTCCCGCTTTGCGCCGTTTCGATACACATCTGTTCGTTCAGCCGCGAAACCACCACGTTTCCTTCGTTATCGGTCATGAAAGAATTGCTGTAAGCCGAGGTGGGTACGGGCGATCCTTCGGCCGATCCGATACCGACCACATTGACCATGATTCCGGCTTCGGCAGCTTGCTGCGCCGCCTTCAACGCATTGCCCTGATGATCCTCCCCATCGGTGATCAGGACGATGGCTTTGTCCACTTCCTTATCGGTCGAAAAAGAACTCACGCCCAAGCCTATTGCATCGGCCACCGCCGTACCCTGAACGGGAACAAGACTGGGATCGATGGAATTGAGGAAGATTTTAGCCGACTGCGTGTCGGACGTTAGCGGCATTTGTACGAACGCCTCTCCCGCAAATACGATGAGGGCAATTTTATCGTTCCGGCGCACATCGATGAGGCGCGACAAGATTTGCTTTGCCCGTGAAAGCCGGTCGGGCGACACATCCCTGGCAAGCATCGAGTTGGAAACGTCGATGGCGATGACCAATTCAATCCCCTCTTTTTCGACCGTTTCGACCTTCGTGCCGAACTGCGGGCGGGCAGTCATGACGATGCCTACGCACAATGCGGCAAAGATAAGCCAAAATTTCAAATAAGAACGCTTCAGCGATAACTCCGGCATCATCTTTTTCAACGTCGAAAGTACGCCGAGCTTCTTCACATCGTTCCGTTTCTTTATATTCAGGAAGATATACAATGCCAGCAACACCGGCATCGCCACAAACAACCACAAATATTCAGGATTTCCAAATCTAAACATATATTTTCTCCCCTGTTACGGTATATTTCTTAACCATGTCCTACGTAAAAGCAATTCCACCACCATCAACGCCAAGGCAAGCAGCGCGAAAGGCAGGAACAGTTCCTGCCGGCGCGTCACGTTCTGCACGCTGATTAAATATTTTTCCATTTCGTCGATCTCGTGATAGATATTGCGCAAGCCTTCGGTATCTTCGGCACGGAAATATTGCCCGCCCGTGAGCGCCGCAATTTCGGTGAGCGTCTTCTCATCGATATCGACCTGCATGTTCTGCATGCGGATGCCGAACGGCGTTTGCACCGGTGTGGGAGCCATTCCTTTGGTTCCGACACCCACCGTATACACCCGGATGCCGTATGAACGCGCCAAATCGGCCGCGGTGAGAGGAGCAATCTGCCCCCGGTTATTGGTTCCGTCGGTAAGCAAAATCACGACTTTCGACTCCGATTCGCTATCTTTCAACCGGTTGACCGCATTGGCCAAGCCAAGCCCGATGGCCGTTCCATCCTCAATCAAACCGAAATCCACATCATTCAACAGATTGAGCAACACCTTATGGTCGGTGGTGAGCGGGCACTGTGTAAAACTTTCGCCCGCAAAGATAACCAGTCCGATATTGTCGTTCTGGCGGTCGGTAATAAACTCGGCCGCAACCTTTTTGGCCGCCTGTAACCGGTCGGGCTTCAAATCCTGCGCCAACATCGAGCCCGACACATCGAGCGCCATGACCATGTCGATACCCTGCGTTTCGGTTTCTTCCCAACTGTTTACCGCCTGAGGACGCGCAATGACAATAATCACCAACGCAATACTGATCATCCGCAGCACGAAAGGCAAATGACGCATATACACCTTCAGTCCGGGACGGATTCCCTTAAAAGCATCGGTCGATGCCAGTTTAAATGACGCCTGCGTTTTCGACAGACGAATCACATACCATACCGCCAAGGGCAGGATCAACAATAATAGATATAAATATCCGGGGTGTGCAAATTCCATCATTCTTCTGTCTTTTGAACCTGTTCGTTCTGAGAAACACCGTTATCGCCTTGCGCCTTCAACGCGTCCTTGTCGGGAACGGGATCGGGCTCTTTCGTTTGATTGACGAAGAAATACGCATTCATTATGCTTAAATCGTTTTCGTCGGGATACGGCTTGTATTTCGCAAACTTCACCAAGTCGGAAGCCGATAATACCTGTTTCAGGTTTTCATATACCGAGTCCGATTCGGAACGTTTGCGCATTTCGTTGAGAATTTCGCCCGAAGTCATTTCCATCGCCTTTATATCGTACCGTTCCTGAATATACACACGCAAGATATCGGTCAAGTCCGTATAAAATTCCTTCTCGCGCCCCTGCTGCCATATCTTCTTCGCTTTCAATTCGTCGAGCGATCGAATGGCGCGCACATGCGGCGGGAGTACCTGCGGCGGCGTAAAGAAATAGCCTTTTTTCTTTTTCTTCAATACCAAGTAGATGATTAGGCCGATCAAAGCCAAAAGAACCGCTACTCCCAATACGATCCACACGATCCACAGATAGTCGGTCCAAACGAAAGGAGGCTTCTGAATCGGTTTTATATCATTTAACTGAAGCTGGTTAAAATCGATGGAATCCGTCTGTCCGGTGTTCATCTTTTCCAGATAAGCCAAGGTGGAATCCGACAGTTCGGGCGAAATGACTTTCAGTCCGAAAGAGTTGGAAAAGATGGTATCGGTTCCGTCAAAAACAGACATCGAAGGAATATGGTACAAGGTGGAGTCGAACGAGGTGATGAGATATTTAAAATTCAACGTCATCACATTGTTCTCGATGGTCGTGTCGGGGGGAAGCATTGTCAACACCTCGATGCCGGGCACGATTTCCGACTCGAACACCGGAAACTGGATCGATTTGTCCTTGGGCGTAATCACTTTCAGATTGATGAGCGCCTGCTCGCCGATCGTGATCTCGGTAGGTTGTACGGTAGCCTGCACCGACACTTTCTGCGCCGGCGCCGATGCCACGTACAAGGCAAAAAACAAGGCCATAAAAACAGCCGTTTTGCCGATAAGCGTATATTTCTTTTCTACTATCAATTTCTATCTTCTTTGTTGAAAGAGTTGCAACAACGATTTCACATAATCATCTTCGGTCGAGACCGACACACTGTCGACCCGGCTCTGCTTAAAAGCGACATCCATTTCGGCCTGACGCCGCGTCCACCAAGTGCGGTATTGTTCGCGCGTTTTCTTCGACGAGGTATCGATCCACGTATCCTTGTCGCTTTCCGGGTCGTGTACTTTCATGAGCCCCACGCTTTCCAGGCGGGTACTCAACGCGTCATAGACCTGAATGGCGACCAAATCGTGCTTGCGGTTCGCAATGCGCAGCGCATGCTTATAGTCGTGCGAATCGATAAAGTCCGAAATCAAAAAGGCCGTACAGCGTTTTTTAATGCCGTTGGTCATATAGCGCAGCGCCTGATCGATTTCCGTTCCCGAACTCCCGGGGGTAAAACCGAGTATCTCGCGGATGATGAACAGGATATGCTTTCTTCCCTTTTTAGGGGGAATAAACTTTTCGATTTTATCGGTAAAAAAGATGACGCCGATCTTGTCGTTATTCTGAATGGCCGAAAAAGCGAGCGTGGCGGCAATCTGCGCCACCATATCGCGCTTGACGATGGACGTCGACCCGAACGATTGGCTTTCCGACACGTCGATGAGCAACATGACGGTAAGTTCGCGCTCTTCTTCAAAGACTTTCACGTACGGACGGTTGTAACGCGCCGTCACGTTCCAGTCGATGTCGCGCAGGTCGTCGCCATACTGATATTCGCGCACTTCCGAGAAGGCCATACCTCGGCCCTTGAAAGCCGAATGATACTCCCCCGCAAAGATATTGCGCGACAGTCCCCGAGCTTTAATTTCAATATGCCGTACTTTCTGAAGTAATTCGGATGTTTCCATTTTCTTTACTGTTGATTAATCTCTCACAAATGATCTCAAAACGCATCTCTTTATCTGCATTTATCAGCCTTATCCGCGAGAAATATTCTTCCACATTACCATTCATTCTCTTTTACCTTCATCCCGCTGGCGCAGACCGTTTCTGTCCGTTATCTCCCCTTCGCGTAAGAGGAGCGCCCGAAAGGCGAAGGATTATTTCCTTCATACATCACACATGATACATCATACATCATAGATCATCCCTCTTATTACGGAACCTCTACCTTATTAAGAATTTCGCTGATAATTTCTTCCGAAGTCAAGTTGTTGGCTTCGGCCTCGTAGGTAAGTCCGATACGATGACGGAGCACATCGTGGCATACGGCGCGGATATCTTCGGGCACCACATAACCGCGGCGTTTGATGAAGGCATACGTACGCGCTGCAAGCGCCAGGTTGATGGAAGCACGGGGCGAACCGCCGAAACCAATCATCTCCTTGAGGTTGGCCAATCCGTATTGGTCGGGGAAACGGGTGGCGAACACGATGTCGATGATGTAGCGGCTTATTTTTTCGTCGATATATACTTCGCGAACCACTTTGCGCGCATCGAGAATTTCATCGACGGAAATCACCGGCCGTTCGATGGTTCGGGGTTCGAATATATTCTGTTGGACGATTCGTTTTTCTTCTTCTTTGGAAGGATAGTTGATGACTACCTTCAGCATGAAACGGTCTACTTGCGCTTCGGGCAGCGGATAAGTGCCTTCCTGCTCGATAGGGTTTTGCGTCGCCATCACCAGGAACGGATTCGGCAGCTTATAGGTTTGCTCTCCGATAGTCACCTGACGTTCCTGCATGGCTTCGAGCAAGGCGCTCTGCACTTTGGCCGGAGCGCGGTTGATTTCATCCGCCAGCACGAAGTTGGCGAAAATCGGTCCGTGTTTTACCATGAACTCTTCGTTGCGCTGGCTGTAGATCATCGTTCCGACTACGTCGGCCGGCAACAAGTCGGGCGTAAACTGAATACGGCTGTACCGGGCGTCGATTAACTGAGCGAGGGTTTTGATGGCAAGGGTTTTTGCCAATCCGGGCACCCCTTCCAACAAAATGTGTCCGTCGGATAATAATCCGATGAGAAGCGACTCGACCAAATGCTTCTGCCCGACGATCAATTGATCCATTCCGGTGACGATGGTCTGAACGAACGTGCTCTTACGTTCGATTTTATCATTTAATTCTTTAATATCAACTACTTGACTCATATTTACTGAAAGTTATAATGTGTAGGTCTGTTTTCGACATACAAAATTAGAAATGTTAAATCTGTTTTGTCATTATTTGCCGTTAAAAATGTTTAAGTTAGACGGATTGTATCGGTAAAGAACGTAAAAGCAGGGATATTTTCGAAAATGTTGTCCTTCGGGAAAATTCCTACGACAACAGCAGCTCATTTCTCCGCCGCAATCCGTATGAATACGAAGCTTTCAAAAAAACCCGGGCACACCGTCGTACCAATACGAAGCTTTCAAAAAAACCCGGGCACACCGTCGTACCAATACGAAGCCTTCAAAAAAACCCGGGCACGCCGTCGTACGAGTACGAAGCCTTCAAAAAGATCCGGCACACCGTCGAAGCCCTACGGCGGCTTCAAAAAAAAAGTCGACCGCTCCTTCCGTCATCGTCGGCGGACTTCCCCCGATCGGCGTTCAAGCGCATTTCAAGTCCATTGCGAACACCCGGCAAAAGCGCTCTTTAATCTTGTCCGACAGTTCATCGAAATCGACTTCCGCACCCAGTTCCTGCTGCATAGACGTCACGCCTCGGTCGACAAATCCGCACGGATTGATCAGATGGAAATACGACAAATCGGTATTCACGTTCAGCGCCAAACCGTGCATCGTCACATAACGGCTGGCGCGTACGCCGATGGCGCAAATCTTACGCGCCTTCCGGGGATCGCCGGCATCGAGCCACACCCCCATCGCCTTTTCGTCTTTCTGCGCGTGAATATCGTACGCTTGCAACGTCTCGATCACCACATCTTCCAACATCGAAATATATTGCTTAATGCCGATACCGAACGCTTCCAAATCCAATATCGGATACACCACCAGTTGCCCGGGCCCATGATACGTAATGTCCCCGCCGCGGTCGATGGGGAAAAAATCGATTCCCCGCTGCTTGCACGTCTGCTCCGTAATCAACAAATTATGTTTATCGCCGTGCTTGCCTAACGTAAACACGGGTTCATGCTCACAGAAAAGAAGATACTGTTCCTGCGGAAAGGTTTCGTTTCTTTTGGAAGCAACGAGCTTTCCAAATCGTTCTTCCTGATAATCCCACGCTTCCTTATAGCGGATGCGGCGCAGGTTTTGAAAAATCACGTTACGGCTCATTTTTCAGACATGTTTTTCGGCGTGATAAGAAGATCGTACCAGCGGGCCGCTTTCCACAATGTCGAACCCTTTGGCGAGGCCTTCTTTGCGGTAGCGGGCGAACTGCTCGAGAGGCACATATTCATGCACGGGCAAATGATGGGAAGAAGGCTGCAAGTATTGTCCGATAGTCAACACCTTGCAACCGGCCGCAAGCAGGTCGTCCATCGTTTCGAGCACCTCCGGCTCCGTTTCGCCCAGTCCGACCATAATGCCCGATTTGGGTTTCACCGCCCCGCTCGCAGCAACGATGGAAAGCGTTTGCAGGCTTACATCGTATTTGGCCCGGCTTCTGACCTTCGGCGTCAAGCGCCGGACAGTTTCCATATTATGGGAAATGATTTCCGGTTTGGCGGCAATCACTTTTTCAATCAACTCCTCCCTCCCGTTGAAATCGGGAATGAGCGTCTCGAGGGTCGTTTCCGGATTCTTTTCCCGCACGCGCCGGATGGTAAACGCCCAAAAAGAAGCGCCCAGATCCAGCAGATCGTCGCGGTCGACACTCGTAATGACGCAATGTTTCAGCCCCATTTGCCGGATGGTATCGGCCAGGCGGTCGGCTTCATCCCAATCGATGGCGTGCGGCTTGCCGGTGATGGTCGCGCAGAATTTGCATGAACGGGTGCATATCTCCCCCAAAATCATAAAACTGGCCGTGCCGTTTCCCCAGCACTCCGACATATTCGGGCACTTTCCGCTAAAGCAAATGGTGTTTAATCCTTTTTTATGTATAATATCCTTCAAGGCAAAATACTCTTTCCCTTGCGGCAAGCGAATTTTGAACCAATCCGGTTTTCTTCGTATCGTTGTATCCATAAGTTTAATGTCGAATGTCTAAAGTCGAATGTCGGCGGTCTTCAGTCATCAGTCGCCGGTCACGAACCTCTAATCCCCAACCGCCCGTCTCCATCCGACAAGACGCAAATATACGATATTTAGAGGAACGACAAAAGATAATAGATAAAAGATATAATATATAAAGAAGCAAGACACGCGCCAAACGGCATTAGACATTAGACCTGAGACTGGAGACCGGTGACCGGTGACTGGTGACCGGAGACCGGAGACTGAAGACCGGGCACTTCCCTTCAATAACTATTTTTAATTCCCGTCCGGCTCATTTATGATAACAGATTTACTATCTTTGCGCTCGATTCTTGAAAGCGATAGTCTATTTTGGATTTTAAACTACAACATACCGATTTACAGTCGAAGGCCCGGGCAGGAATCATCACCACCGATCACGGGGTGATTGAGACCCCCATATTTATGCCCGTGGGTACCGCCGGCAGCGTGAAAGCCGTGCATGCCACCGAACTCGAAGACGATATAGAGGCGCAAATCATTTTGGGCAACACCTATCATCTGTACCTTCGTCCCGGATTGGACACCTTGCAGCAGGCGGGGGGCTTGCACCGCTTCAACAGTTGGCGCAAACCCATCCTGACCGATAGCGGCGGATTTCAGGTCTTTTCGTTGGCCGAAAACCGCAAACTCACCGAAGAAGGCGCCGAATTCCGTTCGCATATCGACGGCTCGAAGCATTTCTTCACGCCCGAAAAGGTCATCGACATCCAACGCATTATCGGCGCCGACATCATGATGGCGTTCGACGAATGTACGCCCGGCGACGCGCCTTATGACTATGCGAAACAGTCGCTTGAGTTGACGGAACGATGGCTCGACCGCTGCCTGACCCGCTTCCGCGAAACGGAATGCCCTCACGGATACCGCCAAACGCTCTTCCCCATTGTGCAGGGATGCGTGTATCCCGATCTGCGCAAACAGGCGGCTGAAAATGTGGCCTCGAAAGGCGCCGACGGCAATGCCATCGGCGGACTGTCGGTCGGCGAGTCGACCGAAGAGATGTACGAAATGATCGACATCGTGAATGAAATATTGCCGGAAGATAAGCCGCGCTACCTGATGGGCGTGGGAACACCCGCCAACATGCTGGAAGCCATCGACCGGGGGGTGGATATGTTCGATTGCATCATGCCCACCCGCAACGGGCGCAACGGACAGCTATTCACCAAAAACGGAATCATGAACATGCGCAATCAAAAGTGGAAAAACGATTTTTCCCCGATTGAAGAAGACGGCGCTTCGTTTGTCGACACCCGATACAGCAAAGCCTATCTGCGCCATCTGTTCAACACCGGCGAAATCCTGGCCTTGCAAATCGCTTCCATCCATAATCTGGCCTTTTACTTGTGGCTGGTGAAAGAGGCGCGCCGGCAAATCCTCCAAAATAACTTTCCGGCATGGAAAGCTTCTATGATTGATACGATAATGCGTAGACTCTAACAGGTACAAATGAAATATTTGAATGTAAAACGAATCGATTGGTATATTATAAAGAAGTTCCTCGGAACCTATATCTTTATGATTGTCCTGATTATCTCCATCGCTGTTGTGTTCGACATCAACGAGAAGATTGACAAGTTCATGACGAACAATGCCTCGCTGAAGGAAATCATTTTTGATTACTACCTCAATTTCATTCCGTATTATGCCAACTTGTTCAGTCCGCTTTTCGTATTCCTCGCCGTCATTTTCTTCACCTCCAAGATGGCGAACAACTCCGAAATCATCGCCATTTTATCGAACGGTATCAGTTTCAAACGCCTGATGAAGCCCTACATGATGGCTGCGAGCGTGATCGCCATCTTTTCTTTTGTCTTCGGCAGCTACGTGATTCCGCCGGCCAACGCCAGCCGCATCAATTTCGAGAACACTTACGTCGATCCGAGACAGCGCAAAGTGGGCGACACCGACATCCAATTCAAAGTCGGCGAAGGCTCCATCGTCTATTTCAGCAGCTTCGATATCCCCTCGAGTACGGGTACGAACTTTTCGATGGATCATTTCGACAGCCTGCAACTCGTTTCGCGGCTCACGGCAAGAAGCATCCGCTACGACTCGTTGTACCGCTGGACCATTCAGGATTACCAAATCCGCAACTTCGACGGACTGCAAGAAACCATCACCAAAGGCGAGTCCATCGACACCACCATACAAATCGTCCCGAACGATTTCATCATCGCCAAAACCGACCAGCAAATGATGACCTCCCCCCAGCTCCGCCACTATATCACCAGTCAAAAAGAGCGGGGAATGGGTAACATTCAGGCTTTTCAAATCGAATATCATTCGCGAATCGCGTCGGTGTTTTCGGCGTTTATCCTCACCCTTATCGGCGCCGCCCTGTCGGCCCGGAAAGTGAAAGGCGGAATGGGGCTCAATCTGGGCATCGGCCTCGCGTTGAGCATGGGCTACATCCTCTTTATGACCATCAGTTCGTCTTTCGCCGTAAAAGGCGGCATGAGCGCTTTCGTGGCGGCATGGATTCCGAACATCTTCTTTACCGCCATCGCCTTCTATTTATATAAGAAAGCGCCGAACTAAAGGGAAACACGGGAAAATAAAAGGCCCCTATCGCGAAGCATTATCCGCTTCAGCATTTATCGCACAAAGTGTATTTTTTTTACTACCTTTGCATCCTGATTTTCTATAACGTATAAATTCGTTCGTAATGAGTAGCAAATTTCCGGAATATGATCATTTGGATCTTTCAGAGGTAAACAAAGAAGTGTTGAAGGAATGGGAAGAAAAGGACGTGTTTAAGAAAAGTCTTGAAACACGTCAGGGACATCCCCGGTTCGTATTTTATGAAGGCCCCCCGTCGGCTAACGGCATGCCGGGCATTCATCACGTTATCGCCCGTTCCATTAAAGACATTTTCTGCCGCTACAAGACCATGAAAGGATTCTATGTCAGCCGTAAGGCCGGATGGGATACCCACGGGCTTCCCGTGGAACTCGGCGTAGAGAAAACGTTGGGCATTACCAAAGAGGATATCGGCAAAACCATTTCGGTGGAAGAATACAACAACGCCTGCCGCAAGGAGGTGATGAAATATACCAAAGAATGGGAAGACCTTACCCGCAAAATGGGCTATTGGGTCGATATGAGCGATCCGTATATTACTTACGATACGCGCTACATCGAAACGCTTTGGTACTTGCTCAAAGATCTTTATAAAAAAGGATTCCTCTATAAAGGATACACGATCCAGCCTTACTCGCCGGCCGCAGGTACGGGACTGAGCACGCACGAACTCAACCAGCCGGGCTGCTACCGCGATGTGAAGGATACCACTTGCACGGCGCAGTTCGCCATCAAGAACCCTCTTTCCGAATGGACGCAATTCGGCGATCCGTTCTTTCTGGCATGGACTACCACGCCCTGGACGCTGCCTTCGAACGTGTTGCTGGCGGTGGGCCCGAACATCGATTATTGCGCCGTACAAACGTACAATTCCTATACGGGCAAACCGATGACCGCCGTTTTGGCAAAAAGTCTGGTAAACGCCTATTTCCCCGCGAAAAATGCGGAGCTCCCGCTGGAAGATTACCGGCCGGGCGATAAACACGTGCCTTTCCGTGTGCTGGATAAGACATGGAAGGGATCGGAAATCGCCGGCATCGGCTACGAGCAACTGATCCCTTGGGTAAAAGCATCCGATAACGCTTTCAAAGTGGTGACGGGTGATTTTGTGACGACCGAAGACGGTACGGGCATCGTGCATATCGCCCCCACATTCGGCGCCGACGACGCGAAGCTCGGAAAAGAATACGGCGTACCCGGACTCATGATGACCGACAAAGACGGCAACCAACGCCCGATGGTCGACCTGAAAGGAAAATATTTCAAGCTCGAAGATCTCGACCCGCAATTTGTCCGCGAGGGTGTGAACGTCGATCTCTACGGCGAGTATGCCGGCCGTTATGTAAAGAATGAATACGCGTCGGAATGGAAAGAAGAAACCAGCCGCCCCGACGATACGACGCTCGATATCGACCTCTCCGTGATGCTGAAGCAACAAAACAAAGCTTTCCGCATTGAGAAATATGTCCATAATTATCCGCATTGCTGGCGTACCGATAAACCGGTGCTTTATTATCCGCTGGACAGTTGGTTTATACGGGCTACCGCCTGCAAAGACCGCATGGTGGAACTGAACAATACCATCAACTGGAAGCCGGCATCGACGGGCTCCGGACGTTTCGGTAAATGGCTCGAAAACCTTCAGGACTGGAACCTGAGCCGAAGCCGTTACTGGGGCACTCCCCTACCCATATGGCGCACCGAGGACGGGAAGGAAGAGAAATGCATCGGTTCGCTCAAAGAACTGTTTGAAGAAATGCAAAAAGCCGT
>ENA-UOOK01000954-UOOK01000954.1-fermentation-metagenome-genome-assembly--contig:-NODE-954-length-38888-cov-6.226611_pt1 | contig 38888 bp, 36 predicted proteins | sample MGYA00245777_ERZ724023 | MGnify/ENA primary metagenome ERZ724023 (study PRJEB28704, sample SAMN03018312) | fermentation metagenome | biome: anthropogenic terrestrial biome; feature: soil; material...
CGTGCCCGCACGCGGTCCAGCGGCGGAACGCTGGTCGCCCAACGGGCGAAATCCCCTAGTCGGCGGATTCGGCCAATACCTGATTCGCCAGGTCTTCGAATGAAATCCGGCGGCGAATGAGTTTGGCTTCGCCGTTCTGCACCAGCACTTCGGCGGGCATCGGGCGCAGGTTGTAGAATCCCCCCATTGAATAGCAGTAAGCACCGGCGTTTTCGATGGAAAGGATATCGCCTTCGCGGATTTCCGGGAGCTCGCGGCGTTCGGCGAAGTAATCGCCGGTTTCACAGATATTGCCGACTACGTCGTATACGTTTGCCGCGCCGTCCGGGTTGGAGAGATTGCGCACATGGTGGTACGCGCCGTAAAATACCGGACGGATCAATTGCGGGAATCCGGAGTTGCAACCGGCAATCAGATAGCCGTGATTGTCCTTCAAGGTATTGATCTGAACCAGCAGATAACCGGATTCGGCAACCATGTATTTGCCGGGTTCGAAACGCAATTCGAGTTTACGGCCGTATTTGTCGCAGAATTCGGTAAAGAGGCGGGTGATTTCCGCGCCCATTTTCACGTAGTCGATCCGTTTTTCGTCCGGTTTGTAGGGGACTTTGAAGCCGCCGCCGAAGTCGAGGAAGCGCAGGTCGGGGAAATTTTCGGGCGTGGCGATGCCCATCAGCGCCTTCATGCTCTTGTACACGGATTCGTCCTGAATACCCGAACCGGTGTGCTCGTGGAGCCCGACGACTTTCAGGTTGTATTTCGCCGCCAGTTCCCTGACTTTGTCCACCTGGTCGAGCAGGATGCCGAATTTGGCGATATCGCCGGCGGTCATCAGGCGTTCATTTTCGCCGTCACGGACGTCCGGATTGAAGCGCAGGCAGAGTTCGCTGCCGGGAAACGCCTTGCCGAACTTGGCGAGGCGGGAGACCGAACCGATATTCATCAGCACGCCCTGTTCGTGAACCATGTGCATTTCGGCTTCGGTCAGGTTGTTTGCGGTGTAGATGATGCGTTCGCGCGGGAATCCGGCTTTCAGCCCCAGGATCACTTCGCCCGGCGATACGGTATCCAGATACGCGCCCGCCTTGTTCAACAGTTTCAGGATGCCTAAGTTGGAGTTGGCTTTCATGGCGAAGTGGACTTTCAGCCCGGGCCATTTGATGAAGTCGAAGAGCCGATGATAACGATCCAGGATCATATCCCCGTCATACACATAAAGCGGAGTGGAATACTCCTCCGCCTGCCGCAGTAAGAATTCCCTGCTTAAACTCATAGTTGTATTCTTCAGTTTGGTTTGTGGGTTGAAATCATGGCGAGGACCACGAGCGTGTCGTCGCCGATATTTTTGATGGAGTGGGCGGCGTCGCCGGTCAAAATCGTGTCTCCGACGGTCAGGATGCGGCAGGAGCCGTCGTCGTCAACTTCCGCGGTCCCTTGCAGAATGTAGAAGATTTCGTCTTCGCCGTCATGGCGGTGGGGACCGATCCCGCAACCGGGTCCGATGATCAGGCGCGACACCATCCGGTTGGCGGATTTCATTTCGCTGCCGGGCTCCCACAAATGTTCGATTCGCACCGAACCGGCACCACCGCGCATATTTTCGCGGACTTCGGAACGGAATGCCTCGGGCTTTCGAATCATTTTTGTTTCTCCTGCAATTTGCCGAAGATATTGCCGAATTTCTTTTCGTTCATGGCTTCGATGTGAGCGCTGACCTTGGTATAGGTACTGCACGGATCGATCGTGGGATCGATACAGTCGCCATCCAGAACCAGAAGCGGAACCCCTTCATGATTAAGTTCTTCACGCAGGTGCTTCACCAGCGAACTATCAGCCATGGAACAACGGCCGAAGCCGTGGTTGTACAGGATGCAGCCGTTGAATTTACCCTTGCGCGAGTTTTCACTGATCATTTTGACACGCTGGGCGGGATCGAGGAACCCCACCGTCAACAGCCTCCGGGCCAGTGAACGGTACGGATCATCGGCCTTCAGTTCTTCCCAGCCGATGAAGTTCACTTCTTCGAACACGATCGGCGCATTGCAGTTCAATTCGATATAATCCAGCAAACTGACGTCGTAGAACGGCGGCAGGTGGAGCCAGAGAATCCGGTGGGTGTCGTCAATACTGATGCTGTCGCCGATTTCGTCGCGGCGCTGTTCCAGGTCGGCCAGGAACTGCTTCTGGATATCGACCATTTCGCGGCGTCCCCAGAGCTGGGAGAAAATCACCGAAAAATAGACCGCTTGAGTTCCCCGGATCAACGGAGGACTGGTAAAGCGCAGGTCGTTGCATTTCTTCGAATAATAACGGGCTTCGTTGGAAAGGTCGATGGCTTCGGTGAGCTTTTTCGGATCGAGCTTGCAATTGCATGCCTTTTCCATCTCCCACACCGCCATTTCCAACCCTTGAGCCATCTGCTCGACGGCGGGTTCGCTGAATGAAACCGGCGTCTGAAGCGAGAAAAATTTATCTTCAATCCCGTAAGAACGCGCCAAGTCGTGGAAAATCCGCTCTCCCTGCTGGCAGGGCTGCGAGGTCGATACCCCGAAACTCGGACGCGGCAGTTCCATCCCCTCGAGTACTCTCAGGAAAGAACAGGTTTCGCCGGAAAACCCCTTGCATGCCGCTTCGTCGAACGATTTTTTGATCCGTTTCGAGTTACGGGCAAAGAGCGCGGCGTAGGTTTCCAGCGTCAGCATCCGAAGCCCCATGGCGTTCAGGATTTCCGTCGGGAAAAACAGATTTCGCCAGACCACCGGTTCTTTGCTGCGGCGAATCATGAAATCATGTTGGGTCGCTTTGGCGCGAAGCGCGATGGAGGGAAGAATGGTACTGGTTTTCGGGAAAACAGCCTTCGGCGGATCGTATTTTTTCTCCAGTGCGGAAAACCGCCGCGCCAGGCATGCCGCGCCCAGAGCGCCCATCACCCCGTGGAATTCCGGGATGATGATTTCGTTGCCGGTGATTTCCTTCAGGTAATAAGCCACCGCGCGGTTGTACGCCACGCCGCCCTGGAACACGATCGGGCCCTTGTAGTTCAGGAAGAGCTGTCCGACCCCGGACATGATCGTCCGAGCCTGGGCCCGGCAGGCCCCGCCGATGATTTCACCGAGCGGATAGCGGTTTTTAAATTTATTGATCGACGTGGCGCTGAGCACCGCGCAGACCGAGGAGAATTCCAAGTCGCTGTCGAAATTAGCCTTGTCGGCCATTTCTTCCACCGGCACACTGAGCTTGTTCGCTACACTGTCGAGGAAAGCGCCGGTTCCGGCGGCGCAGATGCCGCTCATTTTGGAATTCCACATCTTCATCTGTTCGCTGTAGACCATGGCCTTGCTGTCCTGTCCGCCAACGTCCAGAATCGCTTTGCACTCCGGATAATAATGCTGGGCTCCGGCCACGTGCGCGGAAACCTCCGATATCTGGAAATCGTAGGGAATGAAACGTTTGGTTTCTTCAACGATCTGGCTGCCGGTCACGGCCGTACAGATGATGTCCTTGATCTTCAACCCCGCTTCTTCCAAAAAGCCTTCGATGGTTTTTTTCAACGCGCCGAAATTACATGCCCCGCAACGGTGGCAAGCACCACTGCAAGTCAATTTCCCCGAGCTGACCGGGCGAGTCCGTTGATAAAGCGTATGCCGCACTTTCCCTTTGTCCGACATAACCACAGACTTGAGAGTAGTAGAGCCTACGTCAATCCCTAAATAATATTTTTCCATAACATTGCGTTCCTGTCAAGCAAAATAATCTCTTACAAAACTGGTAATATATACCTTCTTTCCTGATTTACCAGCACTCAACCCGGATAAATCCGAGTTTATCCTGAAAACAGGAGAAAAGACGGCAGGTGCGAGCGGTAATTTACCACCGGATTTTCCGGCAAGTCTACCTCCGGAGCTCTTCCACCAATTCATCCAATCCGCGCATGATGTAAGAAGGACGATAGGCAAAACGCTCAATATCCTCCATTGCAGTCACGCCGCTCAGCACCAGAACCGTGTCCACTTCCGCTTCGACCCCGGCCACAATGTCGGTGTCCATGCGGTCGCCCACGATCATGGTTTCGCGGCTCATGGCTTCGAGCCGCTTCACGGCGCGGCGCATCATCAACGGGTTCGGCTTGCCCACGAAGTAGGCTTTGGTCTGAGTAGCCAGTTCGATCGGAGCGATCAACGCGCCGGTGGCCGGTACGATGCCGTGTTCGGTGGGGCCGGTCATATCGGGGTTGGTGCCGATCAGCCGGGCGCCTTTTTTATTGATCAGGTGAACCGCTTTTTCGATCCGTTCATAGCTGTAGGTGCGGGTTTCGCCCACCACCACGTAATCGGGACTGCTGTCGTTCATCGAGATTCCGCGTTCATACAGCGCGTTGTAAAGCCCGGCCTCGCCGATGGCGAATACGGAGCACTCCGGGCGCTGGCGGGCGAGAAAATCGGCCGTCGCCAGGGCGCTGGTATAAAAATTTTCTTCCGGCACATCCATTCCCAGGCGCAGCAATTTTTCGCGCAATTCGCGGGGCGTCCGTTCGCTGCTGTTGGTCAGGAACAGATATTTTCTCTGGTTCCGGCGCAGCCATTCGACAAATTCGACGGCTCCGGGAAGCAGTTTGTTGCCATGATAAATCACGCCGTCCATATCGGAAATAAATGCGTTTTTCTTTTTCAGCTCTTTCATAACATCCTTACGGTTTTTCGGTATTGACTAAGATAGTGCCGCCGCCGGAATTTTCAAGCCCGGCGACCCCTTATCTTCTACCATCGCCCCCTCCTGACCGACCAATGAAACATCGCCGGAAATTTCCCGCAGGCGCCGCAAACCTGCCGGCAAACAACAAAACGAGGTATTGTGTCAGTTCAAAGGCCATCATCTGGCGGCAACCGATAATATTCAAGATAAATTAAATGGCAGAGCAAGAAAATCACTTGATTTTTCAACGCCAAGAGAGATATTCTTTTATGAAGCAAGTGTTGCACTTCAAGGTTGAATCCGCCCTTTTTAACCGCAACGTACAGCAAAAGCACAACTGGAGAACCATGAGAAGAATAATGAGAAAAGCAAAGAGAGTGGTTCCATCCTAAAGAATAAGGAGTCGAAAATCCCATGAAAAGTTACCGCAAAGAACTGTGGATCAAAGCCACCCGCCGCCGCCAATATATCAACATCACGCCGCAGGTGGAAGAATGTCTGCGGGAATCCGGTATCAAAGAAGGCTTGCTCTTGTGTAATGCCATGCATATTACCGCTTCGGTATTCATTAACGATGACGAAGGCGGGCTGCATCGTGATTTTGAGGTCTGGCTGGAAAAACTCGCTCCGGAAAAGCCGCACAGCCAATACGATCACAACGGCGCCGAAGACAATGCCGACGCACACCTGAAACGCCAGGTCATGGGGCGCGAAGTTGTAGTCGCGGTGACCGATGGCAAACTCGATTTCGGTCCGTGGGAACAAATTTTTTACGGGGAATACGACGGTCTGCGCAATAAACGGCTGCTCGTAAAAATCATCGGAGAATAATTCCGACCAGTATTATCGGACCGTCATCCATAAATTCCCCGCAGCCCGGCGGGGCCTCCTCCTTACAGGATCGGCGTCAGGAGCGAACAGAGGTTTTCGCTGAATTGCCGGGCGAAAGATGTTTTTTGAATTTTCTCAAGCGTGAGCTCCGTGGAATGATCCAGCTCCTCCTGAAACTGACGGCGCATATCATCGATGAAACCGGATTGTTCCGCACAAAAATCCAATTCGTAGTTCAAATGGAAACTCCGGACATCGCAGTTGCTTGACCCCATCAGCACCCATTCGCCATCCACAATCATGGACTTGATATGCGAGAAGGTCTTGTTGCGGAAATAAATCTTTACTCCGCCCGGGATCAGCGTCCGAAACAAACTGCGCGCCGCCCAGTCCACATAAAAATGGTTGTTCAACTCCGGCACAATCACCTTCACGTCCACGCCCCGGGCCGCCGCCATGCACAGCGCTTTGACGAACGCCTGGTCCGGCACAAAATACGGGCTCATGATCCAAATGGTTTTCCGGGCAGTCGAAGCAGCGGTATAAAACACATTCATGGACGCACCGAAGTTCTGTCCGGGACCGCTGGACACCACCCGCAGGACCGTCCGGCCGGTTGCCACCGGGTCGGGGAAATGCTCTTTAGTAATCAACTCCGGCAGATGCCGACCGGTGGCGAATGCCCAGTCCCGAAAAAACGCAATCTGAAATTCCGATACCGCCGGGCCGGTAATCTGACAGTGTAAATCATGGATGACGCTGGTTCTCGGCCGTTTAAAAGCGCGTTGGACGGGTTTCAGGTTCCCTTCGGAGATATTGATCCCGCCGGTAAAGGCAATCCGACCGTCCACCACCATTAATTTGCGGTGGTTGCGCAATTGAATCCGCCACGGCGTAAAAATATTGATCGGCGAAAAGGCATGGATCTGAAACAGTCGAACGCGTTTTCTGGTATAGCGCCGAAAAAAATGCCTGAAGCAGGATTTCAGGCTCCCAAACCCATCGTACAGCACCCGGACTTCGACCCCTTTCCGGGCTTTGGCCAACAATTCCTCCAGAATGGTCTTGCCCGCCAGGTCATTGCTGATGATGAACGACTGGAGATGGATACTGTGTTCGGCGCGTTTAATCGCCTGAAACATGGCCGTATAAGCGACATCCCCGTCACGCAGCAGCTCCAGACGGTTGCCGCCGATCCGGAACGCCCCTTCCGGCAGGACCCGATCCAGCGTGACGTTGAAATCAACCGTATCCGAATCCTCGTCGCCCTCCCCTTCGGAGGTGACCAGATACTCCTCCAGCCGGGTTGAAAAGTTACTGTATTTATTTTTAAAATATTCGTAACGTTCCCGGTTCAGCCCCTCCATGCTCCGCGCCATGGCTTTGGTTCTGGATTTGCGCAGGTTGAAGCCGAAGCACAGGTAGAAAACGATCCCGGCTCCGGGGACAATCAGAATCAACAATAACCATAACATGGCGCTTTGCGGTTCATTGTGCTTGGTCATCAGCACATGAACCGACAGAGCGACCTGCAGCAGCACGTATATCAGTGTCAGATAATGAACGGCCATGGGGCTTTTCCCCGTTTATTTGGCGTATTCGACCGAACGGGTTTCGCGAATCACCGTCACCTTGATCTGGCCGGGATAATTCATTTCCTTTTCGATCCGCTGACAGATATCCTTGGCCAGCATTTGCGCTTCGCCTTCCTGAATATCGTCCGGAGTCACGACGACACGGACTTCACGGCCGGCCTGAAGGGCAAAGCAGCTCTCCACACCCTTGAACTCCATCGCAATGCTTTCAAGCTGTTCCAGCCGTTTCAGGTAAAGTTCGGTGGTTTCACTGCGTGCGCCCGGGCGGGATGCGCTCAGCGTGTCGCAGGCGTTGATCAGAACGTCGTACAGGCTTTGCGGTTCCACTTCGGCATGGTGCGCGGCCACGGCATGAATGACCTCTTTGGCTTCATTATGTTTGCGCAGGATATCCGCGCCGATCGCCGCGTGCGAACCTTCCACTTCGTGGTCGATCGCCTTGCCGATGTCATGGAACAACCCGATCCGCTTGGCTTTCTGCTCGTCCAGCCCGAGTTCGGAGGCGATCATTCCCATGAAATAAGCGGCTTCCAGCGAATGCTGAAGCACGTTTTGCGAGAAACTGTAGCGGTATTTCAGGCGGCCCAGCAGTTTGATGACCTGCGGCGCCACGCCCTGAATCCCGGCTTCCAGCACGGCGGCTTCGCCGGCTTCGAACGCGTCTTCTTCCACTTCCTTGGCGATCTTTTTGGCCAGTTCTTCAATCCGGGTCGGATGGATGCGGCCGTCGCCGATCAGGCGATCCAGGAGCTGGCGGGCAACTTCCTTGCGGATCGGGTCGAAGCATGAAATCACCACCGCTTCCGGGGTGTCGTCGATCAGGATGCTGACGCCGGTAGCGGCTTCGAGGGCGCGGATGTTGCGTCCTTCACGGCCGATGATACGTCCTTTCATTTCATCGCTCGGCAGCGGGATCGTGGCGGTCGTACGCTCATAAGTACAATCCGACGCATAGCGTTGAATGGCATAGGTCAGGATGCGGCGGGATTCTTTTTCCGCACGCTGTTTGGCTTCTTCGAGAATGTCGCGGACCAGAAGGCCGGACTCGTTCTGTACTTCCCCTTTCAATTTTTCCAGCAAAATCTGCTTGGCGTCCTCGCGCTGCATACCGGCAATGCGTTCCAGTTCATCGATCTGCTTGCTGATCTTGCGCTGGAGTTCCTGTTCACGCTGCGTCAAACGCTCTTTAATGCCGTCAAGTTCGCGTTCTTTCTTTTCCAGGCCGCCCATTTTACCGTCGAGCTGATTGTTCTTTTTCTCCAGGCCTTCTTCGCGCTGGAGCAGGCGTTTTTCGATTCCCATCTGCTCACGGCGGCGTTCTTTAAGCTCGTCCTCGAAATCTTCCTTCATTTTCAGCAACTCGCTTTTGGCGGTCACTTTCGCCTCGCGCAAAATATGCTCGGCTTCCTTTTCCGCGTCGCTGCGGATCTTGCCCGCGTCGGCCACCGCCGACACCTTGCGAAGCGACGCGATAACCCGCGCCACCACAAAAACGGCAAGCCCGACCGCAAGGCCCAGGACTGCACTCCATATCATACCCATTGTCATACGATTGTCTCCTTAAATTTCAGTACCGAATCACTTCCAGTTCAGTCACCGCCATATCCAGCGGTATATCGTGACTGTCTTTCGGCAAGTCCCGATATTCCTGAACACTATAAAAAACTCCGATTTTCGGACCGGTCTCGCCTTTCAGCAACCGGTCGTAAATCCCTTTCCCGCGGCCCAGCCTGGCGCCGGAGCGGTCAAATGCCACCCCCGGAATCAGCCAGACCATGCCGTCTCTCGCAACCGCGGGCGCAGCCGGAATCTCCGCGGACGGTTCCATTAAACCGTACCTGCCGGACACCAGCTCCCGCGACAAATCGCGAACTTCAACCATTTCATATTCCGCACAGCCTTGACTGCCGCGCGGCACATAAACCCGTTTCCCGTGTTCCAGGCACCATGCCAGCAGCTCCGCGAGGTCGACTTCGCAGCCGTCGCTCAGGTAAGCGCCGACATGAAGGGCCTGCGAAACTTCCGGCAATTTCACCAGCGCCGCATGGACTGCCGCCGCCGCCGCCTGCCTGAAATCCGGTTTCAAGTCACGGCGCTTCCGCAAATATTCCCGGCGTATGCTTTGCTTGTCGGAATTATTCACCTTCGCACCGTCCTTCCGACGGGATAACTCCGGCATTTCGCCAGATTTCCAGCCGCTGTCTGATTTTCTCCTCATACCCCAGAGCGCCCGGACGGTAATAAACCTTGGGGACTCCCATGTATTCCTGAGCCACAAAGTGGCCGTCATACTCATGCGGGTATTTGTAGGCCTCGCCGGGCTTGCCGTCGTTGTCACGGGCGTCGGCGGAATGCGAATCGCGCAGGTGTACCGGAACCGGCTGCACCCGTTCGTTTTCCACATCCTCCAATGCTTCGTTGACGGCGATGCAGGAGGCATTGCTTTTGGGGGCGGTGGCGCAATACGTCACCGCCTGGGACAAAATAATCCTTGCCTCGGGCATCCCGATCATGTCGATCGCCTGCATGGCTGCCACCGCCACCGATATCGCCCGCGGGTCCGCATTGCCTACGTCTTCGGAGGCAAAAATCACGATTCTGCGCGCGATAAAACGGATATCCTCGCCGGCATGAAGCATTTTGGCCAGCCAGTACACCGCGGCATCGGGGTCGCTCCCCCGCATGCTTTTGATAAACGCACTGGCGGTGTCGTAATGCCCGTCGTCGCCGTATACGATGAATTTCCGTTGAATCGATTCTTCCGCTTCGCGGAGGCTGATGGTTATCGTTCCCTTGCCGTCCGGGTCCGTGGTCAGGGATGCAAGTTCGAGCGCGTTCAGCGCCCGGCGGGCATCGCCTTCGCAGGCGGAACTGTAAAAATCAAGCGCCTCATCGGTCGCCATGATGTTTTTTCCGCCCAGCCCACGGGGATCGGACAGGGTACGTATTAACAGTGCGCGTATGTCCCCGGCACTCAGCGCTTCCAGTCGAAACGCCAGAGAACGCGACAACAGCGCTCCCACAATATAAAACTGCGGGTTGTGAGTGGTTGCGCCAATCAGTCGGATATTTCCGTTTTCCACGTCCGGCAACAGGGAGTCCTGCTGACTTTTGGAGAAACGGTGCAGTTCGTCCACAAAAACGACGGTACGCCGCCCGTGGAGTTGTTTGCGCATCACGGCCCGGCCGATTTCCTTGCGCAGGTCGGCCACCGTCGAAGTCACCCCGGACAGGCGAATGAATTCGCTGTCCGTCCGCAGAGCAATCAGCTCCGCCAGACTGGTTTTGCCCGTTCCGGGCGGACCGGAGAGAATAATCGAACTGAAACGATCCGCGTCAATCGCGCGCCTCAATAATTTCCCGGGAGCCAGAAGGTGCTGCTGTCCGGCGTATTCCTCAAGATTACGCGGACGCATACGAGCTGCCAGCGGTTGATCGGCCGCGACCGCTTTTTTATGCTCAAGATCATCGGACGGTCGCTTTTCAGCTCCGTCAATCATCCCGAAATCCAACTGTTCCATCACTTTCCCCGGGCCGGGAAATTCCGATCAAACTGTTATTGCTTGCCGCAAGTTGCTTACCGTCAGATATCAATGCGAATCCAGCATCCCGAAGGCATGTTCATACACCTGCCTCCCGGCAAACCGGACCCGCTTCAATTCACCTTTCGTTCGCTCTGGCTGTCTTAACATATGTCCCCATGTCACAGAAGATATTATTTATTCAGCACGAATCATTCCAACAAACGCTTCAAGAATAACAAACCGGTATTTCCTGATACCATTTTCACTATTCAATACTATATAATACGCAATCGGCCATCCGGCATTGCCATCCGGCCAACAACGTCGTAATGATAAATATAACAACAGTTAGCCTTTTATGCCACCATTCTTTTGTCCTTTTCTTAACTTTTTTGCAATAAATCATCATTTTCGTTTTTTTGAAGGGCAGTGTTCTTGAAATATCCCCTCACGGATTTATATTAAGACTGAATATTCGAATGACAGAACGAACAACGACGGAGCCCTAAATGACCAGATGTGAAATCAAAGACGCCCTTATTGAAATCATCAACAACATCCTGCCCGAAGGTGACTGCAGCACGGTAAATCCCGATGAAAAATTGCGCGACCAGCTCGAATTGGATTCCATGGACTTCCTGGATATCGTGATGGAACTCCGCAAACAATACAAAGTACAGGTTCCCGAAGCCGATTATCCCCATCTGGCGACCCTGAACAGCTGCCTGGAATATCTTGAACCCAAAATGAAAGATATCTGACCCGAAGCCCCAAACGCAGCGGCGGGTACAACCCGCCGCAAAATCTTTAAATCAGGATGCAACGCATCCGTACCGCACCGAAACGGGTATCGCGCCTCGCTTGCAACAATGGACGATCCGTGACCACCACGGCCTGCCGCCACGGACCGCGGACCGATATATCACCTTGAAACCGTTGAAGTCTTATACCCGCTTATTAATCAATAAAAAAATATCAATATTTTTATATTCAGGACTTGAAAATTCTTCCCCTAAATGGTATTTTAATTGATATCAGAAATTTGTCGGGGGGCATAAAATATGATCGTGCAGGATATGTCCCCGATACTCTCTGAGGCTTTTACGTTCTTTTATCTCCCAGCCTGATATCTGAGCCCATCAGGCTATCCCATGCGGGAACGGCAAATTAATCCAGCTTTTGCCGTTCCCGCCCCTTTTTTTCTGGAATCGGAAATTTATTGAAGTTCGGAATTGAAGTTGAATTCGGACGTTTCGCCGTTTCGCCAACCGGCGCGGGTCAGATCATAAAAATCGATCAAATCCGGCAGGCGCGGCACGGAAACCGCTTTTTTCGGCAAAACACGGGTCAACCCGTCCCGGCGGTCGTATTCGGCGATGAATTCATTGCCGCGGCTGTCGCGGAACTCTCCATTCACCGGAATTTTGGCGCGGGTAATCAGCAGCACCGGCCGTCCCAGCCGATACAGTTCCACCGGCAGCGGCGAATGCGCCGCCAGCGCTTTCAATGACGCGGCTTCCAGCTCGATATGACCCAGCACTTTATCCACGCCAAGGCGTTGAAGTTCCGTCACCGCCATGGAGTTGGCGACCGGCAGATTGCCGCCGGCTGTAATCTGGATTCCCTTGTAACCACGCAGAAGCTCCAATCCATACAACGCGGGCGTACGGAACCGGCGGACGCCGCGTTCATAAGCCGCGGCAATCGCTCCGGCCAGTGAATGCAACCGATTCTCGGGGCAAAACTCCGGCAGGATGGCTTCGGTGGTAAATTTATTGACGTCATACACGCCGATCGCGCGGACGGCATCCCGGCTGCCGGGAGCATCGCCCTTGGTAACGGTTGCGACCGTTTCCGGGTAAGACTGCTTCGCGGGAATCACGGCGTTGCGATAGTCGTCAATGAATCGTTTGCATGTATCACCGGCACTCACCTGGTCCGGCTGTAAATTTTCTTTGATGTACGCCCAGAATTCCCGGCGGACATTTTTCAGTACTCCGGCGGGGACAAAAAATTGTCCGTTAATCACCGCCTCGATCTCTCCGGCGCCGAAAACAACCGAATCGGCTTCGCGGAAGACCCCCTGCAAGGTTTCGGCATTCAGCGGATGGCGCTCGGCCGGCGTCAATTCCCACTCTTTTTCCCATGCCGGAAGCGGCGTATTTGCCGCTTTGACCGTCAACTTATCCCGGCGGACTTCAATATTCAGGTCCAGCCGGGTCCGCGGACGCGGAAGCGCCGCGATCCGGGCGGAATAATCCCCCGAGGTCTCGCCGATCTTAAAGACCAGCCCGCCATACGGCATTCCTTTGTCGCAGCAGACGAAGACTTTTTCACCCGGCCGCACCGCCGAACAACTCCGGTCGCGGACAAACATTTTGGTGACAGTAAACGCCGGGCCTTCATCTCCCGACTGCGGTTGAACCCGCAGCCGGTCGTCAAGCTGAATCCGTTTGGTCGCGGTAAAAAGGAAACCGTTCGGCTGCGACTCCTCGACCCTGCCGCACAACATGCCGGAAGCGCCGAGGCTGTCAAAATTCACCAGCGTTTCCGCTGATTCCTTCGTATAAAATCCCAAAGACCATTTGCGTCCGCAGGAATGCGAAAGCAGGTTGCGCGCCTCGCCCAGCCGTTTCCCGTATCCCGGACTGCCCTTCGGCGTGTCCAGCATCAGCCGGTAGGCCGATACGACATTTTTCACATAATCGGGCTGACGCAGGCGCCCTTCGATTTTCAACGATTTGACGCCGAGCGAACGGATTTCATCCAGATGCTCGATCATGCACAAATCCTGCGCCGAGAAGAAAAAACCGTTCCCCTGCCCGCTGTAAAAACGACGGCGGCAGGGCTGTTTGCATTGGCCGCGGTTGCCGCTGGAGCCGCCATGCCACGATGAAAAAAGGCACTGTCCGGAAAGCGAACAGCACAGCGACCCGTGGACAAACATTTCCACATCCACCGGAGACTTCGGCACCATGTCCCGGAGTTCATCCAGCGTCACCTGGCGTTCGACGATCACCCGGCTGACGCCGAGCCTGGCCGCCGTCGCCATTCCGGCGGAGTTGTGGATGCCCATCTGCGTGGACGCATGAATGTTAAGCTGCGGAAAATATTCACGGAGCATGCGCACCACGCCAAGGTCCTGCACGATCACGGCGTCCGGGGCAAGTCCCGACAACTGCGAGAGGTATCCGGCGACATCCGCCAGTTCCCCTTCCTTGATGACCGTGTTCAGGGTGACGTAAACCCTGCGTCCCTGCCGGTGGGCGTATTCGATGACGCCGCCCAGCGTGCCGGCATCGAAATTCTCGCTCCGCTCGCGGGCGTTGAAACGGACCAGGCCCGCATAAACGGCATCGGCCCCGGCGTCAAATGCCGCCAGAGCCGCCGCCGCATTGCCGGCCGGAGCCAGCAATTCCAGCTGTTTATTAAAATCAGGCTTCAAAGTAGTTATACTTGAAGATATTGATCGGTTTCACAAGATCGCGGATTCTGGCGATCACGGCATCCGGGACATTGACATTGGTCTTGACCACGGCCAGAGAACGGTTGTTCTTCAGGTCCTGGGGAGCGCGGATGTCGATGATGTTGATATGGTTCTCGCCGAGGACTCCGGCGATTTTACCGATCACGCCGGGTTCATCTTTGTACTCGGTGAAAAGATGGTAACCGGTCGGTTCCAGATACAGTTTATCGTAGTCGCCGAGCCGGGAAATCATCAGGTTGTTTTCCGCAATGGTGCCGCGGACGCTGGCGCGGCCGTGGGTCCCGATGGTGCTGACGTCCACCGTCATGGAATTGCCGTAGTTCTTGCTCTCATCGGTTTCGCGGTCAACATAGTCGATGCCGCGCGAGGAGAGGAACGATTTGGCGTCGGCGGCGTCCAGCGCCGGATCGAATTCGCGGGTGATCCCGGCGGTGATCGGAGCCATCATCCATTTGGCATACTGTTTGAGTTCGCCATAGAAACTTGTTTCGATGCGTTCCGGCGTTTTGCCCAGGGCGTTGAATGCCAGTCCGGAAAGGACGTAGGCGAGCTTCTGGTACTTGGCGTCGAGCCCGTCCGGAATTTCCTTGTTGACGACGCAGTTGGTAATGCCCTGTTCGTAATAAGCAATGGTCTGCTCGGCAGCCATGCGGGCGGCGGTGAAATTCGCTTCCTTCGTGTTGGCGCCGAGGTGCGGCAGCATGATATCGGCGATATCGGTCACCGTTTTGGGGCCGGCTTCGTCTTTCGGATAAACGTCGTTGCAGAAGATGATTTTCTTTTCGGCTTTGGCGGCGCGGAGGTCGTCTTCGTTGACGATTCCGGCGCGGGCGCAGTTCACCAGCACGGCGCCGGTCTTCATCAGTTTCAGGCGGGCGGCATTGACCATGCCCTTGGTTTCGGCCACTTCCGGCACGTGCAGAGACACGATATCGGCTTCCTTGAAAATGGTATCGACATCGGTCAGTTCAATGCCGAGCTGTTCGGCGTAAGAGGGCGAAATCATCGGGTCATAGCCGAGGACGCGCATTTCAAACCCGCCCAGGCGCTTGACCAGCAGACGGCCAATGTTGCCGAGCCCGATCACGCCGAGGGTTTTACCGGTGATTTCGGTACCGAGGAATTTTTTCTTTTCCCATTTGCCTTCACGAGTCGTGAGGTCGCCCTGAATCACATGGCGGCAGCCCGCCAGAACCATGGCGATGGCTTCTTCGGCCACGGCGTTGGCGTTGGCGCCGGGGGTGTTCATGACGTCGATGTTTTTGCGGCGCGCATATTTGGTATCGATGGTGTTGTAACCGGCACCGGCGCGGACCACCAGACGGAGCTCCGGCAGGGCGTCAATGATTTCCGGGGTGACTTTTTCACTGCGGACAATCATCACTTCGGTATCGGGATTGGCCTTGATCAGGTCTTCGATCGGGGTAACGTCGTCGAGCACCACGGTAAAACCTTTCTGGGTGAGCAGATCGGCGGCGAACTTATCGAGTTTTGTAGGGATCAATACTTTTTTCATAATCATTGTCCTCTAAATATTATGAATTGGATAAAAAATTATCTATAAGAGGAATAATTTAACATTATTTCCCAAAAAGTCAACCGGACATCCTGAATTTTATTATTTAAAAATTACCACCCGCGCCGTTTCATCCTTCCGCGCCGATCCGGTAGTGGCGGCGGTAATGCGACGGCGGCATGCCGGTGAATTTACGGAAAAATTTGCTGAAGTAGATCATATCGCTGAATTGCATCTGTTCGGCAATCTCCGCCACGTTCAAATTGGAATAGCGCAGATAATGGGCGGCAATCTGGGTCCGCTCCTCATCGATGATCGTCTTGGTCGATTTGCCGGTCAGTTTCCGGGTCATCACCCGCAAATGCCCGGCAGAAATCCCCAGCTTGTCCGCCAGAAACGCCACCGTGACCGGGGCGCCGCCGTGACGCGCGATTTCTTCGCGTATTTTGAACAGCAGCTCGCTCTCGTGCCGGTTCTGCGGTTTGACGAAGTAGTAATAACGCAAGACCGCAAAGAGCAGGTCTTCGATCATCTGCGGATACACGGCGTTGGACGAAATGGTGAACTGGCGGTTCCGCCCCCGCAGTTCCTCCGGGAAAAACGCTTCATAGAGGTTCTGGACCGCGGCAAGCACCCGGACCGTTTCCCGGTTGCCGCGTATGATTTCGACATAAAAATCTTCGCTGTCCGGAACATGCGGCAGCTCGAATTTAAAGGAAAACCCGTTATATTCCTGCGGCCCGTACTGCAACGAATGCTCGCAATGCGGGGGAATGACGGCAATATCCCCTTTGTTCAAGCTCCGGCGGCATCCGTTGAATTCGATTGCGGAAGTGCCGCTGCATCCCCCATCCGCTTGAAAAACTGGACGATATGCCCGGACTGGTCGATGGCGTCATCATTCACACCGCCAACTGGGAGCGCCATATTGAACAGGCCCGCCCGTTCATCGCCGCGGGCAAGGCCGTATTCATTGACAAACCGGTCATCGGCAATATTCACGATGCCGGAATCATACGCCAATGGCAGCGGGCGGGGCATCGAATCAGCGGCGGCTCCGCGCTGCGTTTCACCCGGGAAGTCCGGGAATGGCGGCTGGCTCCAACCGATATCCATACGGCGTACAGCGCGGTCGGCACCGATGAATTCAATTACGGCATTCACGGATATTCACTGTTATGCCAGGCCATGGGGCCGGGCGTCGCCTCCGCGCGCTATCTTGCCGCCTCGGGGCAGCGGCAAATCCTGCTGCAATGGCACGACGGACGCTGTGCATTCCTCAGCGTAGGGCAAACCGGTAGCCTGCCGTTCAACATCACGGCGGTCACTGCGTCGGATGTTCACCAGGCCCGGATCGATAACGCCGGGATTTACCACCATTTACTGCGGGCTCAACTTCCGTACCTGACCGGCGAAACGGACACGCCGCCAGTTGCCCCTGAATACCTGCTGGAACCGGAGCTGGCGGCCCTTGCGGCCAGGACATCCTGGCTGAACAACGGGCAAACCGTCCGCCTGGACGAACTGCTTCCGTCCACGCCCGGATATGACGGCGATGCGTTTGCCGAAGACTACAGGAATAAACGTTTCAAGAAAACAGGAGGTTCATCGTGAGAAAATTCACACTCATTGAATTGCTGGTCGTGATCGCGATCATCAGTATCATGTTTTTTGACAATTACAAGGGTTATTTTGCTTGTCATTAGCATATTACGTGAGCTTTTGATTGTATTTTGATTGCAAGTTCGAGAAAATATGTTCTTCCATAATTGACCTCAAATGTTCATAGTATATCACGACGATATCAACGAACGTTATATCGAAACATATTTATTCCCGGCTTATGATCAAGCCGACGCCGCGCATCGACTGTGGAGCCTATTCATCAATGGCGACGCCAAAGAACCGCCGGTAAAGTACGGTTTTGAAACCGTCACCGATCCGAATTACGGCGCAACTGTGGATTTCGTTTCCCTGATGGAAAAATCGGTTCAGAATTCTATTAATACTTCCGATGATGGTGTTGAACGTAAAATCGCTGTTTTTTCAAACTTATATGAAGCCCTCGAACAGTATCAGAAAGCAAATGCCGCCGCCAAAACCCAAAAGCAAACGCCGCCGGCGGATGCCGCTGAACAACTCAACAAATCCATCGAAATGGAAATTGATGATGACCGGCAGCCTCAAATTTCTTCCGTTTCCAGGCTAACCACCAACGTTTCAAAGAAAACGATAGAAAAATAATAACCGTATTATTTGGCATGGCCCACATAGTGACCATGCCAAATTTTTTAAACAAAGGAATTTTATGAATAGAGAAGAAATCATCAACATTATGCAGGACCGGCAAATCCTGCTGACAAAGAATTTGCTGAATGCCATCATCAAGATGTCCGATCAGGAACTCGCCGCCCGATGGACCGGAATTCAGAAGCTGCTCGAAGCCCATCGTCCCGGCAACCAACCCGGCTGGATGGGCAAGCATTTCGGCAACCCTACGACTTTGCATGCCGGTCAAAAGGAATTGAAACGGCAAGCTCAGGAGGAAACTCAACGACGGGCTTATCTCAGGAAAAAACAAGAAGAAGCCGAGCTTGAAGCAAGGCTGTCGGCAGAAAAAATGAAATTCTGGAATCGCTGCACTACCAAACGCCAATTGCTCGAAAAGCATCTTGCCCGAATGGATGAAGCCTTTCAGAATATGATCCGGAAAAACTTTCTGGCCAATAACTGCAACCTCGAAGCTCTATCGGACAAACAGGTCCTGCTCTGGTTCTGGTTCCTGATTCCCCCTTTTGAAAATTTAAGAGCGTCCCCGCCGGGCGAACAATACCTGATTGCCGCATGATTCCAAATGATGATGGTTTCTGTAGGATTATAATTGAAAAAATATTCCATGTGAAGTATATTATACACATAGGAAGCAGGAGTTGCGCCGTGTTGAATTTACCGAAAGATTTTAAAGATCTGCTGAAAATTCTCTCTGACAATGAAGTCCAGTACATGATTGTCGGCGGCTATGCGTTGTCCCTGTATGCCGCTCCACGGGCGACCGGAGATATCGATATTTTCGTCAAAGTCGATCAGGATAACGCCTCCAGAATCCTGAAATCCCTGAAGGAGTTCGGCTTCGGCGGCCTGGGCATTACCGAACAGGATTTGCTGACTCCGGAACAGGTCCTTCAATTGGGATATCCGCCGAACCGGATTGATATATTGACCGGTATCGAAGGGGTTTCCTGGGAAGAAGCATTCCCAAACCGCAAACACATCGTTCACGATGATTTGGTTCTGCCGGTGATCGGCAAAGACGACCTGATAAAAAATAAACTTTCGACCGGTCGGATAAAAGATATGGCGGATGTGGAAAAAATCCGTAAGGGTATTTCCGTCGAGGGAAAAAAGCCAACGCAAGGATTTGATCTATGATTGCCAAAGTTTATTCAAAGCATTCATTGAAAGAAGATACCGATCTTCTGGACATTGCCTATTGGAATGGCAAAACCCCGAAAGAACGCTGGAATGCGGTTCAAGCCTTGCGGGAACAGTTTTATGGACTGAACGACCGGGTTGAACGTGTCATAAGCATGCGCAAACTCCGCCAGAATCCGGAAGACGCCCTCCCGATGGAAGAATTTCGCCGCAAATATCCTTCAAATTGAAAGCTCTTGGCGTTAATTTCGACATCGACAGTACTCAAATTATTGACTGGAAAGCCAAAGAACTGACCTGCTGACCGTTCTGAATATCCCAATCACATTTGTTCCCATGCTCCAATGAAGCTTCGGGAGCTTTTTGTCGCCGGATAAATATTTCCATCCGAAAAAATTTTATGGTTTTACCCGGTGAGCTTCAGGAGTGAACTCACCGGGTTCAATTTTATTTATCACCAGCAGAACAAGGAGTTGTGAAATGCCAGGCATGTATGAAAGCTGGAGAATCAAGGAAAGTGATGTTGCCTTTGAGCCCAATCGTGATTACACTTGTGAAGAACGAGGAATTGTTCGGGCGGCTGAGCAACGCATATCGTTGAGGCGAGTTATGATTGATTACTTATATGAAATCTTGAATGGAGTATTCAAAAATGGCATACGTTGATATTGTTTTTCTTCACCGTTTCAACGAGAAGATAATCGAACTGAGTAGGGCTGACCGCGATCCGGAATCCGACTCCGGACGATGGCGGAGCGGCTTCTCCGCAAGAGGGTGATGCGGAGAATTCCGGAACGATTCTTGTGCTCCGGCGGACATCAAATATCCGACCGACTTGAACTTGGTTAACGATGCCCGCGAACTTTCGGAAGCAATCATCGACAAACCTGCAAAGCTTCCGGATGGCGCACGCCCGGGAGCTGCTCCTCAACCGTTATATGAGCGTCGGTGAAGTGGCGGCGCGCTGCGGGTATGAGGACGCCAATTATTTCACCCGCCTTTTCCATAAAATCCATCATTGTCCACCCGGTGAATACCGTATCATTGTAGAATCCCGGGACCCGGAGCGCATGATCCGGCTTTGACCGCACAACCCCATTTATCATAAAGGATAAAGCCATGAAACCGTTTGAAGTCCTGAATTTCGGGTCCCTGAACATCGACCATGTATACCGGGTGCCGCATTTCGTCCGTCCCGGCGAAACCCTGACCTGCAGCGGATACGCCGTTTTCGCCGGAGGCAAAGGGCTGAACCAATCCATCGCCCTCGCCCGCGCCGGGGTAACAACAGCCCATGCCGGTAAAATCGGCCCGGACGGCGAATTCCTGCTCCGCACGCTTCAGGAGAATGGCATCGATACCTCGTTTGTCCTGCGGGAGAACCTCGCCAGCGGCAACGCGATCATTCAGGTTGACCGGAACGGACAAAATGCCATCCTGCTGGACCCGGGCGCCAATCATGCCGTTTCCGAAACGGACATCCGTCATATCCTGCAACAAATTCCGCCGAAAACCGTTTTGATGCTGCAAAATGAAATTTCCCATATTCCGGCCTTGATCACCGAGGCGAAAAAACGCGGCCTGACCGTGGCCTTCAATCCCGCCCCGTGCGGCCCGGAAGTGACAGAGTACCCGCTGGATCAAGTTGATATACTCTTTGTCAATGAAATCGAAGGGGCGCAACTGGCCGGAACCGACGGCGATGAAACGCTGATCTGTGATCGCCTCGCCGCGCGTTACCCGAACAGTGAAATCGTAATGACGCTGGGCGGCGCGGGCGCCGTTTATGTGCGGGGAACGGAACGGCTTCGCGTTTCCTCGCCGGAGGTGAAGGTGGTGGACACCACCAGCGCGGGAGATACCTTTATCGGCTATTTCATCGCTTCACGGTTGAGGGGTTACGGAGTTCGCAAATGCATGGAATGTGCGGCTCTGGCCGGCAGTATCGCGGTCAGCCGCGCCGGGGCGGCGGCGTCGATCCCTGTCGCGGAAGAAATCTTCCGGACTTCATAGGTTTTCCGTTTTTTTACGGGGGGTAATATTGCATTCGGGAAAGTTTGCTGTATATTATATTAATGCAACCGGTTGCATTTTCAGTCATAAGGAGAAATGATATGCAGAAGTTTGAATTTGATGACTTGTTTAAAAGAGCGGAACTGTTCTGCCGCAGCCTGGAACAATATTATTTCAACGATACCCGCGAATTCGAAGCCGAATGCCGGGTAACGAAAGAACCGGTACCGGTTGCAGAACGCGCGCAAGGGGAATTCCGCAGGATCAAGCCCGACGAACAATGGGGCAAAGCCTGGGAAAGCGCATGGTTCCACCTCCGCGGCCAGGTGCCGGAGGAATGGCGCGGCAAGCCGCTGGCCGCCCGTATCGATGTCAGCGGCGAAATTCTGCTGTGCGACGCCGGAGGTGAACCGATTTGCGGACTGACAATCGGTTCCGCCCTGACCACCGAATCTTATATCAAAGACCTGTATTTCATTCCGGCCCCGGCCCAAGGCGGCGAAACGCTGGAGTTCTGGGCGGAGGGAGCCGCCAACGGCCTGTTCGGCATTCCCCTGACCGGATTTCTGGAAACCGGCAAACAGCCCGGCGTCTACAATGCCACGGTCAAAAGCCTGTACTTCGGGGTCTTCAATCACGATGTTTACCGGTTGCGCCGCGATATTATCGTATTATTGGCGCTGGCCCGGACGTACAATCATCAGCATTACCCCGCCAACCGGATCATCCGTACCATTTCCGATGCGATCAATATTTACAAAGCAAATCCGGCAAACGCCGCCGCCGCCCGGCGGGAACTGCTCAAATATTACGGCCTGCCGAAAGAAAGCGGCGCATTGACCGCCGTCGCCGTCGGACACGCCCATATCGACACCGGCTGGCTGTGGCCGGTCCGGGAAACCGTCCGCAAATGCGCACGGACGTTCAGCAGCCAGCTTGACCTGCTGGACCGCTACCCGGATTTTGTTTTCGGGGCGTCTCAGGCACAGCATTATGATTTCGTCCGCCGACACTACCCGTCGCTGTTTGAGAAGATCAGAAAACAAGTCAAGGCGGGGCGCTGGGAAGTCCAGGGAGCGATGTGGGTCGAAGCCGACGGCAATATCCCGAGCGGAGAATCGTTTGTACGGCAATGCCTCCACGGCAAGAATTTTTTCATGGACGAGTTCGGGGTGGACGTGAAAAACCTGTGGCTGCCGGACGTGTTCGGCTATTCGGCTGCCCTGCCCCAGATCATCCGAAAGTCCGGATGCGATTTCTTCGTCACGCAGAAAATGTCATGGAACAAAGTGAATACCTTCCCCCATAACACCTTCCGCTGGCGCGGCATAGACGGTTCGGAAGTCATCACCCATTTCCCTCCGGAAAATAATTACAACAGCGACCTCACCCCGACCATGCTGAACAACGGCGTCCGCAATTTTACCGAGAGCGATTACATGGATGAATTCCTGTCGCTATTCGGCATCGGCGACGGCGGCGGCGGCCCCAGCGAACTGCATATTGAACAGGGAATGCGGACATCGCGCCTGAACGGCTGTCCGCGGGTGAAGTTCGGCCGCGCCGATGAATTTCTGGAAAACCTGCGCAAGCACCACAACCGCCTGCCGGTGTGGGCGGGAGAATTGTATCTGGAAATGCATCGCGCCACACTGACCACCCAGGCACGGGTGAAAAAGGGCAACCGTTTCCTCGAAAACGCGCTGCGCAAAGTAGAGGCCGTCTATTCCGTCCTGCCCTTCGCACAATACCCGGCGGCGGAACTGGACAGCCTATGGAAAACCCTGCTGATCAATCAATTTCATGACATTCTGCCGGGTTCTTCGATCACGGAAGTTTATAATGTCACGCGCGCCGAACATACTGCCGCCCTTGAAAAATGCGCCGAACTGCTGGCCGCCGCCGGTCAAACGGCATTGCGCGAAGATTCGGACGCGGTGACGTATTTCAATCCCCTGTCCTGCGATTACAGCCGGGCTTTGACGCTGCCCTCCGGCTGGACCGGCGCCGACGGCACGATGGTGCAATTGGAAAAAGACGGCGCGGCGGTTGCACAACTTACCATCCCGGCGCTTTCCTCCACCACCCTGACCCGCGCGGCCAATGGAACCGTGGTTGAACCAATTCCGGGACTGACGCTGGAAAACGAACTGGTTTCCTATGAATTCGCCGCCAACGGCAGACTGCTGAACGCTTTTGACAAAGAAGCCGGGCGCGCCATCGCCGCCGACGGCAATGACTTCACCTTGTACGATGACCACCCGAACCAATACGACGCCTGGGATATTGAACATTATTACCGGGACATTCCGGTCGGCAAGCCCGTCGCCGGGCAAACGGAGAAGTTCACCGGGCCGGTCCGGCAGGAAATCCGCCTCGCCTTCCAGATCGGCAACTCGACGGTCCGCCAGCGAATTTATCTGGAGTCCGCCAGCAAACGGCTGGATTTCGTCACCGAAGTCGATTGGCGTGAATCGCACAAGATGTTGCGCGTGGCGTTCCCGGTGAACGTCGCCGCCGGTGAATCGACTGCCGACATTCAGTACGGCTACCTGAAGCGCCCGACTCACAGCAATACCAGTTGGGACATGGCGCGTTTCGAAGTGGCCGCCCACCGTTACGCCGACCTTTCCGACGCCGGTTACGGGGTCGCCCTGCTCAACGACTGCAAATACGGCTACCGGCTGAAAGACAACATTCTGGACCTCAACCTGCTGCGTTCGCCGAAATACCCGGACGACTCGGCGGATATCGGACACCATTCGTTCAGCTACAGTCTGCTGCCGCACCGCGGCACCTTGACCGAATCGTCCGTCATGGCCGAGGCGGCCGCGCTGAATATGCCACCGGTGGCGTGGGAGAACCGGAACGGGACCTTCCAACTGCCCTGCGCCCTGGCCGGCTCCGGCGTATCGCTGGAAGCCGTCAAGAAAGCGGAAAAATCCGACCACCTGATCCTGCGCCTTGTCGAAACCGACGGACGGGAATCCGCCGCCTCGCTGGCATTTCACAACCCGGTCTCGCTTGTCGAAACCGACCTGTTGGAATGGAACGAATGCGGCGAAGCCCAGTCCGGTACGGACTTCCAGCTCCGCTTCACTCCGTTCGAGATCAAAACGTTCAAGGTCAGCATGATATGACCACAACCATCCACGATATCGCCCGGGCCTGCGGTCTGAACGCCTCGACCGTGTCCCGGGCGCTGAACAGCGATCCCCGCATCCGGGAAAAAACCCGCGAGCGCATCCTGCAATGCGCCCGCGACATGAATTACCGCCCCAATTTGGCCGCCCGCAACCTGGCTTCAGGACGGACCAACTCCGTCTGGCTGATCCTGCCGCATGTATTCAGTCCGCTGGAACAGGCTCAAAGTACGCACTTGAGCCGTTTTGTCCGGGAAAAGGGATTGAATCTGCTGATTGCGATCTATGACGGCGAGCCGGACATTTACGAGCGGCTGCTCCGTCAACTGGAAATGAAGCTGGCCGACGGGGCATTCATCCTGCCGCCGTACCAGCGGACAGGACGGGGGGCCCCGGTCATCAAACGGCTGTACAGCAACCGTTTTCCGCTGATTTTCCTCGACCGCACGCCCGAACTGCCCGGCGTACCGTCCGTCACGATGGTGACGGACAACGCCACGGCGGTAAAGCGACTGGCGGACGCCTGCCTTGCCAAAGGCGCGGAAGCCCTGCTGCCTTGTTTCCCCGTCAGCAATTCCGCATCCCGGGAACGCCGCAACGGACTGAAAGGCTATCCCCGCATTCAAAAAATCACCACGGAAAAACGGGTGGCGATCCTCGCGTCCTCCTCGGAGGAAGTGCTTAACCGCCTTCCCGAACTCCGGCGAAAACATCCGGGCACGATATTTTCCGCCGGTGTATTCGACTATTGGCGCGAAGACCGGAATGAGCTGGAAAGTATTGCCGTCATATCCCAGAATTTCGAAAACATGGCCGCCAACGGCGTCGAAACCCTGATGAAAATGCTGAACGAACCGGAAGCCCCCCTTCCCCGGGAAATCCGTTCACCCGCAATGACACCGGAGTTTCTTGCCTGAGCCGCAAAACCGATATCAAACCTGATCGCGGCTATGCGCCTCCCCGCAATTGACCGTCGTGAGCAGTTCGTCCGTTCCTTTGGCGGAAAGAGCGGGATCGTCCGGCACGATTTCATTGCCGGAGAATTCGACCGCCGCAGTGGAAACCGCATAAACCGCAGGCAAGGCGAAAAGCAGGAACTGATTGTCCCGGATGGCAATTTCGCCGTGATAGCGGAAATCCGGCAACAGGCGGGGAATTTCCGGCTCGATGACAATGAGTGCACGCCGGGCGGCAGCCGTCATGAAATTGCAATGGTCAAAGACATTGTTCCGAATCAACAGCCGTTCCACCGGGCCCGATTCAAACCAGAAGTTGGCATCGCCCGCAACGCAAATCACCGCACCGGCCGTGTGGAAATAGTTGTTCTCGATCACCGCTTTTTTCACGCCGGACACCAGTATGCCGCGCGGTTTGCTCCAGCGCATGGTACAGCTCCGGATCACCACTTCTTCGGGAACCGCGGACAGGTTGCGGGCGGCGTTTCCGTCCTTCACGCCCGCTGGCGTCGCGCCGGTAAATTCAACGCTGGAAATTTGTTCGGTCAAGCGGCGGATGTTTTTTACGACCGCGTTGCCGAGTGCTTGCAGAGTGTCGGTGTCGATGAATTCGAGGGTTTCCCCGGCGCGCGCCGCTTCAAGCCCGAACTGCTGGTAATGCCGGGCCGCCAGAAACAGAAACGGCATGCCCACGTCGCGCCTACGGAACGCCCGGTAAATGCCGTGGATATTGATTGCGTCGTCCCATTGATTTTCCAGCAGGCCGTTTTCGATGGTGATGCGCCCCCGGCAATCCGCCAGATGAACAGCGTCATCCGAAGCCGACACCAGACGGCGGAAACAGGGCGAAGGCGTCACCTTGAATCCATCCAGGTGGAATTCCTCCGAGTTCCGGGCCAGAAATGCCATGCCGCCGCAATGGTGAACCGTAACCTCCCGGACTGTCATCCGCAAACAACGGTCCGTCACCAATCCGGGGTTAACATGACGATTTTTTTGACGCCGCTGTCGTTGTTGGAAAACCAGCGATATTTTTCAACCGTACCCTCCGCATAAAAATGATACTCCCCGGAAGGAAAAAATACCCCCTTCGCCTGTTTGCGGACTGCTTCCGCCAACGCCGCGTTCCAGGCGATCGTGGAATTTGACTGCGTATCGGTCGTTTCGATTTGAATATACATTTACGATGCTTCGATTATTCTCATTCCGAATAAAAACGTATGGCACTCTCGCCCGGGCGGCAGGGAACCGCCAGGGATTTTCCGGTTTCAAGCGGCTGACCGGAAAGCTCGAAAAACTTCATGGGGCGGTCGAAACGCACCTCGATTTCATCCGTCAGGCGATGTACCGCGATAACGCCATGTCCCGCATATACGGCATTGCCGGGACGGGCGGGCGGTGTGATCCCGGCTTCGACGGCGGCGTTATAAAGCAATTCCGGAGAGATACCGCCATTCTGGGCGCTGAAGATCAGGGTGCCCTTCTGCGGATGGCGCTTCACGCCCAGCGCAGGCAGTTTTTTCTGCTGCCAGCGACCGAGAATTTTGGCATCCGGGTCATCGATGGAATTCCAAACCGCCATCTCCGGACAAATCAGACGGGTTCCCCGAATCTCCGGCCCGCGTCCGCCAAGGCGTCCGGATACGTTTTGCAGCAAGGGATCGTCGCCGCCGGTTTCCGTCAGGTCATAAAGCGGCGAGAGATATTCCCGGACCTTCATGCCGAGCCGAGCCATCACCTCCACGCTTCCGCTGAAATCCCGGCTGCTGAACCCGGCCTCTCCGACGATGAGGAGCACTTTGCCGGGGCGTTGCGCCTTTTCCCGCAACGCCTCCAGTTGAGCGGCGGTAATGGTGAGCGGTGAATAAACCACGTACAGCCGGTAGTCCGGCAGATTCGGGTCCGCAATATCCTGCAGGTAATAGATGTCCGGCGTCAAACCGCTGACCTGCCAGGTCTTATGGGAAAGTGAGCCGGAAGCGGTTTCGCTGAAAAACCGGGATTTTTCATCCAGGAAAAAAGCGACTTGCGTATTTGGAGCTTTCAGCTCGCCCGACGTGGTTTTCCGGGCCATGACGCCCGTCTCTTCAATAACGTTCAACGCCTCGGGATCGTTGTACCAACTGCCGAACATATCATAGTAATAAAACCCATACCCTCCGCAGGCAAACACCGACCCCGCATCCCGGAGAACCTGATTGCGGAATTCCTCCGGCGAACCGGGTTCCGCCGTATAATTCCAGAAACCGAGCTTCTGCGAGCGCCAGGTCCGGTGATCCAGCTCCTGTACATAAAGGGCATTGCGGAGATTCAGCGCCGCAATACAGAAGTTGGCCGAAGCGCCCGGATATCCCGTCAGCCGCGGCGGCGCGTAGTTGCTGACCATGGAGATGATATTGACATTGCCGTCTTTCAACAATTCGTCGATGGAGAGCCGCCCGGTCTGGCGCCAGATGCCGCTGCTGTACCAACTCTGGATGACGCAGCGCCTGCCGAAAGCGGTTTTCAAGGTTTCCCCGAAACGGTTCAGCATCCTGGCGGTGGATACCGATATGAATTCGCGGCAATCGGCCACCTGACGATTCAGCCCGTCCTGCCCGTTGAACAGCCGCTTGGAACGGTATTGTTCGACCGTGGGGTTGGCGGCCGTATCCAGGGTAACGGTGGGGCTTCCCCATGCTTTCTGCAGAGATGCGTCTGTTGCATAGCGTTCGCGCAGCCATTTCCGAAGCGCGCGGCGATGCGAGGGCGAATAATCCATATGTCCTTGCACATCGCTGTATTGCCACTGTACAAACTGTCCGTCATGCCCACCCGCCAGGGTAAAACCGATAACGATATTGCCGGCAGGGCTGTTTTTCAGAAAATCCGCCAGAGAACGCAGCCCCGCCAGGATATATTGCTGGTACTCCTCGGATGAATAAGATTGAGCCCAATAAGTCTGCTGCTGCTTATCAACCTGATCGCCGAACCCTTGAAATCCGGTGTGGCGGGCGATCCCGCGCCGACCGGCTTCGTCTCGAAAAATACTGTCGGGATTTTTCGCCAGCCAATCGTTGTCGGCGTTGCAGTCAACCGTTACAACGACCCGTGCATTCGGATTTTCGGCATAAATGCGCAGCAGGTTTGCTTCCAGGCGGGAAAAATCGAATTTGCCACCGCCAAGATGCGTTTCCTTGTCCCAGGGCACTCCGCGGTACAGAATGGAGCCCCGGTTGAATGTATTGACCATATTGATTCCGGCGGCGGCGAATTTACTGAAATCCGCCTCGCCCCGGTAAGCCGCATATGGCGTGACCTCGCCGTTGACCATCAGCACCGGCCTTCCGCCCCGGCGTTCCACCCAGGCTTCCAACGGAGTAAGCTCGCGCAGTTTTTGCAGCGTTTCCTCCCTCGGGGCTTCCTGATCGGGCGGCGAATAAATGCCCTTGTAGAGTTCCGGCTTGAGATAAGGTTTGATCTCCGGTTCCGCCAACTGAAGCTCGACCGGATTCCCGGCGATTACGGCCTGCAGTCGAACATATTTCCCCCTGCTTCCCGCGTTAATGACCACGGAAGCGGTCTGTTCAACGCCGGTCAGGAACTTGAGCTGGAGGCGCTGGAGCGATTCATTGAAGCATCCCAGCTCCGCGTTATTTCCGTCCAGCAATACCGCCTGAAAAGCGACCAACGCACCGTGAACCGCCGAATTAAGACGGTATTTGAAAACGGCTTCGTACTCTTTCCCCGATTCGACTTCAACTGACGGATAGGATATGACGGACACTCCGGCGGCGTTGCTTTTCCGAACGATGTCCCGGTCCAACTCCGCCTTGCTGCCGTCCTGATTCCGCAACTCCGGCGCTCCGTGCAGAAGCGCGGCAAACAAACAGATCAACAGGAGAACGTTTTTCATTTTTCAGGATTCCAGTAAATATTGGTTTCGGTTTCATAGGGACCGGCAAAATAACGGGTGATTTTGGCACTGTGTCCGTCAAGGTAGGTGATGTTGATGTCGCCGTCCTCAAGTCCGGCGGTATTATGCCGCGGGTGCATGCGGTAAGTGCTTCCGCCATCACGAATGCCGAGGGTGCCGCGATATCTGCCGTCCGAAGCGTCGATGACGGTTGAACGGGCATCGGCCAGCAGAAATTTAGCGGAAGGATTTCTGGTTTGACTCAGCTTCAACGTCGGCAAACCGGGCATGGTTGAGGAGTCCGAAACCCCTCCGCGTCCGTTGTTGCTACCGATCCAATGATAGCTGTAGCCGTATTCAATGTATTGATAGGTATATGCCCAGGCGGGCTGGGTCGTACAGCTTTCCGCCGATCCCGGGGCGAAACGCCGGGTCAGCCCCTGCGCGGACGGACAGAAAAAGACTTTATTATCCGTGCAGTATTTCTCCTTATTCAATCCATAGGCCCAGTTCCAGACAGCCAGGCCGGTCTGGAAATACGGCGGAAAATAATCCGCACTGTCCGAAACATAATTATGGAGGAAAAGCCCGATCTGGCGCAGGTTCGACGTACACTGCGAAGCTCTGGCACTCTCTCTGGCCCTGTTCAGCGCGGGCAGAAGCATCGCCGCCAATATCGCAATAATCGCTATTACGACAAGCAATTCAATAAGTGTAAAAATCTTCTTCATTCAACGGTCTCCTGTTTTTGATTGATATTGGCCCAGCGGCAATAATTCCGCAATAATCCGGCGGCGGCCGGGTAACATGAATTCGAGCTGAGAAAATGCGAAAAATCAAATGTAATGCCATTGGTGATGCCGGCCTGTTTCGCCGCTTCCAGTTTATAATAAAGCTTTTCCCATTTGATGGGGGGCATCCAGCCGGGGATGTCCCGGTCGAAGGTTTCCGCATTGGTCCAGAGTTCGATTCCGTATTTATCCGCCAGTTCCTTGTTTACCGCCATGAATTCGGGCAATTCCCAGATATCCACGTGCCCGTCCTGAAACGCCGCGATATCGACAGTGCCGCTGATTTCGCTGTAAATCCATTCCCACTCGTCACGGAATTCATTCAAATTCATCGCCAGTCGCTTGCGCTGGCCGTACGGAAGATTTTCGCGACGGTTTTTGACTCCGTTGATCCCGGGCGATATCAGGATCGGCAAATCGGCCAGCCCTCGGCAATGCGCCCCCACCTGTTTATAGCATTCCACCACGTTAAACGAGGCGGAGGTATTGATCTCCTGCGACAGATACCATCCGCCGAAAGCTTCGCTATGCCTGCCGTAGCGTTGGTGAAATTCGTCACAGACCGCATTCATCAAATCGCTTTCCCGGTTGGCGTCATAAGAAGCAGCCAGCCAATCCCGTCCGGAATAATAGGTCCCGAAGAAAAACTTCAACCGATGCTTCTCTGCCAGGCGGAGAAACATCTCCACCAGGTCGGTCGGCGGCGTCAGGGCTCCTTCGGCGCGGCGCAGGACCTCGGACGGATAGGCCGCGTATTTCATGTGCCCGCAGCGGATCAGGATGACCTTGTCGATGCCGATTCGGCGCATTGCCGCGAAATCACGGTCCCATTCGCTTTCATCCCAGTTCAAAGCAGGAATGTCATGGGTGATTTCGTCTAAAAAAGTTCCAGTGATTTTCATCTATCGCTCCGTGAGTTATCATACATGTCGGCGGCAACTGCCGCGTTCCAGGATTTCCGCGGGAAACAGTTTGCCGCCGCTGCCCGGCTTCTGTTTAAAACGCAGACAATCCAGAAGCTGCCGCGCCGCCGTGCCCGCGATATCCCGCATGGGCTGTGCCAATGTGCTTAAATGAGGGTTGGAATGCAACGAGCAGTCAAACCCGATGATGGATATATCTTCCGGAATCCGCAGCCCGGCGTCCATAATCCCCTGCCAGGCGCCGTAAGCAAACAGCGCCCCCGGACACAACACGGCAGTCGGTCGGTCCGTTCCCGCGCATAATCCGCGGACATGCTCCCGCGCCGCGTCATACCAGCTTGGAACCACTCTGGCAAGGTAATAACCGCTGCCGCAGTAAAGCTTCCGCGCTTTGACCGATTTCAGGAACTGGCGGTTACGCCCCTGCAGGGTAATATCATCGCAATCGGCGGAGATATAGGCGATCTTTTCATGCCCCAGCCCCTGCAGATAATCGAGAGCCTGGTCAATCGCTTCCGGGGATATATCCACGACATAGCGGCCCGCCTTGCGCAGTTCCCGGCAATCCGTTCCGATGATGACCGCCGGGATATTATCGAACATATTTCCGCAAATCAGCCGCCGGAGCGGCCCGGGAGGGGCAATCGCAATCAACCCGTCGCATTTCAATTGCTGAAACTCCCGCATCAATTCTTCCGCCGGTACGTCCCGGGTCCGCAGGAAAATAAAGCTGCAATCGTTGTTTTTGCTCAATTCATGCATCAACTCGGACATCATCGTCACGCCGTATTCACCGTTCAACGCGGGAATTTCCATGACCGCCACCCTGAAGTGGCGATGCTCCATCTCATGCGTGACAAATGCGCCGACGCCATGTTTCTGGACGATCAATTGCTGTTCTTCCAGTATATGCAGCCCCTTGCGCAGAGTCATCCGGCTGGTATTGAACATTTCAGACAACTGATGCTCCGTCGGCAGTTTATCTCCGCACTTCAGTTCTCCGTTGATTATTTTTTCGCGCAATGCATCGGCAATTTTCCGGAAAACCGGAACCATGCTCGTATTATTGACATGCAGATTCATAAAGCACCTGTTGTATAGCGTTGTATATATTATATAACTCCATATACAACCTGTCAATAGGCGATTCTGCGAAATATGAAAATAATTTGGCCCCCGTACCGTTTCGTATTCCGTTATCACCTGAATGTTCAGAATAACTGCCGTTCATGATTCGGCGCGGCTTACAAAAACGCAATAAATCTCCGGTCGGAAAGCCCCAGCAGATGATGCTGCAGAGCCTTGATGCCACATCTGCCGTTCCGCGCCTGAAACGGAAACGCGCCGGTTGCGCGCATGGTCTTCGCATTGCGGAAATTAAAGCCGCCGGTACGTGAAATAAACTGGCCCCACCAGTTATAGCCGCAGCCGACTCGCCCGGGCAAATTCGCCGTATGTCCCCATTCCAGCGGAAACAAACTCAAAAAACGGGCAAAGCTGTTAAGCCAGCTATTGCAGCCGATATTCACGGCCGCCGGATGCCGGGCCATGACGCATTCCGTCAGCCTCAACAGGTCATGACACATTTGCGGCATATCTTCGAACGGCGAACGGGGAACTATTATGTTACCGAGATGAATGGCGATAAATTCTTCGCCGGGGCGTCCAATCTGGTCTGTTTTCTCGTATGCGAAAGGGCCGAACAGATTTTCATCCGGCAATTTGTCGGGACAATAACCGCACGGCGTCCAGGGCCAGGCGCCCAGGTCAACAGCAATCCGGGAGCGCAGCAGCGGCGCCAGCAGCGAAGTGCCGGCCTCCTCAAAATCGGCGGGAGCTTCCGACAGGCATTCATAAAGCTCCTGAACCATCGCCTCCCACCGTTCATCCGCCCAACCGGAAGCCGGATGGTTCCGCCCATCCCACAGTTCAGTCAGCCGGTAAACCGGGGTCTGCGCCGTAAGGCATCGGCGAAATCCCGGAAAACCGCCATGCTCGATATTATACCGCCGCCGGACATACCACAATGCCAGCGGAATGATGTTGAACACAAATTCAACTCTTTTTTCTTCTGTCAGACTCATCGCTTGAAATCTCCCTATTTCTCCTATTTCCTGCAAACATCCCCCGAATCATGAAACAAACGACCTTATATTTGCCAACGCCCCAATCTGATCGATATCATCTGCCCTCCCTGATTTGCCTGTTTGAAAAAACCACCGCCCCCTCCGTCCTGCCATGGATCGACGTCATTCGGCAGGCGGGCGGCGCTCCTGTCATTCAGGGAATGGTATATTTACGGCCCGGCAGATGCGCCGGCGGATGGATACCGGAATACGCGGGACGGTGAAGTCCGGCCAGACGTTCCCGGTGTTTTCGCGGAAGCGGCATAAGGCTTTCAACGTGAATCCGTATGGTCTTGGGTTCGCCAACCTGAAAAATGTCATTTTCCGTGACGGAAAACGGCAGAAAGCCTGCCGCCGTTTCTCGAACTGCCGTCAGTCGTTCGCCCGGCGGGTATTTTTCTCCCAGCCCCCCTCATATAGAGCGAGTTGGCTATCTGCTCATGCTTGCTTGATATTTCCATGTAAATTATTATATCTCAAAAAGTTGACATCGTCAATCATTGTAATAAATCTTTTACCGAAATAATTGAGTTAAATGCAGGTAAGCAATAAAAAACACCTGTAACAAGATTCGTCACAGGCGTGAATGGCCGTTGTCCAGCATCGAGCAGATTGACCGGATCAGATGGCGTTGATGTTCCAATGCAGGTTATCCAGCACCGCCTTTATAGAGCGTATCGTCGGCTGGGGCATCCCGTAACGGGCGTCGTAGCAATGGACCGCAAACAGGATCGACACGCCGAGCGCCGGCCCCATGAAACGGTGCGGACGGCTGAAAACGCCGTTGCAGAGGTGAATAAACGGCACATGCAGTTCGTGCCGCAGCATCATGGTCGTGCGGAACGCTTCGGCAAGTTCCTCCTCCGTGTTGACGCCCGTTACGATCTTCACCACGTCCGGGCCCCGTGCCTCCAGTGCCAGCATATGTTCAACGACCTGTTCCGCCGTCCGCGGGCACGACATATGCGAGGAAATCACCACTTCGGTTCCTTTGCCGTGAAGCCGCCCGATCAGTTCTTTCTGCCGGGCGACGGCGGCCGGGCAACGGGTGATTTCCATCGGCGACGGGTCGTACAAATCCCCCATCACGTCGATCATGGCGGCTCCGGCGTCAGCGGCGGCAAGAAGGAGTTCCTGTCGCTTGTCATCCGGGGCGCCGGGTTCCCATTTGTCGTTGCGGTAAAAGAAAAACATGAACGGCAGGTTCACCGAATCCACAACGCCTTTCAGCGCTTCCCGGTTCCGGAATTCCGGCTTCAGGTCCGAAAGGTCGATCGCGATGCCGCCGGCACCATCGAATTCCGAGTTCCTTGATCCGGCGATCAGCTCCTGCGGGGTCTGCCCGCTCAGAATTCCGGTAATCACCGGATACGGTTTGTTGAGAAAAGAAAATTTCATCACGTCCTCCCGACGGATATTCCGTTTTTATCAAAATCCGCTTTATGTCTCACCGCTCAAATGCCGCCGCAGGTACGGCCGCCGTCAATCAGGTAATTCGAACCGGTGATGAACGCCGCCTTGTCCGAACACAAATAAAGGACCAAGTCCACCACCTCCCGAGGTTCGGCGGCCCGCCCGAGGCGGGTTTTCATCTCCGCCATGCCGGGACGCGTCAGCACCGGTCCCGGCGAAACGCAGCAGGCCCGGACATTGTAAGGCGCACCGCATAGCGCCAGCGCCTTGGTCAGTCCGATGATACCGCTCTTGGCGGCGCTGTAATTGACGGCTCCGGCCGAGCCTTCCACGCCGGTCACCGAACCAAGAGTGATGATAACGCCGCGTTTCCGGCGGATCATTGAACCGAGTACCGCACGGCAGAAATACACCACTCCTTTCAGGTTGACATCCAGACCCCAATCAATGACCTCAAGAGGCATCTCATGAAAAGGGGCGCTGCAGTTCCGCATCCGGCTTTCGGCTCCGCCCGCGAAATTAAGCAGCATATCGATCGCACCATAACGCGCCAAAGCGGTGTCGACAACATGCTCAATCTGCCCGTAATTGCGAACATCCACCGGTATTCCGACCGCTTCGCCGCCGCCGCTCCTGATTTCCGCCGCCGCGGCTTCAACCGCGCCGGAATCGACATCGGCCAGAACCACCCTGGCTCCATCAGCCGCCAGGAGCCGGGCGCAAAGCAGTCCCATTCCCGATGCGGCTCCACTGATCACCGCCACTTGATTTTCAAAACTCATCAGACACCTCGCTGTATTTTTACTATCGCAATGTTAAAACGACCTTGCCCAGGTTTTCCTGTTTCCGCAAAATTTCATGTGCCTCTCCGGCACGGGTAATCGGCAGTGTTTCGTGGAGCAGCACCCTGATCCGGCCGGACGAAAAGGAATCCCATAATTCGGTTTCCAGGCCGGCGAGAATCCGTGCCTTCATTTCGTCGCTCCGGCTGCGCAGAGTACTGCCGATCAGTTTCACGCCCCGTTTAAAAAAATCAACCATATCGAGCGTACTTTCCGCGCCTCCCAGCGTGGCGATCACGATCCAGCGGCCGCCGCGCGCCATCGTCGCCAGGCAGGGGCCGAGCTCCGGTCCGGCGGCGCAGTCCATCGCGATATCGACGGGATGGCGGCGCAGGATTTCCGCGGTGCTTCCGGTCTTGCGGTTGATCACCACATCGGCGCCGAGCCCGCGGACGAAACATTCTTTATCCGAGGAACCGACCGTGGTAACGACTTTTGCGCCGAATGCCTTGGCCAGTTGCACCGCCGCCATGCCCAGCCCACTCGCCCCGGCCTGAATGAACACCGTATCCCCCGCCTTCATGCCGCCCTCGATGCAAAGGTTCAGGTAGGATGTGGCGAACGCTTCGGGAATGGCCGCCGCCTCGGGCATCGAAAGCCCCGCCGGTACCGGCAGGGCCATGTCGACCGGAACCGCGACTTTCTCGGCATAGCCGCCCCCTCCGAGCAGGGCGCAAACCCGGTCGCCGGGTTTCCAGCGGCCGCCGGCAGGGGCTTCGGCAACGGTTCCCGCAACCTCCAGCCCCATCCATTCGGGCCAGCCGGGCGGAGGAGGATAATTGCCCTCGCGCTGCATCAGGTCGGCGCGGTTAAGCGCCGCCGCATGGACGTCAATGATCATTTCATGGTCTTTGCGTACCGGGTCGGGCACTTCGCGCCAGGCGAGCGATTTGTCGTCGTTGATCAGGATGGCATGCATGTTATTCGTTCCATTTTGCATATCCGGAGGCAGCAAGCAGGGCTTTCTGCACCAGATAATCGTGTTCATAACCATAGATATCCGGCGTATTGCCGCGGATGATCTCCGCGAATTCCCGCAACTGCGCCTCATAACGGTCGCGGATGATGCCGAAGTCCAACAGGTGCGTCCCGGCGGTATATTCTTCATTGCCGTCACGCAACGTCAGGCACATCGTCAGCGCCTGACCGTCGAAACGTTCCAACGGACAGAGTTCCACCATTCCTTTCGTGCCGCAGATTTTTAACCGCCGCCGGTCCAATCCGCCGACGGCCCTGCTGTGTGCCCGGAGCGTGACGGCAGCATGAGGATATTCCAGCACGGCAAGGCAGTTGTTCCGGACGGTTTCGGGATCGCCCGGCACGTTTTTCAGGAACGGGGCGATTTTCCGCGGCGCCCCCAGCATGGCGACGATGACATCAATCAGATGGCACCCGAGGTTGAACATGATCCCACCGCCGAACCGGCCAAGGTATTCCTGATAAGCTTCGCCGCCGTAATCATGGTTCATATCGGCCTGCGCTTCCAGAATATCCCCGAGCCACCCCCGGCGCACCGCTTTGACGCACCACTGAATCGCCGGGTTGCCGCGAAACATGTAACCCATCTGGAACGGAAGGCCGCGTTCGGCGAATCCGTTCCGCATCCCCGCAAACAGCGCCAGGTCTTCGCCTCCGGGCTTGTCCATATGCACGGGCAGGCGGTGTTCCAGGCAGCGGATGGCGGCGGGAACAAGTTCAAGGTTCGGCGTTTCCACCATTACCGCCCGAAGCCCGGGTGTGTGGAAAAGCTCCTCCTCCGTGACGAATTTCAATCCTTCATACGGCGACAGGTCATCCCCGGCAAATCTGGCGGCGGAGGATGTTTCCCGGTCATTGACCACGCCGACAATGTCAAATATTTCCGGCATTTTTTTCAGGGACAGAATTTTGCCGGAGGCGTGTTCATGGCAAACGCCGATCTGTCCGATTTTGATTCTTTCCGTACTCATGCTTGTCGTGTTCCCAATATTTTGCCGCCGTCAATACTATCGTTTGCCCCGGCGATATAATCACCATTGCCGGAATCAGGCTTTATTCGTTCTGGCGCAAGCATCCATCCGCTCCCAGACCGCGCCGGCGTCGGGCCAGACCGTATCTTTCGGCAACGCCGCCAGCTCTTTTACCAGCCCCTGGCGAAGCGGCATGAAGTCCTGCTGCTTCAACCCGGTTGCCCGCAGGATTTTCGAGTTGTCGACAATCCGCTGAAACAGCCGGTCATAGGCAAGCTGGTAACGCGCGCCGGGAGAGCCCCCCATGATATTCAGGTAGTCTTCGGTATCGACCGGCACATAATTCAGGCCGATGATTTCCTTGTAGTATTCCGCGATTTCGCCCCAGGTATGATGTTCGGCGGTGGACAGGGTGAAGTGTTCGCCGTAAGCCGACGGATTGAGAATCAGCCGGGAAAACATGCGGGCCGCATCACCGGCCCAGCTCATGGTCGCCTGTACCGCAAGTGCTTCTTTCGGCACCATTACCGGCAATCCCCGCATCGCCCGGGCCACGGCTACCGGCGCTTCCAGAGTGACCAGCTGGAACCGCCGTTTGGAATAAGTGATGGCAGGCCTGACGATCGTCCAGTTGCCGGACTTCGAGCTGCGGAGAATGTCTTCCTGGCGCGCTTTGAACAGGGAATAATCTTCGGTTGCCAGAAAATCCCTGTCGGTCGAAACGTCCAGCAGGCGGGGCGTGTTTTCCGTGATCGGGACGTCGCCGCCGCTGTAAACACGGTAGGTGGAGAGGAACATATAATGGGCGGTGTTCTGGAGAAGGAGGTTGCATCGCGCCTTGAACTGCTCGGTCCCATAGAGCATGAAATCGACAATGGCATCGAATTTTTCGTTCAGGATTTCCGCCAGGAATCCGTCGTCTTTGCCGTTTGCAGTTACATAGTCGATGAGCGGATGATCCGACACGGCGTTGTCCAGGGAAACGACCCGGACTTCATATCCCATCGAAGCGAGTTCCGGAACCAGATACACCCCCATTGCTCCGGTGCCTCCGAGCACCAGTACTTTTCGTCCGTTTGGCTTGATTTCCGTGCCGTTCATGACAGTTTCTCCATTTGCGATATGCGGTGATAAATTTATACGGTCTTTCCATTTTCACAGCGGCTTCGCCACTGCGTCCCCAGTCGAAAACAAGGTCCGGGGGATATCCCCGGTCGCTGCATTCCATATTGATTATAACGCTTCACCGCCGTCACGGCAAGAGCCGGAACGGACATTTTATGAAAAGCTTGATGAAAGAAACATTGCATTTCAACAATTCCAGCGATATATTGCAAATGAATCAAATCCGGAGGAATTTTCCATGAAGCTGCAGGAAATCGCCCGGCTGGCGGGCGTATCGCCGGCGACCGTATCGCGGGTGTTCAGCCACCATCCGAACATCAGGAGCAAAGTACGGGAACACGTGTTCGCCATCGCCCGGAAACACGGCTACCATCCGCGCCTCTCCACCAAGCAGCGCAACGTGGTGATCATCCTTCCCGGCGATGAAATCTATCCGATCCGGAACTGCCTGGAAATGGTGATGATGGCCCTGACTTACGTCCTGCCGAAGCGCGGTTTCCGCATCGAAATCCTGCCGCAGGACAATATCAAGCGCCTCGACAGCATCCAGTTCTGCGGCGCGGTGGCGATCGGCGCGGAGCCGGAGGAGGGCTTCTTCACCTCCGGGGGAACGGGGGCCGACAACTGGGCGTTCA
>ENA-UOOK01000956-UOOK01000956.1-fermentation-metagenome-genome-assembly--contig:-NODE-956-length-38817-cov-5.095171_pt1 | contig 38817 bp, 34 predicted proteins | sample MGYA00245777_ERZ724023 | MGnify/ENA primary metagenome ERZ724023 (study PRJEB28704, sample SAMN03018312) | fermentation metagenome | biome: anthropogenic terrestrial biome; feature: soil; material...
CGGACCGACCGGTTATGAGCCGGTTGCTCTAACCAACTGAGCTAAAGGCCCAATTTGAATGGTCGGGGTGAAGAGACTCGAACTCCCGGCCCCATGATCCCAAATCATGTGCGCTACCATACTGCGCCACACCCCGAAATACATAAATTTTCTAGTCGAACATGTAGATTGTACTATAAATAGTTCTTATTGTCAATAAATTTTTTGAGGTTTTTATGTTTTTGATATAAATTGCTTTTAAAGAAATTTATTAATAAAAATTAAAATTTGTTTGATTATTTAATTGTATGTACTATTTGTATTTTTTCTTTATATGGATATTTTTTTATTATAATATATGTAATAATGGAAAAGATAAGTGCAGTAGAAATTCCAATAATTGAGCCAATTATATTAATATTATCTTTTAGAATAGTTAAATAAATTATATCTATAACTGTTTTAATAAAATTTGAAAGTATTATAAAAATCGTAATATTAACTATTATTGGTAAACTATTTTTAAGTTTCTCAAAAACAAATATACTAACCATACCAGAAACAAAAATTGCAAAAACAAAAACTATAAAAGAAACAAAATTTAGTGCTGCTTTTTCAAAGAGTCCAGTGCTAGAGATAATTGCTAGAAACTCTAAAATAGCTGTAAATATTATAGCACATATTACGGTAATTAGCAAGTTTATAGCTGATTTCCTTCCATGTATAATAAGGGATAAAGCAATGCAAAAAACAAATAATGAAAACAAGCAGATATCTATGCCTGAATTAAAACCAAACACGATAAAAGGAAACAAGCGAATGTTATAAAAGTTTGCTCCTATTGCACTTCCTATTCCAATCGTGATAAGTGCTCGTTCTCCATAGAAGTGATATGATAATATTAAAATAGCGAAAATCACAAAGCATGTTAAAATTAAATAAACCATATTTTCTCCTAACAAAACTATATCATAAAAATGTATTTTTTTAAATTAAAATTGATAAATTAAAATATAATTAAAATAGCAATTGGGTATTGCAATTTTTAGATTTATATTGTATAATAAATTATAAATATTAAACACTAAAGAAAAAATAGTTTAAAATCTTATAGTAAAATGTCGTGAAAACTCTCTAAATTTTTTCAAATTTTATGCTATACTAAGAAATTAGCACATAGCAGAAAGGAAGGAAAATCTAAATGGCTGTAAGTTCGATTCTATTAAAACGAGAAAAAACTGTGGATTTTTTTACCACCGAGCGAATAGACGCTATTGAAAATGGACTTGTTGGCGGGTACCTTGAAAATGGCGACTATTATATTCCGTCGCAGATTGTTGACGAGTTAATCGCTATAGAAAAAATAAAAAAATCTGCATTTGATTCATCAATTTTTTGTTTAAGTAATATTGCAGGAGTTGGCGAATTAGTTTTTGAACTAAAATTGTCGGAAGAAGATGAATTAAAAACTGTTAAATTATACTTATTAGAAACGGTTTTTAAAATTAATGGATATTTACAAAACACGATTAGAACTGAAATTGCAAGGTTAGAAACAAGCGATAAAAATTTCGTGGAAATGGCATTTGATAAATTTAATATAAAAATTAAATTTGAAGATGTGGGCAGAGAGGAAGTTATTGATAGTGAAAGATATTTCAACGGTTACATTATGGCTCGCAGACAATTCTGCTTAACATTAAAAGATATATTTAAGGATAAAATGTTAGAAGTATATGGAAAATATTTCAACACAAGAATGTTATTATTAAAAAAACTAAATAATGAATACACAAAAAATGTTATTGAGCATTATAATGCTGAATGTAAAAAAATAGAAAAATATTTCTATCAATATGCTACCAATAAAAATCGAAACGAGTTATTAAACAAATGTTTTGAAGATATTAACGGAAAAACACATTTAATGAATTTTGAGCAGGAATTTAAAGTTGAAGAAGAAAAAATTACAAAACAATTTGCTATTGATTTAGAACAAGTTGAAATTTATGGTGAAAAGAATGCGATTGATAAACTAAAACGAATTGACCGTGATAAAATAAATGAAATGAGAACGGTTGAAATTGACACAAAACAAGTTAAAACTAAAGAAGTAAACACAGAAAAACAGTTTATTCAAGAAGTTAATGGCAATGAAATTTTAGAACGATAAAAAATGATTTTAAAAGCGGACAACTTGTCCGTTTTTTTATTGCCTTTTTAAACCACACCGCTTTGAAATGTTAAGAGAGCAGGGAAACTTTACAGGTAAAAAATAAGAGTATTTAAAGATTAGTTTTAAGTGTGTAAAACCTAGAATTATTTAACCGTATGCAAAATGCCCACTTTTCTGGCGGAATTTTATTAATCCCAAATAAACATAAAAGCGTTTTACAATTTAAAAACTATAATGTATAATGAAAAAGTGAAAATTTTATATAATTAAATTTTTTAAACAATATATTTAGTTTATAAAAAAACTGAGAAAGCTTAAAATTTCAAGAATATATTTTAACAAAGTTTTAGTTTAATTTCTAAGGAGAAAATATGCTATCAATAATCAAAAGTTATGGGTTATCGGGCATAAATGGATATAAGGTAAACGCAGAAGTTGATATTAATCAAGGGTTACCCGGCTATAATATTGTTGGACTGGTTGGAACAACAATGAAAGAAAGTAAGGAACGAGTTAAAAGTGCTATAAAAAATAGTGGTTTTAGATATCCTTTTTTAAAAATTACTATAAATCTCGCACCAGCTGACACTAAAAAAGAAGGTCCTGTTTATGATCTTCCAATTACTATTGGAATTTTAGCAGCAAGCGAACAACTAGATAATAGATTGTGCGAAGAATTTTTGTTTTTAGGTGAACTGGGTTTGGATGGCTCGGTTAGAAAAATTAAAGGCGTTTTGCCCATGCTTATTACTGCAAGACAAGAAGGCATTAAAAAAATTGTGTTGCCTGCATCTAATCAACACGAAGCAAGTTTTATTGAAGGCTTAGAGATTTATACAGTAAACAGTTTAAAAGAATGCGTGCAATTTTTAAAAAAGGAAATAGAATTAGACAGGGTTGCCTTTAATAGTTTTGATAAGATAATAAGTGAACAGCAACCAAAATTAGATTTTAAATTTATTAAAGGACAGTTTCAAGCCAAACGCGCATTAGAAATCTCTGCTGCCGGTGGTCATAATATATTAATGATTGGTCCACCCGGCTCTGGAAAAACTATGCTAGCTAAAGCATATTCTTCCATTCTTCCTAAACTCACTTTTCTTGAATCATTGGAAGTTACTAAAATACATAGTATAGCAGGAATCTTAGACGATGAAGTTGGAATTGTTACTGAAAGACCTTTCCGCGCTCCTCATCATACTAGCACTTTACCTGCATTAACTGGCGGAGGAAGGTTAGCAAAACCCGGTGAAATAAGCTTAGCACACACAGGTGTGCTGTTTTTAGACGAAATGCCTGAATATCCAAGAAATAGTTTAGAAACACTACGCCAACCGTTAGAAGATGGTGTTATTTCAGTGGCACGCGTGGAAAACACAGTGATATATCCTGCTAATTTTTCGCTTATTGCCAGCATGAACCCTTGTCCGTGTGGAAATTATGGTAGTGCAGAAAATGTTTGCAGATGCACCCCTCAGCAAATTAGAAAATATTTAAATAAATTGTCTGGTCCTCTTATGGATAGAATTGATATACATATCGAAGTGGATTCAGTTAAATATAATGACTTAACAGATAACTCTCTTTCTGAATCTAGTGAAGTTATTAAAACACGGGTGGATAGAGCAAGAAATATTCAACACAACAGATTTATTGGAACGAAATCGCATTCTAACGCATCCATGACAGATAAGCAATTAAAAGAATTTTGTGAAATTTCTTTAGAAAGCAACGCTGTTTTAAAAACTGCATTTCAAAAATTTAAATTAAGTGCAAGGGCATATAACAGAATTTTAAAACTAGCGCGTACCATTGCAGACTTAGATGAAAGTAAAAATATTGAAACAGAACACATAATTGAAGCAATTTCTTATAGGTCATTAGATAAAAAATATTGGGAGTAAAATGTTTAATTTAGAACAAAAGGCAGTTATTTGGTTAAGTTTAATAGAAAAATTGTCAATTAATGCGAAATATAATATTTTCAATTCTTATGAAAATATTGTGGATATTTGGAAAAATCCAACAAAAATCACTACTCTATTAAAAAGATATTTAAAGGATAATGAAATATCTGTTGCTTTAACAATGTTAAATGATGATTATATTAATAAATATATTGATGATATTACTAACCAAAAAATAAACATAATCACAGTAATTGATGATAGTTATTCATATTTATTAAAAAACACTGATGCTTTTCCTTTAGTTTTATATTATAAAGGAGAGATTTCCCTTTTAAACTCACCTTGCTTAGCGGTGGTGGGAACAAGGCGGGCAACTAAGTATGGCAAAGATATAACAAAAAAATTAGTGAACGAAATAGCCTATTCAGGTGTTACAATTGTAAGTGGACTGGCGGACGGCATTGATCAAGTGGCTCATGAAAGTGCGCTGGAAGTTGGTGGCAAAACTATTGTAGTGTTGCCATCGGGACTAAATAATATTTATCCAAATTCAAACACTCTATTAGCGGAAGAAATATTTAAAAAAGGGTTGGTTATTTCAGAGTTTAAACCTAACGATAAAATTAAGTCTTATCATTTTGTTATAAGAAATAGAATTATTGCAGGCTTGTCCAAGGCAACTTTAATAACTGAAGCACCTAAAAAAAGCGGTGCAATGATAACAAAAAATTATGCACTTAGTTATAATAGAGATATTTTTGCAGTTCCGTCTCGTTTAAATGATATTTATGGAGAAGGATGCAATTATATAATCAAGGAATGTCAGTCAACTATTGTTTTAAATTCCAACGATATTTTACAATCTTTTGGCGAGAAAAATAAATATTGTGAAAATAAAATAACTATAATGCTTAGTGAAAAAGAAAAAAAGATATATAATCTATTAAAAAATGAAAAAAATTATAATCAACTTTTAATAGAAACTGGTTACGAAACAAAAAATTTAAACACACTGCTAACAACGATGGAACTAAAAGGCATCATTAAAAAGTCGGCAGGCAATTACTACAAAGTTTAGAGGAGAGATAATGTATTTAGTTATAATAGAAGGCTTAGGAAAAAAAGATACACTAAAAAAGTACCTTGGTTCAGATTACGAAGTTTTGGCAACAAAAGGTCATATACGAGATTTACCAGTTAAAACACTCGGTATAAATGTTTTAGAAAACTTTAAACCTAAATATGAAATAATGGAAGGCAAAGGCGACATTGTTAAGTCTTTAATTTCAAAAAGCAAAAAAGCGGATAGGATTTATCTGGCAACCGACCCAGATAGAGAAGGCGAAGCAATTAGTTGGCATCTATGTAATATTTTAAACCTAGATGAAAAATCACCTGTTAGAATAGAGTTTAATGAAATTAGTAAAAATGCAGTAACAAAAGCTTTGCAACAACCTAGACCAATAAATTTAAACTTAGTTAACGCACAGCAAGCAAGACGCATTCTTGACAGGTTAGTAGGTTACAAAATATCTCCTATTATTTGTAAGAAGATTCAACCAAAACTAAGTGCGGGCAGGGTACAAAGTATAGCATTAAAATTAGTCGTGGACAGAGAAAAAGAAATCAAGAATTTTGTAAGCGAAGAATATTGGACTTTAATTGCTAATTTATATAAAGATAACCTTGAAACAAGTTTTAAAAGCTTATTAAATAAAATTAATGGCAAAAAACAAAAAATAAACAATAAAAAAGAAATGGATGTTGTTTTAAATGAACTTAAAAACAATTCTTTTATTGTTAAAAAAGTAACAAAAAGTTTAACAAAGCAACATGCTCCTGCTCCATATACCACCAGCACTATGCAACAAGATGCACTAAATAAACTTGGCATGAATCTAAAAAAAGCAAGTGCGTGTGCACAAAACCTTTATGAAGGTGTGGATATGGGGAGTGAAGGGAAAGTTGCATTAATTACCTATATTAGAACAGACTCAGTTAGAGTTTCACCAGAAGCAATGGCAATGGCAAAAGACTATATCTTAAATAAGTATGGAAAAAACTATGTGCCTGTTAAACCTAATTTTTATAAAGTTAAAAAATCTGCGCAAGATGCTCACGAGGCAATTCGACCAATATCTCTTGATAGAACACCGGAAAGCGTTAAAGGATTTTTATCTAGTGATAATTTAAAGTTATATAGATTGATATATAACAGATTTTTAGTAAGCCAGATGGCGGAAGCCACTTTTAATGCTGTTGTTGTGGAAATAGAAAACGGAAAATATGAATTTAAAGCCAGCGGTAAAACTCCTGTGTTTGACGGATTTTTAACTGTTTTTAACAATAATAAAAAACTTAATGCAATCGAAAGTGATAAAAATGAAGACGAAGCAGAAAGTGAAACAACATTACCAGAGTTAAGTGAGGGTGATATGTTGAAACAACAAAAATTAGTTCCAACTCAAAAATTCACAAAACCTCCAGCAAGATTCACAGAGGCAAGTTTAGTTAAAGAAATGGAAGAAAAAGGAATTGGCCGACCTGCTACTTATACGCCTACAATTTTAACGCTAGCTAATAGAAACTATACAATAAGAGAAGAAAAAAATATCGTTCCAACAGAACTTGCATTTAAAGTAATTGAACTTTTAGACAAATACTTTCCAAATGAAATTAATGTTAAATTTACAGCAGATATGGAAGATAAATTAGATAGCATTGCCTCCAACGGTACAGATTGGCAAGGAATTATTAAAAATTTTTATGATGGCTTTTCTAAAAAATTGGCAGTTGCAGATAAAGATAGCACAAATTATAAAGAACCACCTAAACCAACCGACAAAAAATGTGACAAATGCGGAAGCATGATGGTTATTAGAAATGGCAGATTTGGTGAATTTTTAGCTTGTAGTAACTTCCCAAATTGCAAAAACATTCAAAGTATTAACAAAACTTTTGGCAAATGTCCTAAATGTGATGGAAGTGTTTGCGAAAAACACAGTAAAAAAGGCAAGCTTTTTTATGGTTGCACAAACTATCCAAATTGTGATTTTGTTTCATGGGAATTACCAACCACTAAAAATTGTCCAAAATGTAAACAATATTTAACAGTAAAAAAGTTATATGGGAAAACCAGATATAAATGTTCCAATACGGCGTGCGATTATGTTCAAACCGATAAATAATATAAAAGTTAGAATAATAGGAGCAGGGTTAGCAGGATCAGAAGCAGCCTATCAACTGCTTAAACGCGGAGTTTATGTTGAACTTTATGATATGAAACCTAAAAAGTTTTCGCCTGCTCATAAAAGTGAAAATTTTGCAGAATTAGTTTGTTCTAACAGTTTGAAAAGTAATGATTTATCAACTGCAAGCGGGTTATTAAAGCAAGAATTAAGAATGCTTGATAGCCTGCTTATTTCCGTTGCCGATAAAGTAAAAATTCCGGCAGGTTCCGCTTTGGCAGTTGACAGAGAAAAATTTAGCGAACTTATAACAAATAAGTTAAAAAGTTTTAATAATTTAAAAATCATTAGCAATGAAGTAGTTGATTTAGATTTATCCGTACCCACAATAATTGCAACTGGTCCGCTGTCAAGCGATAGTTTTAGTGAATATTTATCACATTTAATTGGAGAAAAGCATTTATATTTTTATGATGCAATCGCTCCAATTATTTCTTATGATAGCATTGATTTTAACCATACTTTTGTTCGGGATAGATATAATAAAGGCGAGAGTGGCGGTGATTATGTAAATATTGGGTTAAATAAAGAAGAGTATTTTGCTTTTCATGATGCACTAATTCAAGCAGAAACAGTAACATTAAAAGAATTTGAAACGCTAAAAGTTTTTGAAGGATGCATGCCTATTGAAGTGTTAGCAAAACGAGGCATTGAATCTTTAAGATTTGGACCATTAAAACCAGTTGGGGTAACCGATGATGAAGGCAAAAAACCTTACGCTGTTATTCAACTTAGAAAAGAAAAAAACAATAATGATTCTTATAATATTGTTGGATTTCAAACTAATTTAACTTTTAATGCTCAAAGAGAGGTCATTTCTAGTTTGCCGGCATTAAAAAATGCAGAATTTTTAAGATATGGAACAATGCACAAAAACACATATATAAATTTTCCAAAAGTTTTAAATAAAGATTTTAACATGAAAACTCATAAAAATATTTTCTTTGCAGGGCAACTTAGCGGTGTTGAAGGTTATGTTGAAAGCATTGCGAGTGGATTAGTTGCAGGATTAAACATGTTTATGCAATTAAATAACCATAATTTTATTGAGTTTGGAAACAATACTTTAATAGGAGCATTACAAAACTATTTATGTAATTCAAATTGCTACAATTTTCAACCTATGAGTGTTAATATGGGTTTGCTTTCTCACATTGCTCCTAAAACAAAGAATAAAGGAGAGAAAAACAGTCAAATTGCAACGCAAGCAGTTAATAATATGAAAAATGTAATTGATTTTAATAAAAATATGATATACTTATAAAAGCTGTTGACAAAAAGCGAAAAAGTAATAGAATAATTGATTCTTTACTATTAAAATATATATAATTAAAGGAGCTTAACTTATGGAATTTAAAGGTACAACAATTATTGCAGTTCGAAAAAACGGAAAAACTGCTATGGCTGGAGATGGTCAAATAACAATGGGACAAAGCGTTGTTTTAAAAGGTAATGCAGTTAAAGTTAGACGAATATATAATGATAATGTGATTATTGGATTTGCGGGTTCAGTTGCGGATGCTTTTAGTTTATCGGCAAGATTTGAAGAATTATTGCAAAAATTCAGTGGCAATCTTATGAGAAGTGCTGTGGAACTTGCTATCGGTTTTAGAGAAGATAAATATCTTAGAAAACTTGAAGCTATGATGATAGTTGCAGATAGTAAACAACTATTAATTCTTTCTGGAACAGGAGAAGTAATCGAACCTGAATTTGGAATTTGTGCAATTGGTAGCGGTGGAAACTATGCATATTCTGCCGGAATTGCTCTTCTTCACAACACCGACTTAACAGCTAAAGAAATTGCAATTAAAAGCATAGAGATTGCAGGCACAATTTGTGTGTTTACAAATAATAATATAACTTGTGAGGAGGTGTAATATGAATTTATCACCAAAAGAAATAGTAAAAGAGCTAGACACTTATATCATAGGACAAAGTAAAGCAAAAAAAGCAGTTGCAGTTGCTCTTAGAAATCGTTACAGAAGAAGTATGATTAATCCAGAACTTCGTGATGAAATAACACCAAAAAACATTATTATGAAAGGTCCAACAGGCGTTGGTAAAACAGAGATTGCAAGAAGGCTTGCAAAATTTGTTAAAGCACCTTTTATTAAAGTTGAGGCAACTAAATACACTGAAGTTGGTTATGTTGGCAGAGATTGTGAAAGTATGATTCGTGATTTAGTAGAAGTTTCAATTAGGCTTGTAAAAGAAGAAAAACGCGAAAATGTGACTGATAAAGCTAAAATTAATATTGAACAACGATTAGTTGATATAATTTATCCAGTAAAAAGGCAAGAATTTCCCGATAAAAACGCTGAAGAATTACGCAAAGAAATTTTAGAAAACATTAAGAATAATAAATATGACAACGAATTGATTGAAGTTAGTATAACCGAACAGGCAAAACCTATAGGAATTATGCCGGGCATAGGTGGTGATATTGATTTTGGAAATGTTTTAGGAAGTATCTTTCCGCGTTCGACTAAAAAACGAAAAGTAACACTTAAAAAAGCTAAAGAATTAATGATGGCAGAAGAGATTGAAAAATTAATTGATAATGATTCTGTTAATGCTGAAGCGATTAGACGGGCAGAACAAGAAGGCATTGTGTTTATTGATGAAATTGATAAAATTGCCACAAAAGGTTCACAAAAAGGTCCCGATGTAAGTCGAGAAGGTGTTCAACGAGATATCCTGCCATTAGTAGAAGGTTCCACTGTAAACACTAAATATGGTACTATTAAAACAGATTATATTCTTTTTATTGCTGCAGGAGCATTCCATATTAGTAAGATTGAAGATTTAATTCCTGAATTTCAAGGTAGGTTTCCAATTCGCGTGGAATTAGATAGTTTAGATGCTGAAGATTTTTATAAAATTTTAACTCAACCTAAAAACGCACTTACTATGCAATATGCAGAACTTTTAAAAATTGATAAAGTTAACTTGAAATTCGATAAAGAAGCGCTGCTTGGAATATCTAGACTTGCCGAAAAAGAAAACGAAACAAACGAAAACTTGGGTGCTAGACGCCTACATTCATTGCTTGAAAATTTATTAGAAGACATCTCTTTTAACGCAGACGGCAATCATGATATGGTAGATGTTGTTATTGATAAAAACTACGTTGATAGAGCTTTTACTGAATCTAACAAAAAATACGATTTGAGCAAGTATATAATTTAAAAGAGATTATATGAATAAAGCACATTTTGAAATTGAACAGCAATATCTATTAAAAACGCAAAATACATTGTTGGATAAAATTCATTTATCTGATGCTTTATGTGAGCAATTATCTCAAACTATAAAACTTGAAAACACTAACTATCTTGAATCAATGCGATTTATGAACTTGCAATCATTAGGCGTTGAAACAATAAATGAATTAACATATCAACAAAAAAACTTAGATAATTTAATTAAACAAAATGATGAAAATATTAGGCTTAAAAATATATACCAGAAAATGTTTAACAATCCATACTTTGCCAGAATTGATGTTAAAATTGCTAATATCATTGAAAATTATTATATTGGTATTCATACTTTAAGTAACAATGATAACAATTCTTTTTTAGTATTAGATTGGCGCTCTCCAGTGGCAGGACTTTTTTATGACTACGATGCAGGCGATGCAATTATAAAAACTGAAGAAATGTCTTGCGAACTTCTTAATAAAAGACAGTATAAAATTGAAAACGGCAAATTAGAATATTTTTTTAACACCGATATAACAATTAATGATGAAATACTAAAAGAAACACTTGCAAAATTAACTAGTTCAAAAATGAAAGCAATAGTACAAACAATTCAAAAAGAACAAAACGCAATTATTAGAAATAATTCGAGCGATAATTTGATTGTTCAAGGGATTGCAGGTTCAGGAAAAACTTCTGTTGCACTTCATAGAATTGCTTATTTGTTATATAAAAATAGGGATAAAATCAAATCTCATGACATTGCTTTGTTATCTCCAAATAAAGCATTTTCATATTATATTTCATCAGTGTTACCAGATTTAGCCGAAGAAGATATTAAAAAATATCAACTAGATGAAATAATGAGAAATGAGCTCAAAAAAATTGCAATAATTGAAGATAAAATAGACCAAATAGAACGAATAATAAATAAAAATGAAGAAATAATAGATTACAATTTTAAAACATCAAGTGAATGTTATGAACTGATAAAAGAATTTGCAAAAACATATATTTCAAATAGTTTTACACCCAAAAATATTGACCTTAATGGTGAAACTATTGAAGCAAATAAAATAGATAAATTATTTAACGAAACTTATAGTAATCAAAATATTTTCACAAGAATTTTATGGATAAGCGAGTATATCCTTAGTGAACATTTTTATAATATAACAAATAAAAATAAGTTAAATAAATTAAAAGGTTTATTATTAAAAAACCTTTATTCAATGCTGGAAAATAAAAATCCAGTCAAGGCATATAAAGTTTTCCTACACTCCTTACATAAAGACTTAATCCTTATTAATGGTAGTTTAAAAAATGAAGATGCCTATTTATTGTTGTATTTAAAATATCACATTTTTGGTTTTAAAAAATTCAATAAAATAAAATATCTAGTTGTTGATGAAATGCAAGACTATTCTTGCGTACAATTTGCAATAATAAACATGCTTTTCGATTGTAAAAAAATATTTCTTGGTGACTTAGAACAAAGCATAAATCCCGAAAATGGAGTAAGTAATTTACACTTTTTAACAAATCAATTAAAAAATACTGAAATTATTTCACTCAACACTTCTTTTCGTCCAACAATAGAGATTGCCAATTTATTTAATTATGTTGGCAGTATTACTAATTCAAAAGTTGTAAGCAGAAATGGTGAACAGCCAAAAGTATTGATAGTAGATAATAAAAGCATAATAAATATAACAATAAATGAAGTTAAAAAACTTGAAAAATATAATACTATTGCTATTATCACGAAAACAAAAAAACAAGCAAAAAATCTTTATGCTAAATTAAAAGATAAAATACCTGTGCATTTGATTGATAATTCTAATAAAACTTATGAAGGTTCAGTGTGTATACTTTCAGCATACGCAAGTAAGGGTTTAGAATTTGACGCAGTGATAGCTTATGATGTTTCTAAAAGCAATTATAATAATAAAGTTGATAACAATTTATTATATATCACATTATCTCGTGCACTTCACCATATTTCACTTATATCAAAAGATGAGTTAAATATTAAATTAAAAGACTATTTTGCTTTACAAAACACCTAATTAAAAAGTATAATTAAATAAGCATGGTGCAGAATTTTTTTATTTTTATTAAAATTTTTTTGTATGTAACTTAGCGAATTATGTCGTTAAATAGTTCGTTTTTTAAGAGGTTTTTATGATAAATATACCAAAAGGCACAAAAGATGTTTTGCCACAAGAAAGTTTTAAGTGGCAACAAATTCGTAGAAATATTGAACAAATTGCCAAAATCTATAATTTAAAAGAAATAACCACACCAGTATTTGAACATACTGAGTTGTTTGTTCGTGGAGTGGGTGAGAGTACTGATATTGTTAATAAAGAAATGTACACATTTTTAGATAAAGGAAACAGAAGTCTAACTCTTCGTCCTGAAGGCACGGCGCCTGTGGTGAGAAGTTTTATTGAAAATGGAATGTTTAATAACGCAATGCCTATTAAATTATTTTATTTAACTCCTAGTTTTAGGTATGAAAAACCGCAAAGTGGTAGACTTAGACAACACACTCAATTTGGTGTGGAAATTTTTGGACCTGATAGTTATCTTGCAGATGGTGAAGCGATATTAATAATGGATAGTTTTTATAAAAGTTTATCACTATCGCCAACTTTTGTGCTAAACACAATTGGTTGTGAAGAGGATAGAAAAAGTTTTAAAGCAGCTTTTAAAAAATATGTTGAACCAAAAATTCACGAGTATTGCACCGATTGTAAACGCAGATACCATCAAAATCCATTAAGAATGTTGGATTGTAAATCCAGCACTTGCAAAAAATTAGTTGAAGATGCACCAAAATTGTCTCAGTTTCTATGTGATAAGTGCAGTAATTCCTTTAATAATTTAAAAAACTTACTTACTCAATTAAAAATAAACTTTATTGAAAATAATAAGCTTGTAAGAGGTTTTGACTATTACACTGGAGTGGTTTTTGAAGTAATACTGGAAGGCGTTGATTATGCAATGGGCGGTGGGGGAAGATATAACAACTTAGTTGAAGAACTTGGTGGCAATCCAACAGCTGTTGTTGGATTTGGTATTGGCATAGAGCGAGTATTACTATATCTAGAAAATAATAATATAGATGTTTTTAAAGAAGACAAACCAAATATTTATATAGCTTCGGCAACTGAAAATATGACATACATTTTCAAATTTGTAGAAGATTTACGATTAAACGGTATTGCATGTGAATTTGATAAAATGGATAGAAGTTTAAAAGCACAATTTAAGTATGCGGATAAACTTGAAGTAGACTATGTTTTAGTTATAGGTGATGATGAAATAAACTCTAAAATTTTCACACTTAAAAATATGAAGACTGGTGAACATTCAAAATTTACAAAAGATGAATTAATAGCTAAATTGAAATGAAAGGAAAACATTAATGGATAACAAAACTTTTGAAAACTTAACAAAACAGCAATTTGATGACCTTATTAAAGGCAAAGAACTTGTGTTATTAGAATTTTTTGGAACTTGGTGTATGCCTTGTAAAATGGTGGCAAAAATATTAGATAGAATTAAAGAAGAGCGAAGCGATTTCAAATTGATTATGTTAGATATTGATAAAAATTTAAGTCTTGCAAAAGAATTTTCTGTTCTTACAGTGCCATCTTTTCTGGTATTTAAAAATGGTAAAGAAGTAGAAAAAATGGTAGGATTTAGGCAATATAATCAAATTAATGATGCATTAAACAAACATAAAAATAATGATTAGTGATAAAGAATTTTATTCTTCATTAATCAAGGAGGAATAATTGAGAAAAATATATTTAGATAATTCAGCAACAACTCCATTAAACGGTGAAGTTTTAAATGCAATGTTGCCATATTTTACCAATGTATATGGAAATAGCAACAGTATTCATGGCTTTGGTCGTGAGTCAAGAGCGGGGGTTGATAATGCCAGAGATATTATTGCAAAAGCAATAAAAGCTGATAAGATGGAAGTGTTTTTCACTTGTGGTGGAACAGAAGCAAACAATTGGGCACTTAAAGGTGTGGCTTACGCAAACCAAAAGAAAGGCAAACATATTATAACTTCTCAAATTGAACATCCTAGTATTATCGAAACTTGTAAAAATTTGGAGTACGAAGGATTTGAAGTAACTTATTTGCCAGTGGACAAGTATGGCTTAGTGGATTTAAAAGATTTAATTAGCGCACTTAGAAAAGATACTATTTTAGTTTCAATTATGTCAGCAAATAACGAAGTTGGTACTATTCAAAATATTAAAGCAATTGGAGAAACAGTAAAGCATTACGACGCATATTTTCACACAGATGCAGTGCAGGCATTCAGTACAGTGCAGTTTGATGTTAAAGATATGTGTATTGATTTAATGACAATTTCTGCTCATAAATTCAACGGTCCCAAAGGAATTGGAGCGTTGTATGTTAGAAAAGGAGTTGCAATAAAAAAATTTATTCACGGTGGCGAACAAGAAATGGGCAAACGAGGAGGTACTACTAATGTTCCAGCAGTTGTAGGATTTGGAAAAGCTGTTGAAGTGTTAGAAGAAAATCTTAATGCATATAAGAGTAAAATCAACGAAACCGCCACTTATTTTATAAAAAAACTTGAATACACAATTCCTGAAATCGAATTTAATGGTCATCCAACTCAAAAAAATACTTCTATCATTAATGTTACTTTTAAATATATTGAAGGTGAAAGTATACTTATGCTTCTTGATATGGATGGTGTGGCGGTGTCTACCGGTTCCGCGTGTGCATCAGGTTCACTCGAAAAGAGCCATGTTTTAAAAGCAATGGGCAAAAGTCATGAAAGCATTAACGGTGCGATTCGCTTTTCATTTTCACCAGATATTACTAAAGATGATGTTGATTATGTTATAGAAAAATTAAAACTTATTGTCGAAAAATTAAGATATATGAGCCCGTTAAAACCAAAGAAAAAATAGGAGAAATGTGAGTGTATAACGAAAAAGTTATTGAAATATTTAAAAATCCAAAAAATGTAGGCGCATTAGCAGATGCAAACGCAGTTGGGCAAGTTGGAAATTCTTCTTGTGGCGATATCATGAAACTTTATTTGAAAATAATAATGATGATATTATTGAAAATGCCACATTTGAAACTTTTGGCTGTGCTGCTGCTGTTGTTTCATCATCTGTTGCCACTGAAATTATTAAAGGTAAATCTATTAACGAAGCATTGAATCTGAATAATCAAGAAATAATTGAATATCTTGGTGGACTTCCTACTTCTAAAATTCATTGTAGCGTGCTTGCTAAAGAAGCAATAACAAAAGCAGTGAATGATTATAAGAAAAATAAATCAAAATAATTCTTATAGGCTTTCCTTATAAAATTAAATATATAATTTTATTTATATACTTTGTTAGGATTATTATTATTCTAACTTTTTTTTTTGTGCAATTTTTTAAGTAAATAATAAAAAGATAAAATCTATCATTATATTTAATAGCGAACAATGTATAAATTTGAAAAATAAACAAATAATATAAATAACATTTTAATGTCGAATTAAAGTATTAGTGAATTAATAAGGGGAGAATTATGAAAGACTATATGAATATTGCGCTTGGAGTTGTTATTGGAATATTGATTGCGTCCAACTCAGAAAAAGCTCAAGAAATGGTTGATAAAGGGAAAAAAACAATTAAAGAACAAGTGAATAAACTTTAAATAAGTGTAAAAAATAAAATGCTAGATAAAATTCTAGCATTTTTAAAGTGGTTTTTTAAGTAAATAAAAAAAATGTGCTTTTTGTTTTGCTTAGTTAAAAAATATATGTTATTATTTTATATGGATAATTCATATTATAAAATAATGGCGTTAGATTACGGCGACACTCGAATTGGAATTGCTTTAAGTGATTTAACTCGCATAATTGCAGGTGGTTACGAAAATTACAAACGCGTAAGTTTAGAGACAGATTTAAATCATATTAAAGATATTATTATTGCCAATAATGTTAAAAAACTTATTATTGGACTACCCTTAAATATGAATGGCCAGGACAGTAATCAATCTATCAAAACTAGAGAGTTTGCAAAAGAAATAGAAAAAAAGTTGAATATAATTCCAGAGTTTTATGATGAAAGATTGACATCTAAGTTGGCGGAGAAAGTGTTAATATCTGCTAATATTTCAAGGGAAAAACGCAAAAATTTAGTTGATAAAATGTCCGCTACAATAATTTTACAAAATTATTTAGACACTAAAAATTAAGGAGAGGGAAATGGCTGAAAAGAATGAAAAGAATCCAATAGATGTAATTTTAGACGAAAACAACAACGAAAATGTTAAATTATACGATGAGAAAAATAATTGTGTTGAATTTGAACAAATTGCAGTAATTCCTATTGATGAAAAGGTATATGTTATTATGCGTCCTGTTTCAGGTATCGAAGGAATTGCCGAAGACGAAGCATTGGTTTTTGGTATTGAAGAAGTTGATGAGGAAGACTGTTTAATAGTAGTTGATGATGACAGTATTGTTGATCAAGTTTTTACTAATTATTATGAGTTACTGAAAGCTGAAGGTATAGAAGTTTAACCTTTTATATTATTTTTCACAGTAAATATAATTTTAGAACCTATTTTGTTTAACTAAACCTATTTTTTTTTAAAAATGCAATTTTTTGTGCCTAAAATAATGCAAAAATTTTTTTAATTGATTTATATTTACTTATACACAATAATGTTTGTAATTTAAATTGATACTTGCAAAAAATCAAAAAATATGGTAAAATACTATTGTTAGATACAGATGTGGTTGCAAAGATTTATTCTTTGAGGAAAGTCCGAACATTATAGAACAGGATGCCAGTTAACGGCTGGTGAAGGCAACTTTAAGGATAGTGCAACAGAAAATTACCGCTTGATTTTATCAAGTAAGGTTGAAAAAGTGAGGTAAGAGCTCACTATTGCTGTAAGTAATTATAGCAATGTGTAAACCCCATCCAATGCAAGACTGAGAAGCATACGCTGTTCGCTAGTTTCTCGATTCGTCGCATGAGATTATTGGCAACAATAATCCTAGATAGATAACCACTTAAAACAGAATTCGGCTTACGAGTATTCTAACATAAATATAACACTTGATTTTTCAAGTGTTATATTTTTTTATAGATTATAATTCATTACATGAAAAAAATACATTTTTTAGATATCTAAATACTTATCAATCATTTGCAAGCAATATTAATATTATTTAATCTTAAAATATAATATATAAAAACAATTTTTTAGTGTACAAGCAAAATATAACAACTTTCGACATATATTATTTAAACGAAAAATTTAGGGTAGGTGTTATATGATTATAGAAAGTTTTATAAATTTTATGCATAAAATATCAATGTTCACCGCATACATAAATAATAATTCATCTTTCCCTAAACCTTTAACTCAAAAAGAAGAAGCTGAATATATAAAGAAGTTTCATGAAGGTGATATGCGGGCAAAGGAAATTTTAATTCATCATAACTTGCGATTAGTTGCGCATATAGTAAAAAAATATAATCAAACGGATGAAACAGATGATCTTATTAGTGTGGGGAGTTTTGGATTAGTTAAAGCTATTAACACATACAAGCAAGGACTGGGAACACAATTTAGCACTTATGCTGCAAGGTGCATAGAAAATGAAATATTAATGCTTTTGCGCGTTAATAAAAAACATAAATCCACGATTGGAATTGAAGATTTAATAGTAAGTGATAGTTATGACAATGAACTTTCTATTAATGATATAATTTTTGACGAAAGCAGTGATGTAACAAAAGAAGTTGAAGACTTGGTTCTAAGTGAAAAACTAGATGAAATATTAAAAAAAAGTTTATCTGAAAGAGAATATAAAATTATGACAATGAGATATGGTTTAAAAAATCAACCGGTTTTAACACAACGAGAAGTTGCTAAAAAATTAAATATAAGTAGAAGTTACATATCTCGACTAGAGAAAAAATCATTAGAAGAACTTAAAAATATATTAAATAAATCTGATTACTTATAAACTTAGAATGAAATGCTTTTAAGTAAATTGAAAGGATAAATATTTTAAAATAGTCTATAATGAAACATGATATATTCTTATATTATTGTGGGATACCTATACTTTGTTTTTTTAATAGTTGTTTATAAACAACAGAAAAAAAATAAAAATGATGCTCTTTTTTTAACTAAAACAACCACACTATATAATAAAAGTAAAATTTATAATTTTTCGCGCACTTTAGACCGCAGTATTTATTTTCAAAATATTAACATTAATATTTTAATAGGAACACTTGAAATAAATTTAATCTATAAAAAAAAGTGTTATACGGCTTTGCTATACAAATTAAATAGGCAAACATTGTTTTCAAAAATAGAAATTGAAAATAAAAAAATTTATATAAAAATTACATCTTTTGCATCAAATATTATATTATTTATTTCGAATATTAAAAAGTTAAAACTGCTTACTTCCATCAATATAAAAACGAAAAATAAATGCTATCAGGTTAATAAAAGTTTAAAAAAAGTCATAATTATAAGTGATAAAACAACTTATATTTCATCAAGTGCAATTATAAATAAAGCTCGAATATATTATAAAGAAAATTTAAATAAATTTAATATATTATTATATGTAAACAAAAATACTAGTTTATCATTTTATGATATAGGGAATATTGTATTTGTCAATAGTTTACTAGATTATGTCAATTATTCAACAATATGTGACAACTATTCCTATCCTGTTGTCAACAATATACAAATAGGTGACAATTACAAAAATATTGATATTGCTATAAATAAACTAAACTTTACATTTAGCCATTATAAACTTGATTTTTTAAGACTGAAAAATAAAGCAATATCCGAGTTTATAGTTCAAAATAAAATCACAAATTTTAGTGAATATATTAATATTTTTGACACGAGTATTTTTTTAAATTTTTCTTATGAGCATATAAAACTATATTGCTTTTCAAAAAAACTTTATTGTTTATTTTTGAAATATTTTTTATCACAAATTCTAGGCATTAAAATTAGAGCAAATACTATTAAATTTCTTAAAATTAATTCGCAAATTTCTTTTGACATTTTAATTAATAAACAAATAATTAACATTAAGCGGAGTCATTATAATATTGATTTTATAAAGGATAAAATACAGTTTAGAAACCTAAATTTTATAAGAATTTAATTTTGTTTGTTATCATATTATTTATGTGATACAATTTTTATATTATAATAAAAGTTGTAGTATATGAATTTAATTAATACTAATATAAGAAAAAATTCCCCTCTTGCAGATAGAATGCGCCCTAAAATTTTAGATGAATTTTTAGGACAAGAACATTTAATTTATAAAAATAGTTTTTTATGGAGAGCAATAACTTCCAATTCATTAGGAAGTTGCATTTTTTATGGACCGCCCGGAACTGGAAAAACAACCCTGGCTAATATTATTTCCAACACATGCAATGGTATTTTTAAAAAATTAAACGCTGTAAGTTCTGGTGTTGCAGATGCAAAAAAAATTATTGCAGAAGCAAAAACAAACTTAGAAATGTATGGAAAAAAGACTTTTTTACTTCTTGACGAGTGTCATAGGTGGAGCAAGGCACAATCAGATTGTGTTTTGGAAGCTATTGAAAATGGGACAATAACATTTATTGGTTCAACCACTGAAAATCCTTATATTAACATGACTAGCGCAATCGTATCTAGGTGCAGAGTTTTCGAATTTAAAATTCTTAATGATAAGGATATTAAAAAAGCCATATTAGTTGCAAAAGACGATAAAGAAAATGGATTTGGGAATCTAAAAATTAAAATAGAAGATGATGCACTTAGCCATTTAGTGTGGGCAAGTGCAGGTGATGCCAGGTGTGCTTATAACGCTTTTGAACTGGCAGTTAAAACAACACCTCAGGATAATTTAGGCGTTATTAAAATAACAAAACAAGATATTGAACAATCTATTCAAAAAGGTTCAATAAGCATAGATGAAACGACTAGTTATGACTTACTGAGTGCGTTTTGCAAAAGTTTACGAGGGTCTGATAGTGATGCCGCACTTTTCTACTGCATGAAATTAATAAATAGTGGTTACGATCCACTTATTATTGCTAGACGATTAATTGCTCATGCCAGTGAAGATATTGGTATGGCAGACACAAACGCTTTACTTATTGCAATAAGTGCACTTACTTCTTGCGAAAAAATTGGTATGCCTGAATGTTTGTTAACTTTATCTCATGCAATAATCTATATATGTGAGGCTGAAAAAAGCAATTCTGTATTACTTGCAATGGACGCAGCAAAAAAAGATGCGCAAAATTATATCAATGTTAAAACTCCAAATCATTTAAAAAACCATACAACAGGGTATAACGACAAAACAGGAAATTATAAATATCCTCACGATTATGGCGGATATGTTAAACAACAGTATTTACCAACTGAACTTAAAGATAGAGTTTATTATAAACCAAGTGAAAACGGAAAGGAAAAAAACTTGGTTAGGAAGAAGTTTAAATAAATAAGATTTTATTTTAATACTTTATTATTTTTTAAAAAAAATAAAATTATAAATAATAGCAGTAATACTGTTAGTTAAAATAAAATCCAACTCTGCCGTACAGTAGATATTTAAAAATTTAGCTTAAATTTTTATGTAAAGATGCCACTAAAATCATTTCATTACTTTTTTAAATATCAAAAAAAAATAAAAAATGAAATAAAGAATTATTTTAAACAAGCATACATTATTCATCTATTAATATATTATTAAACAAAATAAATTAACTCATTTTACTATTTATTAGCAAAATATTATCTTTATATCTAAAAATATTTTTGTGGTTTTAATTTTTGCTATTATATAACTATTAGTAAATAATAAAAGTTGCAAGAACTACCAATAGGGAATAAAACCACGCGTAAATATCCCCAAATATATTATAGTCTTATAAATTATTATCATTAATATTAAATTGCAAAATTAAAATGAATATTAATATAATAAACCAAAAATTAACGCTTACAAATTTAAACTTTTATATTGAACTACAAAATTATATGGAAATATTAATATAATAAACCAAAAATTAACGCTTACGCTTACAAATTTAAACTTTTATATTGAACTGCAAAATTAAATATAATAAACAAAAATTAACGCTTATACTAAAATAATTAAAACTTTTCAATTTTAATAATGTGATTAATTTAATAAAAAGTTTATAAAAACTAAAAAATTAATCTAAAATATTTTTATATATTTAAGAGCAAATACAAAATAAAACGGAGAGAAAATGACATACGATTATGCAGTTATAGGTGGAGGAGTTATAGGATCTGCCATATTTAACAAGTTAGTTAGAGTGGGGAAAAGTTGTGTGATGCTTGAAAAAAACAACGATGTTTCAGTCGGCGTTTCAAAAGCGAACTCAGGTATTGTTCACGCTGGCTTTGATGCACCACAAAATTCTCTAAAAGCAAAGTTAAATGTTTTAGGCAATAAAATGATGCCAAAGTTATGCGAAGAGTTAAAGGTTAGATATAAAGAAATTGGTGCATTAGTGGTTGCCGATAATAATGCAGAAATAAAAAAATTATACGAAAATGGTTTAGCAAATGGAGTTTCAGGTTTAGAAATAATTGATAATGAAAAATTAAGACTACTTGTTCCAAAACTGTCTAATAAAATGACCTGCGCACTATATGCCAAAAATTCCGGCATAATTTTACCGTATGAATTAACAATCGCTCTTGCAGAAGAAGGAGTTATAAACGGTGGAGTTGTTGAATTAGAGTTTGAGGTTGTTAAAGTAACTCGCAAAAATAATACTTTTTCGCTATTTAGTGAAGATGGAAAACAAGTTAACGCTAATTATGTCATTAATGCTAGTGGTATGTATTTTAATAATGTTTCTAAAATCTTAAACGCTGAAATTTATAAGATTATATACAGAAAAGGTGAGTATTTCTTACTAGACAAATGCGAAACAAATTTAACCAAACACACAATTTTTCCTTTGCCGTCAAAGATTTCAAAAGGTGTGTTAGTAACTCCAACTATTGATGGCAACATTTTAATTGGTCCAAACTCTATTCAAAAGGAAGATTATAACCCTGAAACATCAATGGTAGGATTAAAAGAAGTTAAAAATAACGCAATTAAAAATTTTCCTAATATTGCTTTTAATAAAAATATTAGAAACTTTGCTGGTGTTCGAACGATTATTGGTGATGATTTTGTTATTGAAAAAAGTAAATTACAAACAAATTTAATAAATATAGCAGGTATTTGTTCGCCCGGTCTTAGTGCCAGTCCTGCAATTGCGGAAATGGTTGTGAGAGACTTGCTCGAAATAAAAACTCCTGAAAGGACTATGATACCTAGAAAAAAAATTGAAACTATTAATAATAAATCACTTGAAGAAGTAAATAAACTTATTAAAAAAGATAGTAATTATGGAGTTATTGTTTGCAGATGCGAACAAGTTAGTTTAGCTGAGATTATTCAAGCATTAAACAGCCCTTTAAAACCACGCTCTATTGATGCAATTAAACGCAGGACGCGTGCGGGAATGGGAAGATGTCAGGGTTCCTATTGTTTAAATTCAGTGCTTAAAACAATTGCTATTGAAAAAAATATACCCATCGAAACCGTTACTAAAGAAAACAAAGGTAGCGAAATAATTATCGGCAATATTAAAGAAATAGGCGGTGACAATTAATGAATTATGATGTGATAATTATTGGTGGTGGTGCTGCTGGTATGGCAAGCGCCATAGAAAGTGCAAAACTTGGTGCAAAAACTCTGCTTATTGAAAAAGATGGAAAACTGGGAGGAATTTTAATTCAATGTATTCATAACGGGTTTGGTGTTAAATATTTTAAAGAAGAGTTAACTGGTCCAGAATATGCTCATAGATTTGAAACTATTGTTGCTAAAAACGATATTGAAGTAATGCTAAATACATTTGTTTTAAATGTTGGAAACGATAAAAGCGTTACGATAATTAATAAAAATGGAATGAAAATACTGCACGCAAAAGCAGTTGTTCTTGCGATGGGATGCAGAGAAAAAACTGCAGGTTCAATTAGTTTAACGGGAGTTCGCCCAACTGGAATTTTCACTGCAGGTCAAATACAGCGTATGGTAAACATTTTAGGAAAAATGCCGGGAAAAAATATTGTTATCTTAGGAAGTGGTGATATAGGTTTAATAATGGCGCGTCGCCTTACTTTTGAAGGTGCAAAAGTTGAAATGGTGATTGAAATTATGTCAAACACAAGCGGATCAGCACGAAATGTTCAACAATGTTTAATAGATTTTGATATTCCGCTTCACTTTAACACAACCATAACAAGAGTAGTTGGCAAAAATAGAGTTGAAGGAATTTATTATGCAAAAGTTGATGAAAAATTCAATGTTATTGATAGTAGCGAAAAGTTTTTAAAATGCGATTGTATTTTACTTTCTGTTGGATTAATTCCTGACAACAGCGTAATATCTCAACTTGCGCTAAGTCGAATAACAAACGGTGCTATGGTTGATGAGTATAGAGAAACAACTATTGAAGGAATTTTTGCTTGCGGAAATGTGTTGCATGTTCATGACCTTGTTGATAATGTAACAGAAGAAGCAATTATCGCAGGAAAAAACGCAGCGCTTTATTCACAACAGAAATTAATTAAAGGAAAAAAATATAATATCTTTTCTGGTAATGGTGTTCGATATAATATTCCAAACACTGTTTACAACGGAAGCGGAGAAGTTGAAGTGTTTTTTAGAGCAACTGAAAAATTTATAAAACATAGTATAGCTGTTAAATCTGGAGAGATTATTATCGCTAAAAAATTTGTTCCCTCTATAATACCTGGTACAATGCAAAGTATTAAAATTGATAAATCTAAAATTGATAATGATATTGAAATAAGTATTCAACTTTAAGTTTAGGAGAAGAAATGGAATTAACATGTATTAAATGCCCAATAGGATGCAGAGTGACAATTAAAGAAAATACAAGCGGTGATTATGAAGTTAGCGGAAATTTATGTCCGTTAGGTAAACAGTATGCTCTAGAAGAAATGACTGCACCTAAAAGAATAGTGACCTCTTTAATTCGCGTAAATGATAAAGTTTATCCTTGTAAAACATCAACTGCTATTCCAAAAGATAAAATTTTTGAAGTATTAGAAGAAATTGGCAAACTTAAAATTTTTTCTGCGAATGTTGGAGATGTTGTTGTTAAAAACATATTAAATACCGATGCAGATATTGTTATTACAGGAACTAATTAATAAAATAATTTATATAGAAATTAACATATGCTCTTTTACGAATTTATTATTTATAGTTTCGATATTTTACCAAAACTAAATAAGTATTGTTACTTCTACTTATATTTTTTAAATTATTCAAATTTAAGTCCGAGTCGCTGCTTTTTACAATTGCATTTTTATTAAGCACGCTACAATGTAATTTTTTTAAAATAGGAAGTCCACCAGGATATTCAATTATTTCTTAATTTTAGATTCAATGCATCTTTAATATATTTAATTTTAATAATTTTAGTGAAACAGATGATAAACAACAGCAGTAGCACAGTCAAAAGTTTCAAATTTAGCTTTTTTTAAGTCGCTTTGTCTTAGTGGGAATGAAAATCATGATAAATTAAACTTATGAGAAAAGTATTTCACTTTTCATAAAAAATAAGCAATGAAAAAGTGACTTTCCAATGAGGCTATCTATGTAAAAACAATGATTGGTGGAGGGTCATTACAATTTTTTATAATTTTATTTATTTTTATAGAAATTTTTGTATGTTTTTTTAAAAAAATTTTTTAACTTTATGAGATTAATATCTTATTATAAACGAAATTTTATGATTTTTTATAAAAAATATAGTTTTGTTTGAGTCAAATTTATTTTATTAATATATTTGACTTTTATTTTTTTTTATATTAAACTGTACTTGGTATATTTAAGGGTAGAAAATTATTTATATCTTAAGGTTTAAAATTATATTCACTTAAATCCAGTGAAAATGGTTTAATAACTTCAAAAAATTTTCAAAACAACCCGATTTATAGATTATTAATTTATTTTATTATATATGTAAAACTTAACAAATTTTTAATATTTGTTTCTTTAAATAAAATTTTAATATATTAATGACTTTAATTTGGTTGTTTAAATCACAAACTTATAAAGGAGAATAAAATGATAACAATGCATTTATTGGCATTGTCTAGTTTTGGTTGGACAACTATAATCATAGCATTAACTCTTGCTCTAGCAATTCCTGGAACAATCATTATATTTATGGCAGTTCAAAAAAATAAATCAGGTAAAAATAAATTGCTTGCTAGCAACATTCTGCAAGAGGCTAAAAATGAAGCTAAAAATTTAAAAAAAGAAGCTGTTTTAGAAGCTAAGGAAGAAGTTCAAAAACTAAAAGAAGAAAATGATGCCGAATTAAAAGAAAGAAGACTAGAAATTCAAAGAGCAGAAAATAGAATTATTCAACGCGAAGATTTTATTAATATGAAAGAAGAAGCTCTTGAAAAGAAAAATGATAACATTGAAAACTTAAGAAACGACTTAAAACGAAAAGAAGACCTCGCAAATAAAAAACTTGAAGAACAACAACATACACTTGATAAAATAACCAAAGAATTAGAAAGAGTTTCAGGACTCACAAAAGAAGAAGCAAAAAAAGAACTTATAGTTAAATTTGAAGAAGAAGCAAAAAGAGATGCGGTTGTGCTAGTTCGAAATATTGAAGCAAAAGCAAACGAAGAAGCAGAGAAAAAAGCAAAAGAAATTTTAACTTTAAGTATTCAGCGAACTGCTGTTGATCATACTAGTGAAGTAACAGTTTCAACTGTAGCACTTCCTAATGATGAAATAAAGGGCAGAATAATAGGTCGTGAAGGAAGAAATATAAGAGCACTAGAAAACGCAACTGGTGTAGATTTTATTATAGATGACACTCCAGAATCAGTTGTGCTAAGTTGCTTTGATCCTGTTAGAAAGGAAATTGCGCGTATTTCGTTAGAAAAATTAATTATGGATGGAAGAATTCATCCTGCAAGAATTGAAGAAATGGTAGAAAAAGTTACGCGTGATATTGAAAATACCATTAAAGAACAAGGTGAAGCAGCAGTGTTTGATGCAGGGGTTCATGGAATGCATCCGGAACTTGTAAAATTACTTGGCCGTTTAAACTATAGAACAAGTTATGGACAAAATTGTTTAAAACACTCATTAGAAGTTTCTTATTTGGCCGGACTACTAGCTGTGGAAATTGGTGCTAATGAAAAAGTTGCTAAGATTGGTGGACTTCTTCACGATATTGGTAAAGCAGTCGACCATGAAACAGAAGGAACACATATTAGTATTGGCGTTGAACTTGCAACTAAATATAAAGAAAGCAAAGCAGTTATTCATTGTATTGCAGCACATCATGGTGGAGTTGAATACGAATCGCTAGAAGCAATTCTAGTGCAAGTGGCAGATGCTATTAGTAGTTCACGACCGGGTGCAAGAAGAGAATCTTTAGAAAAATATATTAAGAGATTGCAACAACTAGAAGAAATTGCAAACTCATTTGAAGGTGTAGAAAACAGTTATGCAATTCAAGCTGGTAGAGAAGTTAGAATTATTGTTAAACCATCAGAGGTATCAGACGAACAAACAGTTTTCTTAGCAAAAGATATTGCTTCTAAAGTCGAAAAAGAAATGGAATATCCGGGTCAAATTAAAATCAATATAATTAGAGAAACTCGAAGCGTTGATTACGCAAAATAAAATTTATTTCTTTATAAAAAAAGTTCTATATTAGAACTTTTTTTTGTTGTAAAGTAAAACCAGTTGTGGTGCGTGAAATATAAAACACTTTATATAGTATTATATTAAAGGAAATCAATATCTATTTAACTACGCTAGTTAAAAAAATTTTACTAAATAATTATGATTGGTTTCATTAGATATGCAAGTTAATATATCCATGGCATTAGCATTTATTGATTAAAAAAAATTTATGTGATAAGAAAAAAAGTTTATATCGCAAGGTGTATATCATGATAGAGTTAAAAATATTATAGAATATAGTTAATTTATTGCATGTTGTAAATATAGGCAATTCTATATGCAATATAAAAAAAATTTTAGCTAAATAATTATGATTAGTTTCATTAGATATGCAAGTTAATATATCCATGGCATTCATTTTTATTAATATATTTAATTATGTTTACATTAACGAATAAGATTAATTTAAAAGAAAATAGGTGAGTGCTATGCAAACTTAATTTATGAAACAATGGCGAATTTTAGCTATATTTATTATATTGCATAATAATATGCATAGTACTTTTCTACTTCTTTGTTATTTTACAAATGTTTATTGAAAGTTTATTAAAAAATTTTAAAAATAGTTTCATCATTTTTTATTAGCTCTTTTATATAGCCTTGTTTATTTTTAACAAAATTTAGTTTTTCTAAAATGTCATTGTTTGTTTTTATATTTAATTCTAGAAGAATTTTTTTTATATTCTTTTTTTTATATTTTTTTTGTGGTGTTAAATTTTTCATGTTAGTTGCTCCTTTTTTTAGTAGTATAACATATTCCTATGCATATTACAATTAAAAAATGTATTTTTAAAAAATTATTTAAAACAAATTTAAAAGTGTGTTTGTAGTTTACAGTTTAATAATCTATTAAGTTTTAAAAACTTTTAAAATTAATTAGCATTAATTAGCAATCATTTGTAATTAAATCGAATAAAGTTTATATATGTGGCAATAAATGTGAAGGGGAATTTGGCAACTGCCAAAGGGGAAATTCGTTCCCGTTGAGCTTTTAAAAGTTATTTGGAAAAATTTATATATACTATTAATTGCCACTAACGAAAAAAAATAAATAGTGTATAAAAAAAAGTAGTTGTTCAAACTACTCTTTTTGTTTTTTTCTTTCTGCTATTCTAATTCGTTCATTTCTCCTAATTAATTCATTATTAACTTTTATTGATAGTATAATGTATATTGCTAATGTTAGTATAAAAAATATTAATGCAAAAATAATTGTTGTTGTGTTGTGTGTTTGTTCATAACTTATAACTAATATTATTGTTATTAAAAATAGTATTGCAGTAGAAATTAGTTTAAGCCAATGAAATAATGTTGCTTTCATTGTTTTACTCCTTAAATTTTATAAAAACATTATAGCATAAGAATAATGTTAAAAAAAGTATATTATTTTATTATACAACTTTTACGAATTAGTTTTTATTTTTTTTAATATTTTTAAAAAAAATAGTTGATTTAGCAGCTTATAGCATATTATAAAATACAAACAATAAACTATTCGTAAAAGTTGCCTTTTGCGAATAGTTTAAATATATTTGATTTATAATTCTATTTAAGTTAAGCGTAAATTTTACTTTTTTAAACGCATGTTTTTTCTAAACTATTACCGATAAATCTCGCAAAAGACCCGTTTTGCAAATAGTTTGCCCCACCCTTTTTTAGTCTTATGTTATGCTACAAACAAGTTAAACGCATAACTTTTTTAATTGAATAATTTTCTCACTGCCTAATACTTGCAACCGCACACGCGACAACACGCGTGCAGTTGCTACAATGTAAATCTATACAAGCAGTCGTGCTAAATCACCTTACAAGTCATTTTCAGATGTATTTAAACCATCTCACTTGTAAAATGTTTGCATACAAAAACTTGCGTTGCAAGTTCATGCATTTGACAAGTTTGTTGGTTTAAATTCTTGCTAATTAAGACTTGTAAGGTTAGCTTTATATTCATGCCCTAGTCTACCCTCAAACTATCAAGGTTTATACAAACTCGCAAAACTCGTTGCCTTTTGCGAATAGTTCAAATTTCCTTGAATATAGGATAATATAGTTTTTTATTTGTAAAATATATTAATTAATACAAGCACTTATGCTTTGAAAAGTTGTAAAAGAAAGAAATAGTCTTTTAATTGTTTTCTATGAGTTACATAATCGGGCATAATGCTTTCAATTATATTATAAAATTTTTTCGAATGGTTCATTTCTATAACATGAGCAAGTTCGTGAATGATTATGTAGTCAATAAGTTTATGCGGGAGCATTATCACACGATAATTTATCTTAATGTTTCCGTGTAAATCACAACTCCCCCACCTATTTTTACTGTTGGAAATTACTAATGTGTTGTAATCTAATTGCATAAGATTGGCAAAATATTCTATTCGTTCACCTAAAACTATATTTGCCATTTTGATATACCATTTTTGTATTTTTAAATGCAATTCATTTTTTTCTAAGCCTTCTGGCACCAAGAGATTAGTTGAACTAAGTTCAATCTTTTTTATTCCAGCCACCGCACATGGTACATATTTCTTGCCACAAAAACTAAACGCTTTATAGTTTAATAACTCGTTATTGTTGATTAGTGTTGATTGGATTTCATTTCGTTTTTTTGTTATCCAACTTTCTTTATCAATTACAAACGACATTATTTTTTCTATAGGCAGTCTTTTAGGTGCGTGAACAATCACCTCACCTATTTTTGAAATAGTTATAGAAATGCTTCTTCTATTTGTTTTTATAATTGCATCAGGATTTATCATATTTATAGCATATCATTATATTTAAATTTTTCAAATTGCATTTTAAATAAAAATAGCGTTTTTAAACAAATTTAGTAGAATTTTTGCTACTATGCATAGTACTGAAAAAACTGCTTAACATCTACTCAACTTGTCATTTTCATTTGACAAAATAAACGCAATTTAATATTATTATATTATAACATACGAAAAGGAAGAATGTATGGCGAAAAAACGAAAAAAGCCTGCATCAAAAGGATCTGTTAATAAAGTTATTTTAAAAACTCTTTTAACTGGTAAAAAATATGGTTACGAAATAATAAAAGAAGTTGAAGAATATACTAACGGCAAGGTTGTTTTAAAACAACCTAGTCTTTATAGTTCTCTTTCTCGCTTTGAGTTAAAAGGATATGTTACTTCTTATTGGGAAGATAGTGCTATAGGTGGAAGAAGGCATTATTACTCCCTCACTCCTTTAGGAAAAAAATATTATAATGAAACTTTTACTAATGAAAAAACTGAAGATATAGAAGATGAAGACACAATAGATATAAACATAAATATTGCTAACGACAAAGAACAAGAAATTCAAAATAAACCTTTTATAGACAATTCGAAAATCACAAATGATAATTTTAATATTCATATTCAAAATAAAATACAAAGCTTACTTGAAACCGATGAAGATAAAGACAATGTAAGCAAATTGAATGAAAGCCATGCAAGTGAAAATTTTACACAAAATAATAATGAAACACTTGCGTTATCTTCTGTAAGTAATAGAGAAGACATCAAAGTATTAAATGATACCAAAATTGGAGAGGTAGTTAAAACAAAACATAATGAATATCAAACAGTTCTAAATAACTATGAAAATAATATAAAAGATGGAAACATTAAAGAAATAGTTGCTGAAGAAGATTTAAATGAAATGCTAATAAAAATGCAGGATAAATCTACTGCCAAAGAAGATGTATTAAAAAGCACAGCTAAGCTCGCTGAACAAGTTGCAAAGTTTAAAAATACATATACTATGCCAAAGGAAGAAAACGAAGAAAATGAATCAAATAAAACAAATGAAGATGTTATCTTAGATGCTGAAATTATTGAAGAAGTTTCCGAAAATAATGTTCACGTAAATGCTATTAATATGTTAGATAGTTATAAAGATTTTAGTTATAAAAACCCGACTCCTACCGACAATACCGGTGAAGTTTCAAATAGAATTAAAGAAATTAAAAGTTTGTATGACGAAATTAAAACACAAAGTAGTAAAATGGATGCTATAACTAATATTGACAGTGATAACACTCGTAAACCCTTAACCCTTCTCGAACAACAACGCAGACAAGCATCAATGGAAAAATTATACGGTTCAAATATAAATATGCTTCCAGAAAAATCTTCTATTAATCAAATAAATGAAAATGTTGAGAAGATTAATATTTTGTCGCCCGATTTTAAAATACAAAAAGAAGATAATGATAATTTTCAAAACTTTAAATCATCACTTAAAGCAAATAACTTTAAATTATCTAAACTTTCTAATTCTATAACTTCTCCTTCTAATATCCTTTCTACTACTTCTTCTAATTCTAGTGGCCTCGATGCTTTAACTAGAATGATAGAGTTAGGCTTAATTACTCTTTTTAATTTCTCGACTAATTGAGGTTTATTTGTACAAGATATTACTTTGCCTTTTTCAAAATTTAATTTAGCCATCTTACCCATGTGTTGGGCTAAAGGGCCAATAGTAAACAAATATTCAATTTCCGTAGAGTCAATTTTTAAGCCAATTTCCTCATGCATTTTTACCTCTTCTTCACCTAATCCTAGCATATCCCCAAGAACTACAATTTTTTGTTTATATTGTTTCATATTATAAAGGGTGTTTAATGCTGCCAAAACACTAGATGGATTTGATTTATATGAATCATTTAATATGGTAAATCCCTCTGCATAAACTAGTTCGTTTCTCATTCCAGTTTTTTCAATATGATATAGGCCTTCTTGTATAGATTTAAAAGGTATATTAAAATACTTAGCCACTGTAATAGCAGCTGTAGCGTTAAACATATTATGGGAACCTAGCATTGGAATATAATAATTTTCTGGATTAGGGTATGTCAATTTAAAAGATACACCATTTTCATCTACTATGCCTAATTCGCATTGGTAATCGTTAAAATCTTCTTTTCCATAGGTTAATATTTTTTGTTCTATATGAAGTTTTTCTATTTCTTTTTTTAGAATAGGGTCATCTCCGCAATATACAAACAATCCATCTGGTCTTAAGCCTTCTAAGATTTCTAGTTTTGCCTTTGCTATATTTTCTCTCATTGAATCTATATACGGAGCAAACTTTGGTTCCTGTGCCACAACGATACTATCTATATTCCCAATTTCATATCCATGTTCTTTCATAATATTATGTACTTTTTCTAAGAGTACCATACTTGAAATATCCTTGTATTGCATATCTGTATCAGGAAAGTACTTGCCAATATCACCTAGAGCCAAAGCACCTAAAATGCTATCCATTATGGCATGTATTAAAACATCTGCATCTGAGTGACCAAGCAATCCTTTGTGATGAGGAATTTCAACTCCTCCTAATATCAATTTTCTTCCTTCTACCATTTTGTGTACATCGTAGCCTATTCCTGTTCTCATGACAACCCTTCCTATTTTTTCTATTATCTGCTTTGAAAAAGAAAGTCTCTTTTTTCAAAAATCATTTCTTTGTCCTTAAGAATAGATTCCGCAATAACTATATCTTCTGGAGTAGTTATTTTTATATTTTCATAACTTCCCATAATCATCTTGACCTTGCAACCCATTCTTTCAACAAGCATACTATCATCAGTTCCCACAAATCCATCTTCTCTTGCAGACTTATATGCCTTCATAATAGTATCATATGAAAAACATTGAGGAGTTTGTGCTGCCCAAATTGTGCTTCTATCTGGAGTATTGGATACACCTTTTTCTCCATCTACAATTTTGATAGTGTCTTTTACTGGCACCCCAATTACGCAACTACCATACTTTACAACCCCTTCTATACCATCCACAATATTTTCTATTTTCACAAAAGGTCTAGCACCATCATGAATCAAAACAATACTTGCATTCCCATTTAGCGCCAACAATCCATTATATACTGAATCCTGTCTTTCCTTTCCACCTTTAACTACCTTCACGTTCTTTTTAATATTGTATCTTCTCACTATCTCTCTTTTACAATATTCAATTTCTTCTTCTCTAGCTACAACTATTATTTCATCAATATATTTACATTTTTCAAATTTCTCCAACGCATGAGCAAGAACAGGTTTGTTGTCAATGAAAATAAACTGTTTATTTATCCTGCTTCTCATCCTGTTACTCATTCCTGCAGCAGCTATTATTGCCGAAACGTAGTAGCCTTTATACATTATCATTCACCTCTTAGTCATTATAACATAATAAAAATTAGCAAGAAATACATTTATTAAAATATATTGTCCAATAAACAAAAAAATATTAGAGCCTGGTTTTTTCCCAGGCCCTATTAATATCCTATACAGCTCTATCTACTGCTGATTTTGGCTTTGCAAATATCATTCTTCCAGCTGATGTTTGTAGCACACTGGTGACAAGTACTCCTATAGTATCTCCAATATGTTTTTTTCCACCTTCAACTACAATCATTGTTCCATCATCAAGATAAGCAAGCCCTTGACCTGATTCTTTGCCATCTCTTATAACCTGTACTATCATTTCTTCTCCAGGAAGAACTACAGGCTTAACAGCATTTGCCAATTCGTTGATATTCAAAACATCTATTCCTTGCACCTCTGCTACCTTGTTCAAGTTGTAGTCATTGGTGATTACCTTGCCTTTTATTAGTTGAGCCAATTTCAGTAGCTTAGAATCTACTTCCTGTATATCATCAAATTTTTTGTCATGTATTATTACTTCAATATCTAGTTCTTTTTGAATCTTGTTCAATATATCTAAGCCTCTTCTACCTCTGTTTCTTTTCAATGAATCTGAAGAGTCTGCAATATGCTGTAATTCTTCAAGAACAAATTCAGGAATTATTAACGGTCCTTCAATAAAACCAGTTTTACATATATCAGCAATTCTACCATCAATGATGACACTTGTATCTAATATTTTGGGACAAGATTTGCTGGCAATCTTTCCGATCCTTTCTTTCGCTGGATTTCTTTTGAAAACACCCAAAGAACTGGTAAAATCTTCTCTTTTCCTAGTAGGTACCTTAATTCCTAAATAACCGAAGATCAGATACAATACGATAGAAACTATGACTCCTAGATAAGGTCCCATTTTGTAGAATGGCTGACTTAAAAGATATGCAATAACTAACCCAACTATTAATCCAACAGATCCCAAAATAATATCTAAAGCCGGTATTTTCTGAAGCTCCGTTTCGAAAAAATGCACAAACCTTTTTCCTCTTTTAATGAAATATGGGGACATAAATAAAAAAATAATTCCTGATATCAAACTTACACCAATAATTACAAACAAGCCCCACAGACCTAGTGCTGATGCATCAAAAACCTTTAGGACTTTTAATGCAGTTAATATACCATATCCAATCAAAATTCCAATCAAAGTAATGACACTTTTAGCAATTTTATCTGCCATTAAATCACCTCCTCATTTATATTATTTATTTCCATAATAACATAATTATATAACTATACTATACATAATTCTTATCATACTAAATATTTTAAACCGAAGGGCAATCAATCATATCATTTATAATCCTTTCAGTTTCGTCTTGATTTATACCTTTTGACAATACTATTTCACTGATAAGCATTTGCTTGGCACTATTTAGCATTTTTCTTTCACCAGTAGATAATCCTTTTTCCTTATCTCTGATCATTAAATTTCTAACTACAGAAGCAATTTCATAAATATTCCCACTTTTAATTTTATCCATGTTTATCCTATAACGTCTATTCCAGTTTTGGGGCATTTTGGTTTTACTTCCCTTTAGAACCGCAAAAACACTTTCTATTTCATCATCATCAATTACTTCCCTGATACCAATATCTTCAACATTATCTACAGGTATCATAACTTTCATATCTCCAATAGGCATCTTCATAATGTAATATTTTCTTTTCTCCCCTAGTATCTCCTTTTCTTCTATGGCAACGATAATACCTGCACCATGCATAGGATAAACAATTTTATCACCTATATCAAACATAGTGACAACCTCCCATATTAAAATTACTATAATATTATTATACAGTAGCAGGGAATGATTGTCAAATTTTATATTTTACCACATTGGTTCATATTTTGTCAACTAAATATTTCTTCACAATCTTTCCTGTAAATCCAACTTATATATTTAAAGAATTATTTGACAACTGCTTGTCTAGGTACTTATAATTAAAATATAAAATATTATATTATTTGACTGGGGTGGGAGCAATGGACAGAAACGAAATTTCTATTGATAAAACTATAATCTATGATGATTTTCAAAACAAAGTTTCTGAAGTTCTGGTTAGACATAAGAGTGTATTAGATATAATCACAAAGCTTGATGAGTACAATGCAAGAATCAACAGAGCAGTTGTGAAATCAGTTACTTCTTGTGGCTGCATTTCAATAGATGCTTCTAGGCAAGAATACAACAAAGGAACTTTAGAAGAAGTGCGAAAAGAATTAAAAACTCATGTGGAAGGAGAGCTTTGTGAAATTTGCAGGGAAAAAGTTGAAGAAGAAATAGGTTCGTATCTTTTCTATCTTGCAGCCTTGTGTGATACTTTAGATATTAACTTGACAGATACAATGCTTAAAGAATATAGAAATTTAAAAACTCTAGGAATTTATAACCTTAAGTAATTAAATCTGTAATATACTTATTCTAAAAAGTGTAATAAAATTAAGTTTCTTAACTTTTTTATTACACTTTTTATAACCCATAGGAAAGTTCTCACTTCTTTTTAGTCTTATTAATCAGAACTTTTTAATCAGAACTTTCCGTACTTGGGTTTCAAGAAAAGCTACATCTAATGCTTCAATAGAAGCTTTTCTTATTTTATGCCAAATGTCTATCTAAAAATGATTGCTCCTGATATCTTCTTAAGCCATCCTTTATACTTCTTGCCCTTACTTCACCTATTCCTTCCGCCAAGTCAAGTTCTGACACAGATGCTTTTAATATCTTCTGAAATGAACCAAACATATTTATTACATTTTCTAATACATTTGAAGGAAGTCTAGGTATTTTGCTCAATATTCTATACCCCTTTGGGTGTACGGGAATATCAAGTGAAGCTATCCCATTTTCATACCCTATATTTTTTGCTATATTGTTAAGATCCAACAGTTCCTCTGATGTAAGTTGAGACATTAAATGTCTTATCTGCATATATGATACTTCATTCCCCATATTTGAATAATCTCTTAAGATATTCATGCCATCTTCCTCTACACCACTCATAAGCTCATCCAATTGCATACTTATAAGTCTGCCTTCATTTCCTAGCTCAAGTATATACCTTTCAATTTCATCCGATATTCTTGTGACCATTTCAATTCTTTGAAGAACCTTTACTACGTCAAAAACTGTAACTAAGTTTTCAAATTCGAGAGCTGTCAAGTTGTTCATTCCTTGATTTAAAACATTTTTATATTTCTCTAACGTTTGAATAGCTTGATTGGCTTTGTTTAATATTTCATTTGAATCTTTCAATATATATTTGCTATTTCCTTTATAAAGAGTAATAATATTTCTTCTTTGAGATATAGCAATAACTAAAACTCCAGTCTGCTTAGCAACCCTTTCAGCCGTTCTATGACGGGTTCCAGTTTCCTTGGAAGTAATAGATTGATCTGGAACTAGTTGGGCATTTGCATAGAGTATTTTTTTTAAATCACTAGTGAGTACAATTGCACCATCCATTTTGGCAAGTTCATATAGATATGCAGGAGAATAATCACTGTTGATATTGAATCCCCCATCAACGATTTTCAATACGTCATCGCCATCTCCTATAACTATCAATGCTCCAGTCTTAGCTCTTATAACGTTTTCCAATCCTGATCTTAACAAGGTCCCGGGAGCAACCATTCTTAAAGATTCATATATGTCCTTTTTGAAGCTTTCATCTAACATGCCTTAACTACCCTCCCATAACTAGCTCTAATGCCTCTTCTACATTTTTAACCCCAATTACTTTCATCCTACCCACATCTTTTAAATCTTCCAGATTTGATTTGGGAATAATTGCTGTTTCAAATCCTAGCTTAGAAGCCTCTTTCAATCTTTTATCAATAAACCCAACAGTTCTTATTTCTCCTGTTAGACCAACTTCACCCATTACAGTTATTTTGGGGTCAATAGCAATGTCTCTATAGCTTGAAGCAATAGAACATATAATACCCAAATCTATAGCTGGCTCTTTTGTTTGGAGCCCCCCTACGATGTTTATATATGCATCATAATTCTGTAAAGGATAGCCAACTTTTTTCTCCAATACTGCAACCATTAGGACTACTCTATTGTAATCTATGCCCATAGCTACTCTTCTAGGCATGCCAAATACTGTTGAACTAACAAGGGATTGAATTTCCACAAGCATAGGTCTTGTTCCTTCTATACTTGGAACAACAATAGTTCCTGAAGTATTGATAGGTCTTCCCGAAAGGAGTACCTCTGAAGGATTCTTGACTTGTACCAACCCAATATCCCTCATTTCAAACATGCCAATTTCATTTGTAGAGCCAAATCTATTTTTTACAGCTCTTAAAATCCTATAAGTATGATATAGCTCTCCCTCAAAATATAGAACTGTGTCTACCATATGTTCAAGCACTCTGGGACCTGCTATTGCTCCCTGCTTTGTCACATGACCCACTATGAAAGTCGCTATACCGTCCTGTTTTGCAATTTTCATCAGCCCCAGGGTTGCCTCCCTGACCTGGCTAACGCTGCCGGGGGCTGATGTTATCATCGGATTATACATGGTCTGTATTGAATCTATTATAAGAATATCAGGCTTCATATCGCTCACATAAACATCAACATTCTGGGTATTATTCTCGGATACCAGAAATATATTCCCTGATCTGACGTCCATTCGGAATGCCCTCAGTTTTATCTGTGCGGTTGATTCCTCTCCTGATATATATAAAACTTTTCTGCCTTCGTTTCCTATGTTGTTTGCAATTTGAAGCAGCAATGTTGACTTTCCGATGCCCGGATCCCCTCCTACAAGTACCAGGGAACCCTTAACAATACCTCCCCCCAGAACCCTATCCAGCTCGCAATTGCCTGTGCTTAGTCTTTCCTCAATATCTTCCGAAATTTCCAATAGGGACTCCGGCTTTGACAAAACTCCCGCAAGTCTTTGCTGAATCTGGATATCCTTCTGTTCCACCTCTTCAACAAGAGTATTCCACTGTCCGCACTCAGGACATTTCCCCATCCATTTGGGTGATTCGCTTCCGCATTCGGTGCATACAAACTTAGTTTTTACTTTAGCCATTTAAACACCTCAAAAAAATATTGGATATTTCTATTATACTATAATATTCAGACGCCAGATACCAGATGCCAGACGCCAGAATTCTAGTATTGCTTCGAAGCCC